>Ga0208274_1001051_pt1 | contig 13255 bp, 10 predicted proteins | sample ETNtaG_22_FD_185755 | JGI IMG/M metagenome (GOLD analysis project Ga0208274, IMG submission 185755) | Marine microbial and viral communities from oxygen minimum zone, Eastern Pacific Ocean - ETNP201306SV43 (SPAdes) (version 2) | ecosystem: Environmental > Aquatic > Marine > Oceanic ... | reverse complement strand
TTTGGGCCAATGGGACAACGTCAATACGGTGAAATCATTCGGAGCACCGTCTACGATGATATTCGGACTCTCCCCCAGAGCCTCGTAGGGCACAAATTCAAATGGAGATTGACTAGAAGTGGTCATTGCTCAAATTCCTCAAATTGCCGGACAGAAGAGTATAGGAAGGATAAACGCCCTTTTCACCCAGATCCAACAGCCGCTGACTGCTGTTGCATCGCCCGGCTTTCTGGTAAGACAGAGGACTCACGGGTTTGGGCTTTTTGCCCAAGGTGATCGAGGATCTGCCTGATCACCTTGGGGTCTTCGATGCAGGCAATCACCTTCACAGCGCCGGTGCATTCGACTACAGGACTAACGACTCACGTAGGCTGATGCGCTATACGCACTGTATGGCGCTGTTAGGGCAAGCTAAGCCAGCTCATTTAGGCAGTGCTCAACACTGCTTAATTGCGTGATATTGGTCAAAGTGGTAAATGCTATCGCGCTTAACGCTTCTTCAGTCAGAAACGCCTGATGACCCGTAAAAATGACATTGTGGCAAGCAGATAAGCGCCTGAAGACATCATCCTGAATGACTTCATTTGACTTGTCCTCAAAAAATAACTCCTTTTCATTTTCATACACATCAAGACCAAGTGACCCTAATTGACCCGTTTTCAGTGCTTCGATGGCATCTAGTGCATTCAACAATCCGCCACGGCTGGTGTTAATTACCATCACACCTGGCTTCATCCGGCTAAAACTATCCCTATTCAGCAGGTGATGGTTTTCACTTGTCAGCGGGCAATGCAGCGAAATTATGTCGCACACCGAAAAGATTTCCTCAAGCGACACATACTTAACTCCCAGCTCGAGCACTGCATGATTTGGGTAAGGGTCATGTGCATAGACATGGCATCCGAATCCAAGCAAAACCTTGATTGTTGCCAGCCCTATTCTTCCTGTTCCAATAACTCCAACGTTGCGATGCTGCATATTGAATCCCACGAGCCCAGATAACGAAAAGTTGGCATCTCGGGTACGTTGATAAGCTTTGTGTACTTTTCTGTTTAATGTCAGCATCAGGGCAACTGTGTGTTCTGCCACTGACTCAGGTGAATAAGAAGGGACATTGACCACTCTCAGGTTTAGCTTTTTTGCCACCTCCAGATCGACGTTATTAAAGCCGGCACAACGCATGGCAATAACTTTGGTGCCGTTTTTTGACAATTCGGTCAATACCTTGTCACCAAGTGAATCATTCACAAATGCACAAACAACATCGAAACCATGGGCTAAGCGAACGGTCTGCAAGCATAAACGGTAATCAAAATACTCGATCTGCAACCCAAAGGTTTGGTTAACGCGATCAAAATGATCGATATCGTACGGCTTAGCACTGAAAATTCCTACTCTCATTAAAGTTACCTATGCGAAACTGATACTGTCATTACTTAGCGCCACAACCCCATGAGGAATCTTTCGGGCTGAGAAAGGCCCGTTACTTCGATGCGACTGTGCTTTGCTGTCCCGGCATGATTGATTTATAAGGCGTTCTTTATTCTTAGGATGCCAGAATTTATCTGTTGCACCTTCCTTGCACTTCCAAAGAGAAAAAATCCGTCTAATCACAGCGGATTCTAGCACTTACTTAATCCTGTAAATGGACACTTAATCTGTGGTTTCGTAGCCAGGCTTGTGGGGTATGCCGGGGGATCTGGACAGGTAAAAAACAAAAAGTGCGTGACCAGAAGCTATAAGAGAACAACAACTTAAATGGTGCCCGGGGCCGGAGTCGAACCGGCACAGCCATAAGGCCGAGGGATTTTAAGTCCCAATAAAACTACACTCACACTCACTGCTATTCACCCAAACCCCGGTAAATACACAATAACTGCCCTGTTCATTGAGTGTCAATGTAAGTCCAAATGAGTAGACCTGTTGTCAAAATTGCACCGAAATTGCACCAGGGGAAACCTCGGCTAAATGTGCTGCCTCCCCTGCCCCGATTGGCACTGGGTACAGGTTCAGCTAACAGAGCATCCCCTGCTCGCGCTCACAGGCTATTACAGGCGCTCCTGAGGTGTATGCTGCTGCGCTATACGCATTTCCGTATGCAATAGGTTGTGTTTAGAGCGGCGTTAAACGCTACTACATCTTAAGGCGACTGGGTATTCCCCGCCGGTTGATGACCGGCAGGGAAGAGGGAATTCAGGTGAGATGGTTTAGTCGGTGTAAATTCTGGATCGTTTATGTTTTGTGTATACTTGTGTAACGGTCATCGACATGGCTAATACTCAGGATGTGTTCTGAGTGAAATGAAAGGTTTTAACTGAGGGCCGCTGCGCAAGTTCTTTGACCAGCGTCAGCAGAGGGGTTTCCATGAGTGGGTAGTCGGTTGAAATTGGGCCCGCTGCCTTGAGCGCGTCATACTGTGTTTCATCATAGAAAGCCGCGAGCAAGAGATCGTCATCGGATGTGAACGGACCTCGATTTTTTCGCAGTGCCTTGAGTGCTGGCTCGACCAGAGCGCCAGGACGTTCGGTAATCAGCTCTGCGCCCCTTGTAATACGGTCGTACAGGTTGGGATCAATTTCACCCGCAATCTCGCCATAACCGCCCCGCACATAGAGTCGGACCTCATCCGGAACGGTACTGAACCGCTCTCTGCCCTGGTCCATTGCCATGACATTGAGCACCGACTGGGTAACGATATATTGCGCAAAAGGGCTGACTACAATCGGATAACCCAGATCGGCACGTACTCGGCCTGCCTCTTCGAGAATTTCTTCGATTCGATTTTCCAGGCCAATGCCTTCAAGCTGAAAGCGGAGGTTCGAGATCATGCCGCCAGCCACCTGATGGTGGAAATGAAACTCGTCGTATTCGACCGGCGACCCGACCGGCTTGTCTTCGCGCTCGGCGATATAGGCCAGACGCTCGGCAATCTCTTCGATCGGTTCCAGATCGAGATCGACCTCATAATTCCGACGCCGACAATTCCTGACAAACAGTTCTGTCGGCGGATGGGAAGCGCCATTGGCTAACGTCGATGTCGCGGTATGGACCACATTGACTCCGTATTGAACCGACTGCAACGCAACATAGGGCGCCAGCCCCGAAAGGCAATGCGTATGCAGTTGCAGCGGTATATCACCGCTCACCGCCCTGATCGCAGGCACCAGCGTGGCAATACACTCCGGAGTGAGAAGACCACTGGGGTCCTTGATGAAAATTCCATCGATGCCGATCTTAACCAGTTCCCGGGCCTTTCTTGCGTAGTAGTCATCGGTATGCACTGGGCTATGCGAGTAGACCAGTCCAGCTACCGTATAGATACCGAGATCGCGCGCCGCCCGAATCGGGATCTCCAGATTACGAATATCGTTCAGCGCATCATAAACCGTGTGATAACGCATGCCGTTGGCGGCAAATCGCTGCGCCGCCAGTTCGACTACATCGTCGGCGAAAAACTCGAAAGTAAACAGGCTTTGCCCGCGAGTGTGGATAATCAGTGGCGTTTTTTCGACCCAGCCATTGAGAATGCGCATGCGCTCCCAGGGATCTTCTCGAAGATAGCGCACACAGACATCGAACACGGCGCCCCCGACAAGGTCGATCGCTTCGAACCCGGCGCGGTCGAGCCTCGGAATGATATCTTTCATCATTGCAGTTGTCATGCGCGTGGCCCAAAGGCACTGGTGGGCGTCACGCAAGGTAACATCTATCAGGCGAACAGGTTTCAAGATGACGATTCTCCTTCGGGGTTACCCGACCATTCGGTTTCGATCCATCGGGTGTGAACCGCATTTCCAATAAACGCCTCGTCGTCAACGAGCATGCGGTGAAAATCAATTGTGGTAGCAATGCCTTCACAATCGAATCGCTTCAGTGCGTCGCGCGCTTTGAGCAGTGCATTTTCCCGCGAGCTTCCGTGGACGATCAGTTTGGCGAGCATAGAATCGTAAAATGGCGATATGCGCTGGCCCTCGAATACGGCGCTGTCGAGACGAATCCCGCTTCCTATCGGTGGCCGCCATCGGTTCAAGATACCGGGTGTCGGTTGAAAATTACGTCTACAGTCCTCGGCATTGATCCTGAACTCGATGGCATGCCCTCCTGGCTGGCTACTTGCGTCGTAATCCGGCAGCGGTTTTCCTGCTGCGATATCGAATTGCGCTCGTACTAGGTCGATCCCGGATCGCATTTCTGTTACCGGGTGTTCGACCTGAATTCGAGTATTCATTTCGATGAAAAAGAACTCGCCTGTTTCCACCGAGAGAATGAACTCAACCGTGCCCGCTCCCTCGTAACGGATTCCCCGTGCCAGTTTTGCGGCAACGGCAAGCAGGTCTCGGCGCAGGTCCGGACTGACCACGGGTGACGGCGATTCTTCAATCAGTTTCTGGTGACGCCTTTGCACACTGCAATCGCGTTCATCGAAAACGACCGCGCCACCTTTGCCGTCACCTAGTACCTGGACCTCGATATGACGGACGGTAGCAAAGAAACGCTCCATGTATACCGCGCCATCGGCAAAAGCGGCCTCTGCTTCACGCGTCGCCTGGCCAAAAGCAGCAGCGAATTGCGATAATTCGTCAACCACCCGAATGCCCCTGCCACCGCCGCCGGATCTCGCCTTCAGAAGCATGGGAAAACCGATTCCTTCGGTTGCTTTGAGAGCAGTCTCAACCTCGAGGTAAGCATCATCCGAACCGGGAACAACAGGTACTCCCTGCGCCAGCGATATTTCTCGAGCCTTTGACTTGTTACCCATGACACTAATTGTCTCGATAGATGGACCAATGAACTTGATGCCGTGCTGTGCACATTTATCCGCAAAGTCGGCGTTTTCGGCCAAAAAGCCATAACCCGGGTAAACCGCATCACAGCCTGTTGCAATGGCGACGTGAATCAGCGGGGCAATCGCCAAATAACTGTTCTGCGCCGGCGGAGATCCGATACACACTGCCCGATCGGCAGCCCAGACGTGCGGAGAAACCGCATCGGCTGTGGAATAAACGGCAACCGCTTGGAGGCCAAGACGGTGGCAAACGTGGATCGCTCGCAGTGCAATCTCACCTCGATTGGCGATCAGAACACGCTTGAAACCCAACATTTTAGTCTTCTGGGACACTCTGATGCTCGGAATTCAGAAAATTTGAAATTTTTAAGAGTCTCATTAAACAAGACGATTGATTTTGTATATCGAGACTGGCATAGTGTAAGACTGATAACGGTATTGTCAAGTTTTCCTGAAACAGAATTTATTTATGATTGATAAGACTAAGAAATTTTCAGTCGTCGAAACCTTATCCGAGCTTGAGTCTGAATCTGGATTGACTGCTGATACTGAACGCTGCGAACAACTGGCTGGGTTGGGCGTTACGGGAAAGGCCTTTTCCGTGCTCGAAGTAGTGTCCCAGAATCCTGAAGCGACCAAGATGGCCGAAATCATCCACGGGACAGGAATGACCAAACCAACTGCGCATCGAGTTGTCAACATGCTGCTCGACATGGGATTTCTGGAGCGTGATGGTCTCGACAACGGTTTTGTCGAGGGTGCCGGGCTTGTGGATCTGGCGCATCGAACACTCGCGGCGGCGGCTCCAAGGTCGCTACGCCATTCGATTTTAGAGGGTATTTCCGAGCAGGTTGGTGAAACCGTTAACTATGGTGTGCTCAACGGTAGCGAGGTGATTTACCTTGACCGGGTCGAGGCTAAATGGCCATTGGGACTCCGATTCGATGCGGGAAGTCGCGTTCCCGCCCACTGCACTTCAATTGGCAAGTTGCTGCTGAGTCGCATGTCTGATTCCGACCTGCGCGCATTGATCGAATCCATGCCCAGGCCCGCGTACACTACCAATACCATCACCGACGTCAAACCACTACTGTCAGTGCTCGAAAACATCCGTCGGGATGGCATCGGCGCTGACGATCAGGAGTTCATGCACGGGGTCGTCTGCGTCTCGGTTCCCGTGGTAGATGAAGACGGACGCTGTTTCGGCGGCATCGCGATATCCGCACCGGAGGCTCGCATGACATTGCACCAGATGTTGACCCATGTCCCGCAAATGAGGAAAGCAGCTGAAAGCCTGGCCGCAGCCTATCGACGCAGTTCAAGCCGCTAAATATCGAGGAGGAATTTATGTCGCTGAGCTACAAAGAAGTCGCCGAGATTTTGAAGATAATCGACGCCTCCTCTTGCGAAGAAGTAGTGCTCGAACTTGAGAATACACGACTGGTCATCCGCCGGGGTGGCACGTCGGACGAAACCAAAAGCCTGACGCCTAAAGCAGAGAGCGCCACCCCCACACTGAAAAAACAAACCCACTCAACGCCGAGTAAGATTGCCACGAAGGATTCCTTTTCGAGTAGCGATGATAGCGGCATAACTGTTAAGTCGCCCATTACCGGAACTTTTTATAGCCGTCCAACACCTGATGAGGCATCTTTTGTAAGCCAAGGCGCAAAGGTCACCTCAGGTGACACACTTTGCCTGATCGAGGTGATGAAACTCTACACCACTATTGAGGCAACTGCGGACGGGGTCATCGAGTCCGTCCTGGTGGAAGACGGGAATCTTGTCGAATTCGGTCAACCACTGTTCGTCATTAGCAGTCATGGCTCGTAAACCCGAACCCGTAACGGACCCGCTGTTTGACGTCGGCGGCAAAACCTATTTAATTGCCGGTGCGGGCGGCGGATTAGGCGGTGTGATGGCCGAAGCACTTCATGAACGTGGCGCAAAGTTAGTTCTGTTCGATACTGATGAGACTGCGCTCGAGCGGGTTGGCGAGGCAATTCCTGATGCGCTGGCCCGGGTAGCCGATGTGAACAACCAAGCCGCCCTCGCTGAAATGGTACAACTCACACGGGACCGGTTTGGCAATATCGATGGCGCAATCAACGCGGCCGGTCTGTTGCCTATGGCCGCCGCCACCACCTTCGACGAAGCCATGTTTCGTGAATGTATCGATGTCAACCTGACCGCGGCCTTCCTGTTTTCCAGAACCGTGGCCGAACAAATGCAGGATTCGGGCGGGCGAATCGTTCATATTGCATCGGTATCCAGTTTTGTCGCCAACCCTGGGTATGCGGCCTATGCAGGCTCCAAGGCCGGCCTTGCACAGATGGTTCGGGTGCTGGCGCGTGAGTGGGCGCCGAAGAACATCCTCATTAATGCCATAGGCCCTGCGCTGACCGAGACCCCGCTGACAAGAGATTACCTGTCAGACCCAGGCTTTCGCAGTGGAGCGATAGCGGCAATTCCCATGGGACGACTGGGCGAGGCCGACGACCTGATCGGAACTCTATTATTACTGCTTTCTCCGGGGGGAGGCTTTATTACAGGTCAGACCATCTATGTAGACGGGGGTAGAACATTAGTGTGACGACGTTCCTCGAAGGAAAAACTGCACTGGTTACCGGATCAACCAGTGGGATCGGTTTCGAAATCGCTCGTCAATTGGCCCAGGCTGGTTGCGGGTTGATGCTCAATGGAGTCGAAAAACCTTCTGTGGTCGAAAATGCAATCGCCGATTTGCGCAACACGGGTGTGGATGAAGTATCTTTCAGCGATGCCGACCTTACCGACCCAGTTCAGGTGGAGCGACTGGCTGCAGATGCTTTGGACCGCTTCGGCGTCATTGATATTCTGGTTAACAATGCCGGCATACAACATGTTGCCCCGATCGAAACATTTACCGACGATAACTGGGACCGCATCATCGAGATTAACTTGTCGGCACCATTCCGGCTCATCCGAAAGATCTTGCCGGTGATGCGCACCAGTGGCTGGGGTAGGGTGATCAACATTGCCTCCGTTCACGGATTGGTTGCCAGTCGGCACAAATCAGCCTACGCAGCGGCCAAGCATGGACTAGTCGGCCTGACTAAAACGGTCGCACTGGAAACGGCAGTCGAACCGATCACATGCAACGCCCTGTGTCCAGGATATGTTCGAACAGCGCTGATGGAATCGCAGATTACATCCAAAGCCCGGGCCGAACGCATCAACACTGAGGAGGCGGCAGAATTGATTCTCTTAGAAAAGCAGCCCTCGCTGAGTTTCGTTTCGCCGGCCGATATCGGCTCCATGGTTACATTCCTGTGCTCCGAAGCAGGTGATCAGATAACGGGGGCAGCCCTTACCATCGATGGTGGCTGGTCCGCGCAATAGAGTATTTACTAATTGTTAATGAACGAGATTCGTTGTGAATGACACCCTAACCCTGGCCATGGGTATAGAAGATATAGACGCCCCCATTTTTTCACGTACACCTACCAGAATTACGTTTAGACCTAGATCGGCCTCCTAGTGTTATTGGTAGATGTTGTAATCAATAAAATGGTATTCTTGATGACTCGATCATGCGACTGCATGATTGTCTTATGTCATAAAACAATTATTTAAGGAGAAAGCCTCATGTCGAATAGAAAGTTGATGCGGTCGTTACTCACGGTAGTTGTTGCTGTCTTGACTTTGGCTAGCACGGTTCAGACCAGGGCTGCAGATGCAATCCCAGTCCTGTTGTGTCCATTCGGATGCGGTCCGATGGCCGGGGACACAATATTGATGAATCAGATGATCAAATCGGGGGCTGACATAATTCTGTTGCCTCAGGAAAGCCCGGGTTATATGTACAACATTCGCGAAATGGGTCGTAACAAAAATAAGTGGAAAAACTTCATCTTCAAGACAGAAGATGTGTTGATTCAGATCGCTTATGCTGGCGGGAGTAAAGAAGTCAAAGAGTTTCTCCCCGAGGAAATAAAGATACCTTGGAAGTTGCTTTATGGTGAAGCCTTCTGGGGGCAAGGGAAGTTTCTTGTAACCTATGATTGCAGTCTAAAGAGAGCCTCTGACCTTAAGGGCAAACGAATTTCATTAGGTCTACGCGGGCAATCTGACTGGGGAGTGTTTTCCCGCTTGTGGTTAGAGATTATCCACGGAATTACACCTGAAAATAGCGATATTCGGCACATGACGCCGGGCCAATTGACTCAACAGTTGATCGATGGAGCAACTGATGCGTCTGTGACACCGATCGGTACAGAACCATCCTTGACGAAATTCCTAATACCCGGCCCAGTCCGTCAACTCGAAGCGACGGGCAAGAAGATGTGTTATTTGGGCGCTACGAAAGAAGATATTGATAAATTAAATGAAAGAATGGGGGCCACCTGGCAACACGTCAATCTGCCGGCGAATACCCTGCCTCATCAGGACGAACCATTGGGCATTGGTGTTAACAAGGGATTTGCTGCTGTCCACGAAAGTTTCGACGAAGAGAGAGCTTATAAAGTTGTGAAAAGTGTCATTGAAATCGGCCCAGAGATGGTTGAACTTCATGCACTTTGGCGAATTTGGTCTACGGAACTGATGACCTGTGGATTGTCAGAACAGAACACGCACCCTGGTGCGATCCGTGCCTATAAGGAAAAAGGTATATGGGATCTGAGGAATAAGTGTGATCCTATGACTTATCCCGAATAATCCAATTCAATCCAGGCATCTCGAATAGATTGGGATGCCTGGATTTTTTTTTGCATTACAAAGAACCGACTAATGGGTTTACAACAAATACGTAACGGCTTGCATGCCCTATTTGTCACCGTGGGTTTGTTGTTAACTGTTTATATCGCAGCGTCGGCATTTGGCTATGTGAAGAACTCTTCGGTTCATTATTCGGTTTTCATTTTGGGCTCGTGCATCATGGCGAGTCTGCTCGCCTTGAGAGACCTTTCAGATGAGCGAATAAACAATAACCAGAAAAGTTTCTTCTACCTCAGATCTGCCGTTATCGTGATCGCTGCAATCGGTAGTGTATTTTCGATGGGTTACATCACGTTGAATGCCATTGAACTTGAGCGAAGCCAACCATTTTTCAACGACACAGATCTTGTGATTGGTTGGATCATGATGATTTCGATTCTTGCATTGACCTTAATTCATTGGGGATGGTTGCTGACCAGTGTGATCGCTCTGGCCATATTGTACTTTTTTATTGGACATACTTTTACCAATCCTCTGTTCATGACGCCAAAGTACGACCATGGCTTCATCATGAACTACATCGGATTGGGTACCAACCAGGGCTTTTACTATCTCGCTCAAATCGCCTCCGATCAGATTTATTTTCTTATTATCTATGCGGCTGTCCTTCTTGGGGTCGGGATGCTCAATATGGTGCTGGAAATTGGCAAGGTCACTGGCCGGCACCTACCGGGAGGCGCAGCTGGACCAGCCGTACTGGGGTCAGGAATTGTGTCCTCAATCATGGGGCAGGCAGTTTCAAACGTCGTACTCACAGGACGCCTTACGATTCCAATGATGAAGAAGTATGGTTATTCAGCTTCCATGGCGGGATCGATCGAAGCCACGGCATCGACAGCCGGGCAAATTATGCCTCCTGTGATGGGTTTGGCGGCGTTTATTATTGCGTCGTTTGTTAACCGACCGTATATCGAAGTCGCTTTGATGGCGTTGATTCCCGGTTTGTTGTACATAGTTGGCGTCTCCTTCTCAGTCGGGATTTTCGCCCGTAAGCATCGATTGCCCAGGTTGGTGGAGAAGGTTGAGTGGGAAATGATCTGGCGGCTTTTGCCAACTTTTCTTGTTTCTTTTGGGATCGTGTTGTGGTTTTTGCTTGGTTACCGTTCGCCAGCCATTGCTGGCCTATGGGGAATCATCTCTGCGCTGGTCATGTCGTGGTTACAGGGCAAATACCGACCGAGCTACGCGTCATTAAAGGCGGCATTGAATGACGGGTTGTTCCTTGTTTCCATTATGTCATTGCTGTTGATCGCGATCGGCCCGCTGGGTCAGGTAATGATTACAACGAATCTGTCCGGAAAACTCGGGGCTATGTTGATCCACTATCTCCCAGATACTCAGATACTATTGTTACTGGGCACCATGGTGGTCAGTCTAGTTCTGGGCATGGGCATGCCTACACCTGTCGCCTATATCATCGTTGCACTCGCCTTGGTGCCCTTTATGCAACAGATCGGTATTCCGCAGCTGCAAGCCCATTTCTTTGTCTTTTATTTTGCGGTGTTTTCAACATTAACACCGCCGGTGGCCGTCAGTGTATTGGCTGCAGCCAAGTTGAGTGGTGCAAAATTTTTCGCAACTGCTGTGGATTCGATGAAGATTGCCTGTACAACATTCATCATTCCATTTGCTTTTGTATTCCGGCCGGAACTAATGAGTTTCCCAGACGTGACGGCTGTAACATTAGCGACAGTAGTTCTGGTTCTTCTTATGCAGCTTACAATTTCAGCAGCTAACTATGGGTATTTTCTAAAAGACCTTGTCATGGTCGAGAGAATCTTGCTGTGGACTGCATTTGTTAGCCTATTTGCATATCTTACCGATCTTGGTGATCTATGGTTGTGGTTGGGAGTTGGAATCGTGGCATTGCAATTTACTTATGGAATACTACGCAGATTTTAGGATCGTGGTATTCGACTTAATTGATCTGAACCATTGAAGAAAACTGCTAGGTGACGATTCGAAACAGAGGCTGGCCATTTTCTACGAGTTGACCGCCTTCTGCCAGAATCGCCTCAACTGTACCGGCTTGTCGGCACTCGACTGGCGGTCTAACAAATCTTTATCTACAGGATTAAGCCAATGACACTGGCAAACGAACTTGCTTACTGTTCCCTGACCGAACTGACCCGGAAGATCAGCCAGCGCGAGCTTTCTCCGGTCGAGGTCATCAACGCATTCATCGATCGCGTCGAGGCCCGCAACCCCAGTCTGAACGCGTTCGTCTGCCAGGATTTCGAGCGAGCCCGGGAAGAGGCCCAGATCGCCGAGAAGCAGTTGATGGCCGGCGATGCACTCGGCCCACTGCACGGCATCCCGGTCGCTATCAAGGATCTTTTCAGTTCCAAGCCCGGCACACCGATGACCATGGGTGGCGTGCGTGCCCTCAAAGACAATATCACCCAACATCGCTGCATATTCACCGAAAGGATCGAGCAGGCTGGCGCCATCGTCATTGGCAAGACCAACAGCCCTGTCATGGGCTTTCGCGGCACGTGCGACAATTACCTGTTTGGACCGAGTCAGAATCCCTTCTGTCCCACCAAGAACACCGGGGGCTCCTCGGGGGGTGCCGCTGCTGCGGTTGCTGACGGTATGCTGCCGCTCGCCGAAGGCACCGACGGTGGCGGGTCGATCCGCATTCCGGCGTCCTGGTGCGGGGTCTACGGCTACAAAGCAGCCTACGGGCGCATTCCTTCACTGAGCCGGCCCAATGCGTTTGCCAGCGACACCCCTTTCTCGTTCTCAGGCCCGATCACACGGACCGTCGAGGACGCCGCATTGGCACTCAACGCCCTCGCTGGGTACCACCCGCGCGACCCATACAGCATCGATGACGATACTGATTTCCTGCCGGCAGTCACGCGATCGATCCGGGATTGGAAAATCGCCTACAGCCCGGATCTAGACGTCTTCCCGGTCGATCCGCGGGTCAGCAAGGTCGTCGAGGCCCAGGTTAAGGCCTTCGAAGAGGAAGGGGCGAACATCGAGGAGGTCAAGATAGGAATCGGGCGGCCGCAACAGGAACTGAGCGACCTGTGGTGCCGGCTGATCATTCCCCGCAACATCACGACCTTGGAAGCAGTGAAAGTCAGCGGCCCGGACCTGCTGGGCGAACACCATCATGATTTTCCAGCGGAGTACCTGCGCTGGATCAGAGTTGGTCAGCACCTGAGCGCCGTGGACTTCTACAAGGACCAGGAGATCAGGACAGAGATCTACGACGCCATTCAGTCAGTTCTGAATGACTATGACCTTCTGGTGACACCTACGCTGGCCTGCCTGCCCGTGGACAACTCCAACGACGGCAACACACTGGGACCCAGCGAGATCAACGGAGAACCGGTCGACCCGCTGATCGGCTGGTGCCTGACCTACCTGTTCAACTTCACTGGACACCCCGCAGCCTCGATACCGGCCGGATTGAGTGAAGATGGTCTGCCGGTGGGCATGCAGATCATCGGCCGTCGCTATGCCGATGCTGACGTACTTGCCGCAAGCGCTGCTTTCGAACGCCTGCGACCCTGGCAGGAGAGCTATCGGCAGTGTACAGAACGGGTTTTCTGAGTTAACGCGCAGGCCCTTACAGCGGTGTACTCCGGATCGATCTTCTAATGAGCGGCCGTCTGCAGGGGAAAAGAGCGTTGATTACCGGCACGTCCAGCGGTATCGGCCGTGCTGCCGCGCGCCTTTTTGCCGCCAAAGGCGTTC
>Ga0208274_1001043_pt1 | contig 13303 bp, 11 predicted proteins | sample ETNtaG_22_FD_185755 | JGI IMG/M metagenome (GOLD analysis project Ga0208274, IMG submission 185755) | Marine microbial and viral communities from oxygen minimum zone, Eastern Pacific Ocean - ETNP201306SV43 (SPAdes) (version 2) | ecosystem: Environmental > Aquatic > Marine > Oceanic ... | reverse complement strand
CCCTTGTATCAATGCCCTGAATACCCATTATTCCTTTGCTCTTTAAGAAATCTTCCAGACTCATTTCTGAACGCCAGTTGCTTGGATAAGGACTGAGTTCTTTAATAATAAAACCTTCTATATAGGGATGAATGGACTCATGATCTTTCTCGCAGATACCATAGTTTCCTATCAGAGGATAGGTCATATTTACGATCTGCCCCTTGTAAGAGGGGTCTGTAAGTATTTCCTGATACCCGGTAAGACTGGTGTTAAATACGATTTCACCTGATGTTTCCCCCTCTGCGCCAAAGGAAATTCCCTCAAATATCTTTCCGTCAGAGAGAGCGAGAATGGCTTTTTTAGTTTTCATAGCATCAAAATTTTCTTAATATTTAAGGTCTGTAATTCTTGTTTTTAGATATTACTTGTTAGTTACTTAACTGTCAAGTTGGAGTATTTTTTCGCTTGACAGTAATTATGCGTCTGCTATCATAACTTAATACACAGAATGGTACTTAGGAAAAGAATTGATTGTTTTGTTATAAATATTAAGTTGGAATTACGTAACTTTGTTTGGAATAAAATACTAAGTTCGCCAGAGTAAATAGACAGAAGGAATCATTTATGCATGATGAGAGTCGGCACTTTACGCTGCCAAACATAATCAGCTTTGCAAGAATATGTTTCATTCCTCCTTTTGTAATCTGCGTAATGCAGGTTCAGCATCATGACTTTTACAGATATATAGCATTAGGGGTATTACTTATAATTGGTGTAAGTGATATCCTGGATGGTTATCTTGCACGCAAAATGGGCGAAACCACAAATTTTGGTAAATACCTTGACCCTATTGCGGATAAGCTGTTATTAATAATTGCGTGTATCTTACTCTCTTCAGCCACACTATGGCCCGGACCTAGATTCCCTGTTTGGGTATTAGTAATAATTCTCAGCAGAGAACTGTTTTTCTCGCTCGGTGTAATAACGGCCTTTGTTACGGTAAGACGAAGAATTACATGGCAGCCCAGTAAGCTGGGTAAGCTTACGACGTTTTTGCAGATTATAGCAATAATCGCTGTGCTTTTAGGAAACCACATCTCTTTGGATACATTTTTAATTCTGTGGTTCCTGGTTGCAGGTGTTACTTTGATATCAGCAATAAATTATACCTATATGGGTGTTAGACAGCTTTAAACTTATTTACAGAAGTTAAAGACAAGGAAGGTTCATATCATGTTTAATACAATAACAGAGGTAATTGAAGATTTAAAACAAGGCAAGATGGTTATCGTCGTTGACGATGCAAGCCGCGAAAACGAGGGCGACCTGACAATACTGGCGGAAAAAATTACGCCTGATATTATAAACTTCATGCTATCACATGCCAGAGGCATAATTTGTTTAACAATAACCGGTGAACGTGCCGAACAAATTGGCCTGACACCAATGGTGACAGACAATACTTCCAACTATCAAACCCCCTTTACAGTAACCATAGATGCAAAAGAGGGTATAACAACAGGTGTTTCTACAAAGGATAGAGTTAAGACCATATTAACGGCTATAGATGATAACTGTAAGCCTCATGACCTTGACAGGCCGGGACATGTTTTTCCACTCATGGCTCAAAAAGGAGGTGTACTGGTGCGTGCGGGACATACAGAAGGTGCTGTTGACCTTGCCCGTCTGGCAGGTATGAAACCTTCCGCCGTAATATGCGAGGTCATGAATGAGGACGGAACGATGTCAAAGCTTCCTGAACTTACAAGATTTGTAGATAAGCATGATCTGAAAATGTGTACTATTGCAGATATCATTAAATATCGCCATGACCAGGAACGTTTGATAGAAAAACGTGTTTCTGTAAATCTGCCTACTGTATACGGAAAATTTGTATTACATCTTTACCGTTCGTTTATTGATGAATACCTGCACCTGGCTTTATGCCTCGGAAACATTGGAAGCATGGATAATACAGCCGCTCCGATCCAGACAGAACCGGTTTTAATACGCGTACATGACGAATGTTTAACGGGTGATATCTTTGGCTCTTTGAGATGTGATTGCGGGGAACAGCTTCATAGTGCGTTAAAGATGATACAGGAAAAGGGAAAGGGAGTTTTGCTTTATATGCGGCAGGAAGGCAGGGGAATCGGGCTTGAAAACAAACTGCACGCTTATTCATTACAGGAAGGTGGTCTTGATACGGTTGAGGCAAACAAGAAACTGGGTCTCGGTGCGGATAAACGTGACTACGGAATAGGCGCTCAGATACTCAGAGATTTAGGAATATCGAAGATGAGACTCTTATCAAACAATCCAAAAAAGTTTGCTGCTCTGGCCGGTTATGGTTTGGAAATTACGGAACGCGTTCCCATCGTTATCACACCACAAGATGAAAATGAGCGATATTTGCGCACAAAAAAGGAGAAGTTAGGGCACATCCTTGAAGGCGTTTGATTGGTTTTATAGTTCCAACTCGCAACTCGACATTTGTCATTGGTTAATCGTAAATCTAAAATCGTAACGCGTAAATCATCTTGCCTCTTGCTTCTTACTTCTGTATCAAATGACTAATTACTAATTTAACTTAGCCGCTGGTTGAGATTCAGGTTTTATTTCAGATTTTATTTCGGCTTTAGCTCCGTATTCAATATTCTGGTCATCCTCTTTTGCCGAAGGTTCCTTTGGAGAAACTGTTTCTGTTTTATCCTGAACAGAGAGAGAGGCCGTATTGCCATCTTTATCTTCATTAAGTATCCCAGTTTCAGGAGTTGGCAGATAAGATAGTTTGGTGTTGATTTTATCTTTAATACGCTGTTCTTCCTCTTCAATAAATGAGTTAACAATAGGGATTCTTATAACCAGCTCACGGACTACCTCTTCACTCGCTCTTGCCGCATAAACGTCTCTCATGCTCATAGAATTCTGGAACGAAGCGATTACAAAATCAAAGGGATTGGTTGCCACACGGATATCATTATCATGCCTTACCTGCTCACCTTCAAAAATAATAGTGCCATCTTCCGTGGAAACACATTTGACATGCAGGCCAATCCGAATCTGTTTGTAAAGCATGTAATAGGAGTTTTTGTATTCTGTTACCTGGCCATAAATCAGTGCATCCGCGTCGAGTATCCTGCCCAACTCTTGCGCCGGTATCTTATATAAGTCATTGGGTGTTAAAATCCCGAGTGCCTGCAGCATCTTATCAACATACATTAATTCTATATCTACAAATTCTCTGGCGGCAAAATGGCCGAAGAAAAACCTTCTCAGCCTGTTTGCATATGTCCAGTTCCAACCATCCTCTTCTTTCTCGCTGAACCTGGGGAGCGGAATGGAATTCAGGATATAATTACCACCCACCAGATTATCAAATGGCAGTATTGCGATTCTTCTGGGCGGATCGGAATAAAACTTATCCGAGATCTCAAACACTTTATTTCCCGGGTCAATCTGGTAAATCCTGTCTATGGTGCTCTTCTTTCCGTGTTCTGCAAGCCCTGTTTCTTGCTGAAAGAAAGGTTCTTCTCCCGTGGTCCTTCGTATACCATTGCTGCTGGAGAAACATCCTGCCGCAATCAGTGAGATTAAGAGCAGGGTTGCGAAACCTTTAACCATTTTCCTTGAAGAGATAGAAATTTTCATCTGTTTATGTTTAAAATTATTGTTATTCATAAATCGTAATTCCCAAATCGTAAATCTAAAATCATAAACCGTACATTATATCATTCATTCTCATTTTCTGAAACCCTTTTTCTTGACTGTTTCTTTTGAGATCTTTTCTTTTTATTCTGCAGTATCTGCTCCTTCACCCGACGGGGTTTTTTCGTGAGTATTCGTTCCTTATCTTTGATGTTCAGCTCCATCAACTTTACCTGGAGCCTTTTAAAAGCAAGTTCTCTGTTTTTTATCTGTGAACGTGATTCCGTTGCAATTACCCTTATACCCGTGGGATTGTGATATAGTCTTACACAAGACATAGTCTTATTCTTGTGCTGTCCGCCCGGCCCGGAGCTCTTATAATAATCTAGCCGGACCTCCTTTTTCAAATTTTTCAGATCAATCGAGTGTTTTTTCATAATTCGTAACTCGTAAATCTTTTTGCCACTCCCGCCACACAACACGTCGGACAAGAAGGCACTAAGACACAAAGAGTAAAAGCAGGTGTTCTCTCTTGTCCTCGGCGCTTTTTGTCCGGGGAGCGTTAAACAAGGAGGATTACAATTCACTTTTACCACATTCTAATATTAATGACAAATAGTAACCAGGATATATTCCCAAAATCTGAAAAACGTATAAATATTAGACATTTAATCAGGTTTTAGTATAGACGTTTCATATTATTCTTATATAATACGAGGCCAGAATAACTATAAAATACGTTATCATAGGTACTTAAGTGTAGACGGCTTTTAAGCCGTATACTATCCGGATGTATTTTAGGCAATGGCATGAATTTTGACATAAATAGTTGAAAATACGCAAATTTGGTAGGCGGATGACAATTGAAGATTGGCGATTTAAGATTGAAAAGAGAAGAATTTAATCACGGATTAACACAGATTGACACGGAAGAAAAAAAGGAAAAAACATTCCTCTCGCTAAGACGCTAAGGGCGCAAAGGACAAGAAAGAAAAACTGAAGGCTGTGGTTAAAAACAAAGAAAAATTCCATCACCATAACTTTAGGCACTTTAGATCACTTTAAACTTTAAATTGATTTAACAAATAACTATTAACAAATATTATTATGAACGGAAGAGAAAGACGTTACGATGTCGCCAAGTTTATTCATAACCTGGAACCTGATTATCAAAAGGTTCATTTAGAGATACCGGATGATTTTCGTGAAAAGATCTTAACCAAACTCTCCCGGTTATACGGTAAAGTGACAGCAAAAGAATATATGCCCGAGCTTGAACGTATCTGCAGGGTCTATTATGCCTATAAAACTGAAGAGATGATTGAGCTTACAAAAGCATTAGACCCGAAAAATCTTTTTACAGAAGAGGACGTTATCTTAATTACTTATGGAGATCTTATCCGTGAAGACGGTGCTTCTCCGCTTACGACACTCTCAAAATTCTGTGGTATCTACCTCAAGCAGACAATTAACACACTCCATATACTTCCGTTCTTCCCCTATTCATCAGACAGAGGTTTTGCTATTGAAGATTTTGAGGCTGTAGACCCTGAACTTGGATCATGGGAGGATATTGAAGATCTGGAGACACGTTATAAACTGATGTTTGACGGAGTGATAAACCATGTCTCATCAAAGAGCCGATGGTTTCAGAGGTTTCTGGACGGAACCCCGCACTACAAGGACTTTTTTATCAGTTATGACTCTTATGATGACCTTACACCCGAGGAGAGAAGGGCTATCTTTCGGCCGCGTACCACTGATATCCTTACAAAATTCCATACCATCGATGGAGAAAAACATGTCTGGTCAACTTTCTCAAAAGACCAGATCGATTTAAATTACAGGAACCCTGAAGTTTTGATAAGGGTTATTGAGATATTACTGTTATATGCGCGCAAAGGGGCTGACATTATCAGGCTTGATGCGATCACCTTTCTCTGGGCGAGTCCGGGTACGTCATGTGCCAACCTGGAAGAGACGCACCTGATCGTCAAGATCTTTCGGGATATCTTAGACCTTGTTGCACCGCATGTGTCAATAATTACCGAAACAAATATCCCGCATGAAGACAATATTTCATACTTTGGATATGGCGATGACGAGGCGCATATGGTTTACAATTTTGCCCTCCCGCCTCTTGTGCTCCACACATTTTACACAAAAGACACGACCAGGCTCAACGAATGGGCAGAAAACCTTAAACCACCTTCTGAGACAACGTCTTTTTTCAACTTTCTTGACTCACATGACGGTGTGGGACTTATGGCAGTTAAGGATTTATTATCGCACGAAGAAATTCAGTTTGTTATTCGGAGAGCAAGAGAACATGGAGGCTATATCTCTTATAAAACCGATAAGGATGGTCAGGACATACCTTACGAGATTAATATTACATGGTTTAATGCTCTTTGCAGGGAAGGCGGTACGCCACATACAGACCTTCAGGTCGATAAATTTATTGCTTCAAGAGCCATGGCCTTAGCCCTTCAGGGAGTTCCGGGAATCTATCTGCACAGCTTTTTTGGTACCAGGAATGATATAGATGCAATAAGCTGTCCCATATCTAAACGCGAGGTGAATCGCAAAGCACTTGATTACAATATACTCACAAAAGCTATAGATGATCCTGATACACTGACATCAAAGATCATCCGTAGACTGAATTCTATTATTTCTCTCAGGACAAAACAGAGCGCCTTTCATCCAAATGGAGCTCAGAAAATTTTAAAAGTCAAACCTGAGATATTTGCAGTCTTAAGAACATCTCCAAACGAAGACCAGCATATTCTCTCTTTGATCAATATTACGGATGATGAGATTCAGGTAGCAATTCCATTGAAAGAAGTTCAAGTACTCAAACAGGAATGGTATGATCTTATCAGTCAGGATAAGCATACTTTTAAGGATGAAAATATCAGCCTTACATTAAAACCTTATGATATTGTCTGGCTGGAACCTCAATAACAAATATCAAAAGAGATATTTAACGCAGAGAACGCTCCCCGGACAATCCCCGGACAAAAGACGCCGAGGACGAGAAAGCGCCGAGGACAAGACGAGGACAAGAAGGTGATAAAGCGAAGAAAGCTTAAGGATAAAAAACCCAGCTGACAGAAAGGGGATTACTCAAAATGATAAAAACTAAAATAATCGCGACACTTGGCCCTTCCTGTGATCAGAAGGAAACCATCAAGCCTATGATCGATAATGGGGTAGACATCTTTCGATTAAACTTTTCCCATAGTACGCTCGACGCACATGCACAATTATTGGAGAACCTGAATGCCGTTCGTGCAGAGCATCGTCACACGACTGCCGTGATGGGTGATCTATGCGGTCCGAAGATACGTATCGGACGCATTCAACCGGATGGAGAGATGCTGAAAGAAGGAGATGAAGTCATCGTTATTCATAGCGAAGAACAGGGTAACGTGAATCGCTTTGGTACAAATTATGAATCTTTCTCTAAAGATGTAGAGGTCGGTCACCGCGTATTTATCGATGATGGTCAGATTGCCCTGCGTGTAATTCGCAAAGATGAAGGGCAGACAGTGTGCGAAGTCCTGATTGGCGGTCCTCTGCACAGCCGTAAGGGAATCAATCTGCCGGACACAACTGTCAGTATACCATCAATTACAGAACGCGACTGGGAATGCGTGGACTGGGCGATCCAACACAAAGTTGAATATTTAGCACTAAGCTTCGTCCGGTCGTCGGATGAAATCGATCAATTAAAAGAATATCTTAAGAAAGCTGATACAGATATAAAGGTAGTTGCCAAGATCGAAACACCTCAGGCATTGACTCATCTGGAAAGCATTATTAACGCCAGTGATGCTGTACTCGTTGCAAGAGGTGATCTCGGAGTTGAAATGGATCTGGCAGAGGTGCCCGTCATCCAGAAACGAATTACCCAGAGCTGCCGGCGCCTTGGCAAGCCTGTAATAGTCGCCACCCAGATGCTGCAGAGTATGATAGAAAATCCTGTTGCAACCAGAGCTGAAGTCTCGGATGTAGCCAATGCAATTATGGACCTTACCGATGCCGTCATGCTTTCCGGTGAAACTTCTGTGGGTAAATATCCGATCAAAGCGGCACAAACCATCGGGCGCATTGCCAGAGTAACGGAAGAGTACCTCCATCAGGACGAACATGCACGCCTTACGACCACTACGAAGGACGAACTGATACTGACTTCAGCGATTGCACGCAGTATAGATCAGATCGTAGATGATATTTCCGCTAAACTCGTTGCGGTATGGTCGCAAACAGGTACGACAGTGAGACTGCTAAGTAAAGAACGCCTTAATGTTCCTGTTCTTGCGTTAAGTGCTAACCAGCGTACGTGTAATCAAATGAGCCTGCTTTATGGTGTAATACCCAGATGCCAGTCAATACCGGAAGATAACAATAAGTTCACCCAAATAGTGGATAATTTCATTATCAATCGTAAATGGGTCCAGGTTGGAGACAAGATTGTCCTGTTAACCGGTCAGCCAATCGGCACTGCCGGCGCCACCAATGCCGTCATAGTCCACACTGTCGGTGATAGCCGATGAGCTAAAGCGTAAAACAGTTCACTTAAAACACTTCAAACTTAGTTACGGTTTAGCCGCAGAGAAAAACAAACAGAAACTTCGAGGATTATTTCTATGAGTAATACGTCTGAAAAGATTATATATTCAATGATGAAGGTTAGTAAATCTTACGAGAAGAAAACCGTGATTAAGGATATATCCCTTTCCTATTTTTATGGTGCTAAAATAGGTGTTCTGGGATTAAATGGGTCAGGGAAGAGTTCGCTTCTGCGTATTATGGCGGGTGTTGATAAGGAATATAATGGAGAGGCCTCACTCTCTGACGGATACACCGTAGGGTATCTGGAACAGGAGCCACTGGTTGATTCAGAGAAAACCGTCAAGGCCGTTGTGGAAGAAGGCCTGCAGGAGATCGTTGATATCGTCAAGGAATACAATGAGATTAGCGAGAAATTTGCCAAACCCATGTCTGATGATGAAATGAATAAACTTCTGGAACGCCAGGGTGAGTTGCAGGAAGAGATCGAAAAACAGAACGCCTGGGACATCGAGTCACGTCTGGAAATGGCCATGGATGCACTGCGCTGTCCTCCAGGAGATACATCCATTAAGGTTATCTCAGGTGGAGAAAAAAGACGCGTGGCATTGTGCAGGCTTTTATTACAGAAACCGGATATTTTACTTCTGGACGAACCTACAAATCATCTGGATGCCGAAACCGTGGCATGGTTGGAACTACATCTTCAAGAGTATGCAGGTACTGTGATTGCAATAACGCACGATCGTTATTTTCTTGATAATGTAGCCGGCTGGATTTTAGAGCTTGATCGGGGAATGGGTGTCCCATGGAAGGGCAACTACTCTTCATGGCTCGAACAGAAGCAGAATCGACTTGCAAAAGAAGAAAAGAGTGAATCAGAACGGCAAAAAACCCTGCAGAGGGAACTGGAGTGGATTCACATGTCGACCAAGGGACGCCATGCAAAGGCAAAGGCACGCATTAATGCTTACGAATCACTCTTAAATCAGGATTCTGCAAAACAGGAAAAAGATCTTGAGTTGTATATCCCACCCGGGCCGCGTCTTGGAACAGTAGTGATTGAAGCGGAAAATGTCAGCAAGGGGTATGGAGACCGCCTCCTCTTTGAGGGTATGTCATTTTCTCTGCCGGCGGGTGGCATTGTCGGCATAATAGGTCCGAACGGAGCGGGCAAGACAACACTCTTTAAAATGATAACCGATATGGAAAAGCCTGATTCCGGTACACTTAGGGTTGGCGACACTACCAGGCTTGCCTACGTTGATCAGGAACGCGATACCCTTGATCCCGGGAAAACGATATGGGAGATTATTTCCGGAGGCAGGGACACGATTGAACTCGGCAAACACGAGGTAAATTCCCGCGCCTATGTGGCACGATTTAATTTCTCAGGATCTGACCAGCAGAAGCAGGTAAATGTGCTTTCAGGTGGAGAGCGTAACCGCGTCCATCTTGCATGCATGCTGAAGGGAGGCGCCAATGTATTGCTTCTGGACGAACCCACAAATGATCTGGATGTCAATACCTTGCGTGCCCTTGAAGAAGCACTTGATCATTTTGGAGGATGTGCAGTCATCATCTCTCACGATCGCTGGTTTCTTGACCGTATCGCCACGCATATACTTGCCTTTGAGGGTGACAGTTCTGTCAGGTGGTTTGAAGGTAACTTTTCAGAATACGAAGCAGACAGGAAGAAGAGACTTGGCAAGGCTGCAGATCAACCGCATAGGATCAAATACCGGCAGTTGACGAGGGAGTAGCTTAATAGGACGCAGATTTACGCAGATAAAACATAGATATGAGAAATGAAGGACTAGAAGCAAGAGGCAAGAATTATGATTTTGAACTTAGGATTTCATTTGGACTTTGGGATTTGATATTTGAGTTTTAAGTTCATCAATATACAATCTTCAATATTCAATCTTTTTATCCTACGGGTCTCTCGCTAAACGGAAGCCAATATTGGCGAATTTCTTGCTGGTGGGGTCAAAATCATTACGGTCGACCGTGCGAATGTGTTTTGGTTTACTCCTCCAGCCGCCGCCGCGTAAAACGCGAGTTAAACCGTCAGACGGTCCTTCCGGGTTTTTAGCCGGACTGTTTTCATAATAGTTCCTGTCATACCAGTCCGAGCACCATTCCCAGACATTTCCCATCATATCGTATAGGCCTAGTCCGTTTGGTTTCTTTCCTGCTACAGAGTGAGTGCCGTCCCTGGCGGAATTACTATAGTACCAGGCGTATTCACCAAGTTCAGATTCTTCGTCTGCCCCGGCCCATTTTTCCTTTCCGCCTCCACTCCTTGCCGCATATTCCCATTCAGCTTCCGTGGGAAGACGGTAATTCATACCTGTTGCCTTGTTCAACTTTTTTATGAAATCCTGAATATTGTTCCAGCTTACTCTTTCAACCGGACGGTCACCACTTTTGAATTTAGAGGGATTATGGCCTATTATGTCAACCCATTGCTTCTGGGTAACCTCTGTCTTGCCCAGATAAAAATCGCCTACGCACACCGTATGAACAGGTTTCTCACCAACTTCTGCTTCCTCATCACCAAAGATGTTTCCCATGTCGAAACATCCGCCTTTTATATACACCATACCGTCTTCGGTTTCACCAGCGGCTTCTGTCCTCTGATGTTCTGAATCTAACGATCGCAGTTTTGCATCCTCTTGTTCGTCCTTTGCATCCACTACCAATGTAACCGCCTCTTCGTAATATTCTCCATCCTTTCCTACCAGTGTGAGGTAACTGGTGAGGCTTGATAACGAGTCATCGTAATTTCCTGTCTTGAAAAGCGCCTTGCCGTAATGGAAATGAAATTCGCCGGGAAGTTTCACTCCCAGTTTCAGCGCTCTTTCAAGGACCTGTACCGCATCTTTCCATTTTCCCGCCAGGATATCCTTTTTTGCCGCATTAATTAATAAATCCACTTGTATCTCGGTCGGCAGGTCCTCTTCCTGTGCAGACACGACTGGCATAAAAGCGGCATGTACTGCCATTATTAATGCCACGGAAAAGATACAGCTTATTACGGCTTGCCTGATATTTCTAATTTGAATTGTATGCATATCGTAATACTAGTTTTTACAGTCTAATATGTCAAACAAATAGATGTAAACCAATGGGTTTCTACTTATATCCAAAGCGGCTTAATGCTGCTTCATCTTTTCTCCAGTTTTTACTGACCTTAACCCAGAGGTCCAGATAAACTTTTTTGTCTAATAACTCTTGAATACCTTCCCGTGACTTTCTTCCTATTTCTTTCAGCATTTGTCCGTTCCCACCAACAACAATCAATTTATGGCTTTGCTTTTCAACATATACCGTTGCAGAAATATAATCAAGCTTGTCGCTCCTTGGCGTAATTTCCTTTATCACCACTGCTACTCCGTGTGGTATTTCCTGTCTCACAGAAAGCAGTACCTGCTCACGGATAAGCTCTGCAATTGCCAGTTTTTCCTGCTGGTCTGTAACAGTACCTTCCGGATAGTAAGCCGGGCTCTCCGGCAATAGTTCAAATATTTTATTAATCAGTATCGGAATATTGATTTGTGTTATGGCAGAAACAGCAACACCACCTTTAAAATTACCCAGTTTTTTATATTCTTCAATAATGGCATCGAGATTTGGCATATCGGCAATATCTAATTTATTGATTACCAGCAGGATATCCTTACTAATATTGCGTATCAGTTTGGCAGCACGCTTATCATCGCTGTGCGGGGGAGTCGTGCCGTCTACAACAAATAAGACCACATCAGCATCTCTAAGGCAAGAGCGTGCCGACTTTACCAGATACTCATCAAGTTTCTGCTTAGGTTGCAATATTCCCGGTGTATCAAGAAAAACAATCTGCCCTTTCTCCGACTCGCAAATACCCGAGATTCTATTACGTGTCGTTTGCGGTCTTGGTGTGACAATCGCTACCTTTTCACCAACAAGCATATTGAGCAGTGTTGACTTGCCTACATTAGGCCTTCCCCATATCGTCACAAATCCTGACTTGTAATGTTCGTTTGTTTCAACTGTCATACAAATATTCCTTAACTCGATTCTGTATAGCAATAAATTAATGGAATTGTAGAGAGAAGGATCTTTGATGCTGCCAGGGAGAACATGCAAAATGTGGGGATAATCACTTGCCGGTTAGTGGTGATGGTGATGTCCTTCACTACTCTCTAATGGTCCACCGACTTTTTCCAGTGCTTCGGAAAGCGATTTGCCAGCTTCCTCCATATCACTGATAGCCTTCTCCAGTAATAGGGAAACTTCCTTCCCGGATTCTGCCCTTGCCTCATTTTCCCATTTTCTGAACTCAGCTATATGGTTGTTGTTGTGCTCAATCCAGTGCGGCAGCAATACCCGAAGTTTTTTTATTGTGTTTTGTTCTGACATACACCCTTCCGTTACTTGCTTTTATAAACTGCTTTTTTTCCTAAACAGGTTTTGACTGGAGTATTAATATGCCGGAAGTAAAATCAATCGTATTCACGGCAGCGCCTGAAACGGTTTTCGGTTCTTCAAAAAACGTGCTGACCCTGACCCCATCTTCAGTCACTTCAAGCTTTGTAACGTCTTCCATCACTAATTCCTGTTGGCCTTTCCTGTCCAGCATTACTTTCATTTGACACATAGTATTTTCCCGAATGAAAATGTTAATTTTCTTTAAAAACTACTCTCAGCAACATAATCTAATTAAAACAGAACGCCTTATAATTTCAACTGTTTTTTCTCACACTCTTTGCAAATATCAGAAACCCATAAGGGGTCAATCGTAAACGGAACAACACCTTAATTCGCAATTGATTAAAAGAGTTAAGTAGCTATAATAATCTAATTGCAATTCATGTCAAGGTAAGTATGGATATCACAAAAAGATTACAAGTCAAATATCCAGTCATCATATTAATTGAAAAGGCGTTTACCACAAGCAGTACAATCTGTAGAGAAATAAGAAATTGACCTGCTCCCCAAAAACTGATCCAGTTGTAAAGTTAGTATAAAGCTATATAATTGGATTAAGAAAGGGGGAAGCAGATGTCACAAAAGCGATACAAGTCTGAAGAAATAATCCATAAGCTTCGAG
>Ga0208274_1001036_pt1 | contig 13364 bp, 14 predicted proteins | sample ETNtaG_22_FD_185755 | JGI IMG/M metagenome (GOLD analysis project Ga0208274, IMG submission 185755) | Marine microbial and viral communities from oxygen minimum zone, Eastern Pacific Ocean - ETNP201306SV43 (SPAdes) (version 2) | ecosystem: Environmental > Aquatic > Marine > Oceanic ... | reverse complement strand
TCAGCGGAATTCCTAAAGAGTAACTCTGGGAGTGGAGCGTACGTTGTTAAGCCGCCGAAGTGGTTTGTTAACCGTTCCAGCGGCTAGTGCGCTGACGGAAATCATAGACTTGAATTAAAGTCATAACTGGTGGATATAAGATCCGCTGCTCGTACTTGCATACCGAAAAGAGCCTGAACCCGGCCGATGTTTGCCTGCTATTGTTATCAATGGCGGGGTGGTTTCACGGTGATCTGTGGACGGGACTTCTTGTATTATCTGGGAGAGGTACTCTGGCATAGAAAAATATTGCATGAGAGATAACTGATGGTTTATTGTCTTTCGCAAGGCCAGGCACATGAGCCGAGATGAGCACACGGTTGCGTACTTCCATGGGGCCGATTTGCAAAGGGCTGAGCAGTTGCTTGAAGGAAATCATTGAGCGGGTTTATGTATAGTATGCGGTAGGGTGTGCCTGCGGTATTCGCGTTTCTGGCACACGGATGAAGGTTGGATAAAACGCATTGTATTTATATTTAGACACCGAAAATAGCATTAATCCGACCTATGCCGGCCTGTTGGACTATCCATTGGGCATGCGTTGTATGGAGAAGCTTGTGCACTAGCCAAGAAATGTTATCGTCATGCAAATGAAAACACTAATTGAAAACAACCGCGCGTGGGCCAGTGAGATCAAACGCGGGGATCCCGAGTTCTTTCAGAAACTTTCGCGTCAGCAATATCCCGAATACCTGTGGATCGGCTGTGCAGACAGTCGCGTGCCCGCTAATCAGATCGTGGGCCTATTGCCAGGGGAGTTGTTCGTTCATCGTAATGTGGCTAACCTGATCGTTCATACTGATCTCAACTGCCTCTCCGTCATTCAGTACGCGGTGGATGTGCTCAAAGTCAAACACATCATCGTCTGCGGTCATTACGACTGTGGCGGGGTGGCCGCAGCCATCAACGAACGACCCAGCGGGCTGATCGATAACTGGTTGTTGCACGTCAAAGACATGTATCACCGTAACCGGTCAGCGTTTGCCGATTGTGTTGATGACTCCGAGCGGATCAACCGCCTGTGTGAGATGAACGTGATCGAACAGGTTAACAATGTTTGTCACACCAGTATCCTGCAGGCCGCCTGGCAGCGCGGCCAGAATCTACAGGTACATGGCTGGATTTACAGTATCGCAGACGGTTTACTGAAAGACCTCGATGTAACTTTTAACGCACCCGGGCAGGTGCCTGAGGTTTACCGCTGAGCCGTGCAGTTACATGGAAGATAAAGACGAAAACGGCAGCACTGGGAAGTCAGGCCATTTTTGCAACTTAAGCCGCGTGCGACCCATTGGGCATGTTATTCAGAATCTGTGCACCATCAGGACTCAGCAGGACCGCATTGGAAATAAGGTAGTTGCCCCGAGCGGTTCCGGCAAACCAGGGCATCAGGTGAAAGGCCATACTTTTTTCATATTCAGGTCGGAATCGGATTATGGCGCAAGCCCGGTTACGCGGGACTGCCTGCCCGGGATGACGGGAAGCCGATGCCGACCAGATACTCGCAATAGTGACGACGGTATTCCGGTATGCCTGCGGTATTTAGAAGGGCAGGGATAGAAGATTTTCATATCCATGACTTGTGTCATTTTTTGCCGGTTGGCTCGTGATGACTAGTTCACCACAGATCTCGAAAATCAGGGCCTTGAGAAATCGATGCACAGCGTTAAGGGCCTTGAGAAATTGATGCGTAGCGCTCGAAAAACCAATAAACTCCATCGGTCACCGCCGGCGCGTTGGCCTGTGTATCGGCACGTAATCTTTGATTGTGATTCGACCTTGACCCGGATCGAGGGTATTGACGAGTTGGCGAATCATCCTGATTCCCAACAGCGAATCGCGGACCTCACCCGCTCTGCCATGGACGGGAAGGTCAACCTGGAGGCAGTTTATGGAGAGCGCCTTGAGATCTTGCAGCCGACGCGCGGTGCGGTTCGTGCGCTTCGATCCCGTTACCGAAAGCACACAGTCGAAGACGCGGCAGCGCTCATCCAGGCGCTGCAGGTTCTCGGCCACGAAGTTTATATTGTGAGCGGTGGTCTTTCCGATCCGGTCCGCGAGTTTGGGTTGCACCTCGGCGTAGTCCCTGAGCACATTCGAGCGGTCGAGGTAGAGTACGACACCCTCTCCGGCAGTTGGTGGCAGGGCCAGGGCCCGTGGCGTGAAACGTACCTCGCGGTGCAGCACTCGGTTCTGACAGAGAGCGACGGCAAGGCCCGGGTCATTCACGAACTGCTCCGAAACCAGACCGGGCGCTCGCTGCTTGTGGGTGATGGGGTGAGTGATCTTCTGGCGAGCCGTGAGGTAGATCTTTTTGCGGGTTTCGGTGGTGTGATCCGCCGGGATCGTGTCGCGCTTGAATCGAAAGTTTTCATCCAAAGTCAAAGCATCGCCCCGGTGCTCTTGTTGGCTGCCGGCAAGGCGGCCCTGGAGTACTCGGGCGACACAGGCGTCCAGGCGCTGGCCGAGAAAGCCCATACTCTGACCCAATCGGCTGCGTTGTGCTGGAACGAAGTTCAACTCGCCGAGAAATTCGAAGCCTGCTTTGGTACTCGGGCGACAACAGCTTCGGAGCGCGATCTGTGATGGGGCGCTCATTAGGTAACTCTCAATTTAGGGCTATAAAAGGAGTCAACGAATGTTTCGGATCTTGGTAGCGGACAAGCTCGGGCGAGCCGGTCAGTCGCGGCTCGAAGAAGAGCCTGATGTGGTGGCCGACGTCAAGACTGGGTTGTCCAAGACCGAGCTTTGCTCTCTCATCCCGGCATACGATGCGCTGCTAGTTAGAAGCAGCACCCAGGTCGATGCAGACCTTCTTTCGGTGGCCGAGAAACTCCGGGTGATCGGTCGGGCCGGCATGGGGGTCGATAACATCGATGTGCCGGTGGCCACTGCACGCGGTATCCTGGTGATGAATACCCCCGGGGTCAACAGTATTGCGACCGCTGAGCACACCATCTTACTGATGCTTGCTGCTTCCCGTCACACCGCCGAGGCTCATCAGTCGGTGCGCCAGGGCGAGTGGCGACGATCCGACTTTACCGGGGTGCAGCTCTACCGAAAGGTCCTCGGCCTAATCGGCTTTGGCCGGATCGCCCGGCACGTGGCAAAACGAGCCAGAACCTTTGACATGGAGGTCATCGCGTTCGATCCCTACGTTTCCGAGGAAGTCGGACAGGAGATGGGTATTACGCTGGTTGATCTCGAGGAACTTCTGGCCCAGGCCGATGTCATCTCTTTGCATGCCAGCCTGTCAGCAGAAACCTTGCATATCCTGAATACGGAAACCCTGACCAAGGCCAAGGATGGGGTCATCATCATTAATCCTTCGCGCGGCCAACTGGTCGACGAACAAGCACTCGCCGATGCGTTGGTTTCGGGAAAAGTCCGAGCGGCCGCGATCGATGTCTATAATGAAGAACCCCCGGGGACTGATCATCCCCTCATCGGGCTGGCAAACGTACTTCATACCCCGCACCTTGGGGCAAGTACCGAAGAAGCCCAGCGCGATGTGTCGATTCAGATTGTCGAGCAGGTGGTGGATGCGCTGCGTAACGATGACTTCCGAAACAGCGTCAACATGCCCTTCCCGGTTGGGCCGGAATACGCTTCGGTTCTGCCGTACCTGCAACTCGGGGAGAAGATTGGTGCGCTGCAGTTTCACATGGCTGATGCCCCGATCCGGGCCATTGAACTCGAGCTTTTAGGTGATACGGCAACCGAATTCGCGAAACCCATTGCGGCCGGTGTACTTAAGGGGCTGATGATGAACATCATTGCTGATCCGGTGAACTACATTAATGCCCCGGTACTGGCCCAAGAGCACGGGATTGACATCTCCCAGGCCAAGGGACTTGGCAGCAGCGAGTTTGCGAACGCCATCTCATGCCGGGTCAACTGGGCGGACGGTAGCCGGGTAATTACTGGCTCGGTTTTTGACGGCGAGTACCCGCGGATTGTTCAAGTCGGAGACTATCACCTGGATATGGATCCAAGCGGCACGTTGTTGGTGATGAAAAACAGCGATGTGCCGGGCGTCATCGGACAGGTCGGCACATTACTTGGGGACTATGGCGTCAATATCGGTGAGTGGCGGCTTGGCCGGGTCCGAAAAGGGGAGGACGCGCTGTCGTTCATTAACCTCGATAACGAACCCTCGGAAGAGGCCATTACAGCGCTCGAAAAGGTGCCAGCCATCAAGAAACTGAAAGTGATTCGGCTGTAGTTGCTCGGCTGGGTTGTTCCACCCCAATCAGATGCTTGACCCGGATCTCCAGGCACTCACAAGTAAACTCATCGACGATGAACGCAACCTAAACGAAGCCCGCCCAGGTGGCCACGAAGGTGATATCAGCGACCCACAACTGGTTAGGACGCGTTGCCGTAAATTCCCAGTTAACCAGATCGAAGGGGCGCATCAATGCATCCTCCACGATTGTCGTCCAGCACTTGGCGCCTTGGCGCACGCCTTCTTGAGGGTGGAGGATTTGGCGAAGCAGTTAGGGTAATAAAAAGCCCCGCAAACGCGAGGCTCTTTATTAAAACTTTAATAGGCCGGTGCCTGGTATTACCTAACTTGCCAGTTGAATATCAAGAGAAACAGGGCGACTGATTGAATGACCTACAGGCGATGTACTCACCACATTATTATGAATAGTTTGAACTTGCTCCTCGGATCCATCACAGTCCAGATGAACTTTTACCCGTATATTCTCATAGCCGGCGTTACCCTGCGTTAACCCAAGAAAGGTATGTAAATCCACATCACCTTCTACTTCTATTCGTAGATCCTTAATAGTGACACCCGCAATAGAAGCGTTGGCGGCATATCCCACTGCTAAACAGTTGCCCAAAGCCCCGAGTAATTGCTCAACTGGATTAGGCCCACTATTAGTTCCACCTAAACCCGGTGGTTCATCCGATACAATGGGGTCGAAATCTCTTATCTTTGCATCTGACCGAAACGCGCCGTGCCAGTTAACTTCAGCCTGCCACTTGGTTGCCGCATTCTCTGGTGATTCTTTTATCTTATTAATCAACTCAGAAACTGCTTCCAGATTCACATCATTAATTGTTGTAGTGGCCATTGCACTCCTCCATAGAAAAAGCTAACAGGATCGCGTGGCAGTATACGTTATTGCTAACAGCCCACTAACACTGTAGACGCTTCAGCCTTTGCTTTTAAATCTTAAGCGATTATTTGCTGCACTATTTGGGCTGTCGACTCAGGAGTGACCGGCGTTCGACCCGGCGCAACCCCCACGACAGCGCGAGCGTGGCCAGCGCGCACCCAACCATGTATCCCTGGGCGCTCTCCCAATTACCCTGCACGCTCACCACCATGGCGATCAGCGGAGGTCCTGCAAACTGGCCCAGGTGCGAGCCTTGGATGACCATGCCGTTGACTGTGCCGATCCGTTGTGAGTCAGGAGCGTGCAGTCTGCTGGTTCCCAGAATGGCGGCCGGCAGCATTCCACCGGTGCAGGAAAAGAGCAGGCAACTACCGTAGCGCAGGATGTCGCTGAAATGATCATCGAGAACCACAAATACTGACAATCCCATGATCAGTGCAGCCAGTGCAGCAATGGTTCCACCATGCCAGCGCCGGCGCAGCAGCCAGGTACCCAGCAGATTGCCGGGTATATTGGCCGCCACCAGCGCCGCGGTCAGTAATGAGGCACTGGCAACCGCCATGCCGCGCTGACCGATCAGAAAAGTGGGAAGCCAGGCTATGATCGAGATCCACATCAGAGTGTAGGCAGTAAAGCTGCCGGCGAGAAGCCACGGGCCCGGCCGGGACAACGTCGCGACAAGATTACCTCTGAGTGGCCCGGGAGAAAAAGACCGCGTGTTCCGTGGCAGAAGCCACTGCCCAATCAGTGCCAGCACAACGGAAACAAGGGCAAAAATAATCCAGAGCCCGCGCCAGCCGAGCCCATCGAGAACCAGTGTTGCTGTCACCATGGCCAGGCTGACCCCGGCAGGCACATAGACACTCCACAGCCCCAGACTCCAGGAACGGTCCTGGGGAGCGCTGGCGGTAATAATGATTCCCGGTGCGGCGACTGCCACAGCAAGAAAGCCAGCCCCCTCAAGCACGCGCGTGAGCAGCAGCGCAAGCGGTGCTGAGACTAGCACTGCCGTCAGCCCGGCCCCAGCCAGGACCCACAGGCCCGCGAGCAGCATGCGCCGCGGTCCGATGCGGTCTGCCAATGTGCCAAAACCGGCACCGGTCGCCAGCGCCAGGGCACTGAAAATCGATATGATCCAGCCACCGTAGACCAGGCTGAGGGAGTACTCCCGGCGCAGCAATTCCAACGCCGGCGGCACTTTGCCGATCGCCGCCGCTGCCGCTACGCCGGCGCTGATTGCCAGTACTGCAACTGGCCAGCGTGTCTTCAGTTCACTGGTCATGGACCCCTTTCTTGGACTGATAGTTAGGCGTGCAAGGTTACAGTAGGCTATTCACTAAAACCGTCGACTACAGCCGCATCGGTAAACGCTTTTTCTCTAACAGCGCAAAGCGTAGCCACTTACCCGCCCCCGGTGACTTTTGGGTGATGCGGGAGTCCGAGCCCGAGTCTCTTTGCGCTGATCAATACTCCCCAAGCAGTTGGCCATATCCACTGAAACGATCATCGATCCCTGCAAGGCGTAGCGTATCCCAGATCATCGCCTGATTTGAGCAGATGACTGGCTTCTTCACAATCGCTTCGATTTCACCAACAACATCGAGAGTTCGCAAAGCCCCGCAGGAGATAAATATGGCATCTGCGTCCTCGCGATCCAGAGTGAGCGCAAAGTCTTTGATGAATCCGGGCGTGACCCGAACCATGTCACTGTCCTTTTCTAGATTCAGCCCTTCGATCGCAAGAATATCGAATCCGCGAGCACTCATGTATTGGACCTCTCTCTGATTGATTTCATCGAGATAGGGTGTGCCGACAACGATTCGTCGGGCACCCACTGTGTTGAGAGCGCGCATGACTCCGGTGATCAGCGAGGTGGTGACGGCAGTGGGCTGACCCTTGCTGAGTTCTGCAAAAACACGCTGTTCACCGATAACCAGTGAGCCGGAGGTGCAGGCATAGCAGATTACATCCAAGGATCCGTCCGGCAGCAGGGTCGCGGCGGCGGCGGCCAGCAACTCTGCCTGTGTTGCGAGAGTCTCATTGGTGATGGAGTCGGGAATTGGTACCCGGGCCAGGTGAATCCCGACACCATCCGGCCTCAGTTTCATCACGTCGTCCTGGATGGTTTGCTCGGTGGCAAGCAGGACATAACCGATCTTGGCGCGATGGTGACGACCCTGGTCAAAGTCTATGGCAATTTCGGCAGAGTCACAAAGAGCGCTCGACTGATCATTCATCGCTTCAGTTCCTGTGAGCCGGCATCGTGAGTAGGGAAAAGAGCAGCATCTTTGCTAAACCGAGGACATGTTTGATCGACTGCCCGCCCGGAGGTGATGTTCAACGTCCGAGATTCATTATCGATTTAATTCCAGGCAGATTCTTAAATATCCCGAGCCAAAAAGGGTATCCGAACAACAGGCACCCTGCCTATAATAATCGAAAGCCCGACGCTGAAGAAAGTATAGAGGTGCCCTCAATGTGATCTACTTTCTTTATGATATAGATGGTAATTCGGTCGAAAAGGAGTAAAGAGCGGAGGCTAAATCCGATCGAATTATGGCTGTTAAGAACTTTTGGACTCAACCTGGACTTATGCAATGGCAATGTATTGGCGGGAGATTTCGGTACCGTGGGGTGAATCGGACCCTTTCGGATTGGTGTATTACCCAAGGATAGTGGCCTGGTTTAATGATACTGAGCATGAGTTGTTCAGAACTATCGGCTACCCGGTCGAGCAGATGATTAGCCAAGACCGTACTACCTTTGTGATGGGCGAGATTCATTTTCGTTTCATCGGCCCGGCAGCCTATGGTGACCGCGTAATGACCAAGATCAGTCTGGAACAGATCGGTGAACGCACCCTTCACTGGAACTGTATAGCGGCTAATCATGCCTCAGGCGATCTGATCTGTGAGGGCCGGGCCGTTCGAGTTTATGCCCGGATTCAGGAGGATGGCAATCTTAAGTCATTCCCGATTCCAGACAGTATGCGCAAGACACTTGAGGACTTAGGAACTGTAGACCAGCTCGGGGATGGGCTGATTCCTCCGCCTCCAGGCCTTCAACCGCAAGCATAGGAATCAGGTTCATCGGTCAGGTCAAACTATTTGATGACGGACGCAGTTTGATTTTTTGTGTGTAACGGAACGGGCCTTTGATCTTCCAGAATGAGAGCTTTCTGAGCTAATTGAAGTGCTGAATTAGATCAGATCACAACCCTATCCCGTGATGCTTCAATCTCATTGGTTCCTAGTTCACGTGCATAACGATGTCCACCGAAAACCGCCTGAGCGATGATGCTTGGGGCCACGCAGTCGCCAATTCGTTCCACAGAAATAATTCCTGCATCTCTTAATTTCAACAAATCAGATGTAAGGTCTAGATAGAGAGCTTCATTAGGCTCTCGCGATGTTACCGGCACAAACGTCTTGCAAACACGTGTCTGTTCACGTCCGGTATACCCACAGGCAAGCGTTACACCCTCCCCATCAAACCGGGTGACGGTGTGGGCGGTTAGCACTTCAATATCCATCTCCAGTATCTGAGTCTGAATACGGGCTTGATCCAGGGTGCCATCAGCCATAGGTGACAAGTCGCCTGAACTGGTGACCAGCAGAACGTCATGACCGGCAACTTTTAGTTTCTCGGCGATCACACCACCCATATAAAAATGATCGTCGTCATACACCACCACTGGGCCTGTCGCTTCCTTGCCCCCCATAACATCGTCAACGCTCAGCACACCTTCCAAATCCCATCCTTCAATGGGGAAAAACCTATACCGTCCTATGCCATTGCGACGCCATGCAGACCCGGTAGCCACACAGATATGCTCAAAACCGAACTCAATAACCTGTTTGGCATCCAGCCGGCTGGCCCGATAGATTTCCACATTGGGCATTTGAATCAGTTGCTGGACACGATAATCACGCACCCGCGCCCATTCATTCAGGCCCGGAAGCTTACTTTCATTTAAAACACGGCCACCCAGTTCCTCGCTCGCTTCCGCCAATATGACATCATATCCACGGTGGCCCAGTATGCGGGCGGCTTCCAGTCCCGCGGGGCCGGCGCCAACTACCAGAATTTTTTCGTCGGCGTGGCGAGGAGCGGCTTTCTCCGGATGCCACCCCCGCCGCCATTCCTCACCCCTGGTTGGGTTCTGGGTGCAACGTAACGGCACGGATTTGCCATTTGCCCAGACACAGATATTACAGCCGATACATTCACGAATATCATCTGTCCGACCTTCATTGATCTTGGTCGGGATAAACGGATCAGCAATGGAGGGGCGTGCAGCGCCAATCATATCGAGCACGCCACGCTTGATTTGCCCAACCATGGTATCGGGGCTGGTAAATCGACCGACACCAACAACGGGTTTTTTTGTTACCTGTTTGACAAAGCTAATGTACTGTTCCTGGGCGCCTTCGGGCGCAAAGCGTGACGTTCTAGCGTCGGCTTGAAAATCGGAAATATTGACGTCCCACAAATCCGGAAGATCAGCTAGATACTCCACCAACTGCCGCCCCTCACCGTCATAGGTAATACCACATGCCCGGTCGAGATTGTCCACGCCAAAACGAAAGGCAACACCACAGGTATCGCCGACGGCGTCCTTTGTATCTTCCAGCAGTTCCTTAATCAAACGGGCGCGGTTCTCGAAACTACCACCATATTCATCGGTACGCGTATTTTCCACAGGAGATAGAAATTGTGCCGGAAGATATCCGTGACCTGCATAGACATAGATAATATCGAATCCCACCCGCTTGGCACGGAGTGCCGCATCCCGATGCCATTTTCGTAAATTGGCAATATCGGTTTTATCCATGGCCTTTGTCTGACCAGCCCCATGCCAGGTTGGCATGCTGCTGAGTCCCAGTGAGCTTTCGCGGGTCATGTTGTTATCTGTTGAAAATCCGCCATACCAAAGCTGAACCCCTGCCAGGGCGTCATGACGATGCACGCCCTCAACCATTTTGCCCAGATTCTTGACGTCACCTTCATCCCAGAGCGTACATTGTGGATGGGGATCTTCATTGGCCGACGGATGGATCGAGCAGTATTCCGTATTGACGACACCCCAGCCGCCTTCTGCAGTCATCTCACGCATTTTGTTGAGTGTATTTGGGCGCGCGTACCCCATGCCGGTACAGTGCGGTACCTGATAGAACCGGTTTTTGCTCGTTACCGGGCCAATTTTTATTGGTTCAAACAGGATGTCGTAACGTGGATCACGGGTCATGACTGAAGTTCCCCTAAATCAACACTCTCAAGAAGATCCTCAAATTGTGTCCAAAGGCGGGAAACTGGGCTCCACTGGGTAACCGCATACGTCATCTTGATCCTCCGGGATCGAGCTTCTCATGGCTAAGACCAGTGAAACGCTTCAGATAATGATCAGCATTTCCAAAAGTCACATCGATCATCGCCCCCGATATCCTTCTTGTCGGGATCCTGGCCGATTTCAACTATTCGCTTCACTTCCGCCGGTAACTTTTCACGGATGAAGTCACGAACTTCGTCGCGGAAAATCACGTCGTCGTCGGCGTTTAACTACAATTCCATCAAATTACTCTTCACCTGTATTGTCCCGGGTGTTCAATTTGTAGGCACTTACAAGGCAAAGGAATTATGTTGCCGCGTACTCGTAACCTTTATAGCAAGGTAACCCATCACCAATTTCGTAGTAATCACCTTTATCGGCAACATAGATGTGTTGCCGGATACTGAGACCTGTTGGGCTATCAAGGGTGCCAATAAAAATATTGGCACCATGAATCTCGGATTTCCAAAATAGAGTTGAACCGCAACTCTTGCAAAACCCTCTTTGTGCATCTTCAGAAGATTGAAACCATGTTAGGTTCTCACCTCCCTCAATGCGGACGTCATTCCAATCCACATATGCGCCCACAAGATAATGCCCAGATTGCCTGCGGCACTGATTGCAATGGCATGCGCTTACATTAGACAACTCGCCTTCGACTGCGTATGTAACGTCACCGCACAGGCACTGTCCTGAGTATTGTTGTGCATAGGCCATTTGCGATCTCCATTCCTTTATGTTCGGTAGAATTGTTAGATGTGCTAACAGTGAGAGAGTATCATCTGTCACGAATGCGTGTTCGTGACAAGTTAGAAATCAATCAGTATAAGTAAGAACAACTATTTCATAGGATGTTTTCCGTGGGGCGTACGTTCTCGTCACTCAAAGAATTGGAGGCATTCGAGGCTGCGACTCAATACCTGAACTTCATGTTTGCCGCAAAGGAGTGTCCGTCATCAAATGATTTGGCACCACTTGTGGGCTGATCTGCAGGAGGGCCTGGCTCATCATTAATCACTCCTCAGTGGCCACGATAAGCCAGATACACTCCTTTATCAAATCTACTCAGTTTGCCCCAAAGGCGCTGACGTCAGGCAGAATTCAGGAGACTTTTCTACTAAATAGCCGTTCCTACAGCAAAGCCTGACTGTGTGTTCTGCAGCTGTTTCTGTCCGGCCTGGCGATCGCCACGGCTGTTTCCCCGGGCCCTGACCGGTTTTTGCAACGCGCTATTCTTCAGCAGGTTGTGTCAGGATCTCTACGGCGTTTGTCGGAGCTTCGTTAACCAGTAGCTTGAAGATATCCGGACGGGCGTAGTGGCCGGTAACATCAAAGTCATACTTGCCACGGGTGATATCGTTCATATCCAGCTCGGCGCTCAGAATTGTTTCACCGTCAAAGTCAGGGCCGGCCAGGAACTGGCCCAGAGGGCTGACAATACAACTGCCGCCGCGGGAGATAACTGTCGCCGGGTCATCCCCCTGGACGGCATCATAGTTTTCCGGAAAATCGCCTCGGGTCGTGTACTGGTTACACGACAAGACAAAACAGCGGCCTTCCAGGGCCACATGCTGCATCGTCGAAGACCAGGTAGGGCGATCATCAGCTGTCGGTGCGCAATACAGCTGAATACCCTTGTTGTACATAGCCATGCGCAAGGCCGGCATGTAGTTCTCCCAGCAGATCACTGAGCCAAGGATACCGATCGGGGTATGAAATACCGGCAGCGTCGAACCGTCGCCAAAACCCCAGACTAAACGCTCCAGTGCTGTCGGCATCAATTTACGGTGCTTGCCCAGATAATTGCCGTCGGGCTGAAAGGTCAAAATAGTGCAATACAGGGTGCCACCCTGCCGTTCGATTACTCCTATAACCAGGTGAATAGCGTTTTCCCTGGCTACCCGGCCAAGGTAATCAACCGCGGGTCCGGGCACGTCTACAGCACTGTCGAAATACCTGCGAAAGTCCTCACGCCCTTCTGGCTTTCGCATCCCGATACGGGCACCAAAATCCAGCCCCTTGGGATAGGCTGACACGAAGGCTTCGGGAAACAGAACCAGCTGGGCGCCTTGTTTTGCGGCGTCAGCACTCAAGGCCCGGACCTTCTCCAGTGTTCTTTCCCTCTCGAACGGAACTGGTGCGGCCTGTACGACCGATGCTTTGACAATAGCCATTATCTCTTTATGTCCTGCTTGACGGCGGTCTCCGCCCGAAGATGCCGGTCTATACCGGCAGAGCTTATCCTACCTGCAATTCTTGCTAAATGCATAGACAGCAGTTCGCTCCACTCTGGCTGCACCGCTGATAACAACGAGCAGATTCGAGGAGACGAGAGTCACCAAGTGATTGATATGATGGATGAAAAATGGTGGGCCCGAAAGGACTTAAAGTGATTGATAAGTTATTGAATCATTGAAGTAAGTTACGTCATCCCCAAATAGTTACCGTCAAATCTACCGTCTAAAGTGCTGGATTTAGTTGCCCGGTATTGGACGAAACCGAATTGTGGCTGAGACGCGCAAGCGCTGTCCCAGAACCTGGCGACATGCTACCGACCAGCATCGCCGCAAAAATCACCGATATTCAGGTATCTTTCCCCGACACGCATTCCTGAGGCAATATTGTCATGAGCAACCAGCGCGACCCCCGATACGACATTCTGTTCGAACCCGTGAAAATTGGCCCTGTCACGGCGCCAAACAGGTTTTACCAGGTCCCCCACTGTAACGGCATGGGACGCATGTTCCCCGATAGCATGATAGAAATGCGCGGTATGAAGGCCGAAGGCGGCTGGGGAATCGTCACCACCGAACAATGTGACTTCCACCCAACAGGCGACGTGCAACCTTTTACCGAAACCAGTA
>Ga0208274_1001031_pt1 | contig 13425 bp, 8 predicted proteins | sample ETNtaG_22_FD_185755 | JGI IMG/M metagenome (GOLD analysis project Ga0208274, IMG submission 185755) | Marine microbial and viral communities from oxygen minimum zone, Eastern Pacific Ocean - ETNP201306SV43 (SPAdes) (version 2) | ecosystem: Environmental > Aquatic > Marine > Oceanic ... | reverse complement strand
CAGAGATAATACACTCCCGATTCGATATTCCTGTAATATTCCTTACTGCTCATGAAGATGAGGCAATATTTGAAAGGGCAAAAAAGACAGAACCATTCGGATATATTATCAAACCTTTTCAGGGAGAACGCTTACGTAAAGCGATCGAGATAACCCTGCTTAGGTATAAGGCCGAACAGAAACAAAAAGAGTCTTTAGGGCAGAAAAATATAGCCCTTGTAGAAGTTCTTGGACAGGTCGAGATTGAAAAGAGACAGATGGAAGACAATGTAATAGCCAATGCAGAATGTCTGCTATTGCCCATTATACAAAAGCTTAGACTAACCGGGGAGTCACGTAAGTATGCACAACTGCTCCAAAAAAACCTGGAAGAGCTGACGTCTTCATTTGGCACAAGGCTGGCCGACAAAAGAGCCAGATTAACTTCGAGGGAGATTGAGATCTGCAATATGATAAAAAATGGCCTTACAAGCAAAGAGGTAGCAAGTCTTTTAAATACTTCCCCCACGACTATAGAAAAGCATCGTTCCAACATTAGAAATAAGTTAGGCATAGCTAATAAAAAAATCAGCCTATTCTCCATATTGAAAACACTTTAACAAAATGTTCCCCCCAATCTTGCCTCTTGCCTCTTCATTAGTTCATTTGATCTTTAAGCATTGATTTGAAATTTGAGCTTTGACATTGGGATTTGATATATATCATAGTTTTTCTCTGCGCCCAAATTAGTCATTCATCAATAGTCAATTGTTCTTTGTGTAAATTCGTGAAATTCGTGTCTATTAATCCTTGTTTATCCTGTTAATCTTGTCTAAAATTAGAAAATTATATGCAAGAAAGGTTTTTAGTCTCAGGAAAAGCCGGTAGCGGCAAGACACACCTCGTCCTTCAGAAATATTCCCGTTTTGTTGAAGAACAAAGGGAAGATAACGTAATCTTCATCCTGCCAACCTACAGCCAGGTTGAACATCTCAGAGGCCTGACCCTGAAACAAGTTCAGGGCTCAAAGCTTAAGGGTTATCTTGACTCAGGGCTTGTCACCTTCTCCATACTGGCAAATAAGATACTGGAGAGTGTAGATAGCACGCCCCCCAAGAAACTGATCAATGAAGGTGAAAAAGACCTGATCCTGTCAAACATCTTTAAAAGCGCCGATAAAGGTTACTTCTCAGGGGTCTCAGGTTATGCAGGGTTTAAAACTGCCTTCCTGAACTTGTTAAGAGAGATTAAAGAGAACTCACTCGACCCGCTTCCCTTTAAAGACGTACTCAAAGAGATTCAAACAGGCAACCCCTATTCACCCGTTAACCTGAAGTGTAACGAACTGGTAACGCTTTATGAGCGCTATCAAAAAGCTCTGAACAAAAATAACCTGATGGACAGGGAAGATTTCCTGGCGCAGGCCCTGTCACATCTGAACAAGGATACCTTCTCTGAAATCGAGCTGTTATTAATAGACGGTTTCCACGATTACACACAACTCGAACTGAAATTTATAAAGGAATTAGCCTCTCTTATACCGAATGTCTACGTTACTCTGCCATATCAAATATCTGATCCTGTACCACCCGCATTCGTGGTATCTCATAAAACATACTCCAGGCTCTCAGAACTGAATCTACAGGAATTGCGGCTTGATGAGAACAGGAGAACGACCAGCCGGAGGTTAGGGCATATTGAAGCAAATATATTCTCTCAATCAGAAGAGCCGGTTATACCACCGGAACCCGATAGCTCCGGTACGTCATTGAGGATTACAGCCGCTGCTAACATGCAGGATGAGGTAGAACAAATTGCCCGCATGATAAGAAAACTGACTTATAAAAAAGGATACGGTTTCAGTCAGATTGCCGTGATATTCAGAAATATCGAAAAGTATCGGGATATCGTGGAAGATACATTCACCAGGTTCAGCATCCCGGTAAGAATCTATGGCAGGAAACCCTTAAAAGACAATCCCCTGATCAAGGCCATAATAAATACATCAACAATCTTTACAGATAAGTGGCAGGACGAAGCGGTCTGGAAGGTACTAAAATCCAACACAGGCATAAACGGGACCCTTACAAACAGACTGGAACAGGAATACCTGAAAAGAGGCACTGTTAACGATTACAATAGATGGCTGAAGCTCGCCTCCACCACCGAATTAAAACCTGTTAACAAATTCCTGAAAGAACTGAAGAAGATTTTCAGCAACCTGGAAGGCAGGCATACATTCGGCCACTATTGCAAATGCTATATTGACATCGCTAACCTGTTTTACAAACCTGCGTTTACTGAAGAAAATCCCAATCAGGAAATCTCAAGGTTGATGAAATCAGATGCAGGCGCCCTGAAGGAATTCATGGCAATCCTTAATAACACCACCCTTGGTGATCTTTCCGAAATCTCTAAGGATACGGGAAGTCTTACATTTGAGAAATTCAACCACATCCTTGAATCGCAGGTAGACTTATCATCGTACAGGGAGACAGACAGACGGAAAGAGGTTGTTAACGTTATCAATGTCCTGGAAGCGAGACAGTGGGAAATGCCCGTCGTCTTTGTGGGTGGCCTGCTCGAGAAAGAGTTCCCCCGACAGGTACGGGAAGATTTGTTCCTGAAGGATTATTACAGGAAAAAGCTGAATGCCACGGGAAATATTACCCTGAGAGAAGCAAGCGAACAGATGGGCGAAGAGAGATACCTGTTCTACATAGCCGTTACACGTGCAAAGGAGATGCTTTATTTATCCTATCCATCAGCAAACAGTAACGGCAATTTGACACTGCCGTCTTTTTTCCTGTCTGACACACAGAAGTTATTCCCGGAAGAAACAGTCCAGGGAATTACAATCCGGAGAAACCTTTCAAAGGTCATCCCCGAACCGGAAGAGATCATCACTTCGACCGATTCAAAGAACTTCGTCTATTATCACCTTAATACTCCCTATGTGTCTAAAGGGGAGCAGTACGAAAAGGCAATCGCACTCTGGCTATATAATAACAGTACAGAAAACAAGCCTTCACTCAGGGAAGAACTCTGCACATTAACGACACTGATAGATTCCTATAATAACCTGAAGCTTAAACTTTCTGATAAAAAGATAGTAAAGAAGATCAGTGAAACAAGTACAAGATTTTCTCCCACAAAGCTGAAGGACTATGCCCAGTGCCCTTACAAATATTTTGGCAGATCAACACTCAAACTCAGGCAGGCCATTCCTAAATCCATGGATCACTTAATGCAGGGAACCATCATTCACAAAGTACTTGAGGAGTATTTTAGAGATACCGGAGAGTCTAAAGATATAACCGGGATATTTGATGACGTTTTCAAACAGAAGACCAGGAGAATGGTTACAGGTTTCGACGAATTGAAGGCCCGAAATGAGATGCTTAATACGCTTCTGGCATTTGAAGCCATGGAAAAGGAATCTAATCTGCCAACATTCAAACCCTCCATGTTTGAAGCAAAATTCGGCGATGAAGAGACTGAAACCCTGAAAATAGTTAATGTGGTAAAAGATTGTATTGAAATCTCCGGCAAGATTGACAGGGTTGACGTCTCAGAAGTTGATGGAGAGAAAGTCGGCATAATCATTGACTACAAATTCGGACAGACAGAGTTCAATAAAACGGAACTTGAAGAGGGATTGGACCTGCAACTGCCGATCTACATACTTGCCTTGAGGGATCTGTTCGGGGTTGTCCCCATTGCCGCTGAATTCTATGCACTGAAGACCTCTAGAAAGACCGGAATATATAATGAGGAACTAATCGACAATCTTAAGCTCAATATAAAACCGGCCAAGAAATCACTTTCCGTCGATAACAAAGAATTTAACAAACTGCTGAAAGATGCAGAGAACCATATCCTGAAATTCTCAAGGGAAATCCGTAAAGGAAGGATTGAACTTGCTCCGGCAAATATTGATTTCTGCGGTGAGGGAAATTGCGATTTCGCAAACGTCTGCCGTATTGATAAATGGAGATTGAGGTAGATTGAAGAATGAATATTGAAGAATTGAGATATTTAACGCAGAGACCGCAGAGAAAAACTGTGGTTAAAGGCGAAAAAAAGAAGCAAGAAGCGAAAAGATTGCCTATTGTCAACTGTCAACTTAAAAGACTATGACAAATGAACTAACCATTTCTCAGCAAAAAGGTGTAGAAATCACGGATAGGGATCTATGTGTTGTCGCGGGTCCCGGTTCGGGGAAGACACGTGTACTTGTGGAACGATTTGCTAATCTTGTAACCGAACACAACGTTTCAATCAATGAGATCCTCACCCTCACTTTCACTGAGAAAGCGGCAAACGAGATGAAGAGAAGGGCGGCAAGATTGTTCGAAGAGAAAGGAATGCAAAAGGAACGTCAGGAGATAGAGTTTGCTTATCTATCCACCATCCACAGTTTCTGTTCCCGGTTACTCAGGGAAAACGCAATAGAGGCGTACATTGACCCGCAATTCCGCGTCATGGACGAACTCGAAGCCGGCAGGGTCAAAGAGCAAACGTTGGCAGACACACTCAAGAAATGGGCAGAGGAAAAAGGCCTGGATACATTCCTGAACGATATATTCTGGAAACAAACCGATTCCAAAAAGAGCAGGTTAAAGTCGTTCAGGGAAAACCTCATAATGCTCTATGAAAAGATCAGAAACGCATGCGTACCTATCGCACGAACAGTAAACCAGAATGATCTGTCTCAAGATGCTGTTAGTTCTTGTAACGAAGCCGAAAAACTGATAAATGAAATCACAGCTATCTGTTCAGACACAAGCCTTACTCCTAAATCCAGGGAAAAAGTAGATTACGTTTTGGAACGTTGGAACGCCTCAAACCTGCAAGATGATATAAACAAACTATACAGTGGAAAAGAAAAGCCTTCCCAAAAAGACGATCTCATGCTTGCATTATTAAACAGAGCCAAAGGTATTCATTCTGTCATAAACCTGTCCGTATCAAATGATGTAAAGCCGCCATTAAGTGCCCTGCGCGAAGAGCTCAAAACAGTTATTGGATTACTTGCAGAGGATTATTCGACAAGGATCAAGATGGTGCTAAGAGATTTTCTCATAACTTTCGATATTGCCTACTCGGAACGGAAAAGGACTGAGAGTCTCATCGACTTTACAGACCTTGAGATCAAAACGATAGAATTACTGAAAAATAAAAAACAGATAGCAAAGGAAATACAACAAAAATTCCGGTACATACTGGTTGATGAATTTCAGGATATAAGCAGACTGCAAAAGACCATAATAGACCTTATAAGAAGCGAGGATAATCTGTTCATTGTGGGTGATGAGAAGCAATCCATTTATGGTTTCAGGGATGCAGAGGTTGAAATATTCCAGGATATACAGAAAGATTCCGATTGGGAATCTTTAATAAACCTGAATGAAAACTTCAGGAGCCGGCCGCAGGTACTCGACTTAGTCAACCATATATTTGACAGATTGTGGTCAGACAACTTAATCGACCAGGCCGACGTAGATGAGAGTCAAGATGAGACTGCTCCTACTACTGATACTACTCAGCAGTTAAAGGCAGGTGCGGAATTCTCAGACAAACCGGTTCCCTCAATTGAGATAATCGTAGCGGAGGGAAATGATAAGACTCAGGCCAGGAAACGGGAATCAATGGAGATAGCAAAAAGAATAAAGGAGATTGTAGATACAGGTGAGATCAGGATAACAAACAAAAGAGAACAGGAGCGGAATATATCTTATAGAGACATCGCCATCCTGTTTCGGAGTACAACAGACATAAAACTATATGAACACAGTCTGTCACATCTCGATGTCCCTTACTATGTCGTCAGCGGAAGGGGATTCTTTAATACTACGGAGATCACCGACCTGATCAATCTCCTGAAGGTCATCGAATCACCAAACGATGAAATAAACCTTGCCGCCGTCTTAAAGTCTCCGTTTGTCGGAATCGACGATGATGCCCTTTTCCGGCTGGCAGACTATGTCCATAACGACAATGAAACCAGGTTCCTCTATCAGGCACTGGATGAAGTCAACTCCATAAAGGAAATCGAACCGCAATCACGGGACAGGATTATTCAATTCAGACAATTTCTGAATGAGGTACAAGGCATCAAACCCAGAACCTCATTATGGAACCTGATCTCTTTCATCCTCAAGAAAACGGAATTTCAATCAAAGATGCTCCTTTTCTCCAATGGGAAGAAAAGGTATGCAAACCTCCTGAAGATTGTCGAATTGTGTAAAAACCAGGAGGAGTTCGAACCGCTGACATTGAGAGATTTTATTGAGATTGTAGAAGGTTATAAGTTCAGGGAAATAAGGGAATCCGAAGCACCGGTAGAATCGGAGGAAGATGACGTTGTTAAATTGATTACGACCCATTCCGCTAAAGGACTGGAATTTCCGGTTGTTATTGTTGCCGACGTTGACAGGGACAATATCAGGCCTTCCGATTATTTTGTGTATTCAAGGAACCATGGACTCAGTTTTAAGATACTGAACCCATCGACTAATGAAGAGGAAAGGCCCCTTAGCTATGAACGGATTAATGATGAATCAAAAGAGAAGGAGTTACGGGAATCAAGACGCCTGCTCTTTGTAGCAATGACGAGGGCACAGGAACACTTGATAATTTCCGGGGGCATAAACAAGAACAGGACCAAAGGAGATAAAGACAGTGGTAATTGGTACGGTTATATCTCTTCAACTCTCGGCCTGAGCCAGAACCCCAAAGATAACCCGGAGGTCATAAAACTCGATGACATTGAGCAAGGGCAGAATTCATCACAAGCGGTCGAGATAAGACATACGCGCATAAAAGATGAAAACAAACCTCCAAAGGAGGGCAAGAAAATTAAACTGCTGACTCAATACAAAAAAGAGATAGCAGCATGTAGTCAAATTAAGACACCGTCACCGGCGGAAAAGATAGCCGATACGGGCAAAAACATTTTGTCAACAATCGCGCACACAGTAGATGTTGATAACAGCCACTATGTATACTCCGTCACAGAGATACTCAAGTTTCACTTTTGCCCGCAGTTATACTATTTTAATTCTATTCTGGGCCTGCAGGGTATAAATGAAAGATCCTGGATTGAGCCGGATTATACCGAAGGTGAAGACGGAAGCAATCTGAAAGACGATGAACTGCCCGGACACGAGCTGGGAAATATCGTACACCGGGTCTTTAAGAACTACCATTTCCCTGAAGATAATCTCAAGGAATATATCAAAAAAGAGCTGAGCGTCTTTAGGCTGGATACAAACCAGGATAGTATAGACCGTGTTGCAAACTGGGTAAACTCTTTCTACAATAGCGATATTGGCAAGGAAATAGTTTCAGGTAAACAGCATAAACGGGAGACATCATTTATATTCAATTACCGGCACAATCTTATAAGGGGACAGATAGATCTCTTCTATTTTAACAATGAAGGCCTGTTAAAGATTATTGACTACAAGGCAAATGATATTACCATTGATGACATACCGGAGGAAGTCCAGTACTATCAACTGCAGATGCAGCTCTACGCCCGGGCACTGGAAACGATTTATGACAAGAAGGTGGATGAAACCATACTCTACTTCCTTGTACCGGATAAGCCGGTAGTCGTTGATACAACTGAGAAAGCCTGCAAAGAATTAGACTCAACCCTGGACGATTTCTTCAGGGCACATAAGGATGGAGGGTTTAAAAAGCTGGCCGACCAGAAATGCAAGTGGTGTGAGTATGAGGGGATATGCTGAAAAAAGGATTGAAGATTGAGGATTGAGGAATTAAGGAATTGAAGAATTAAAAATCCCTAAATCCCTTAATACTTAAATTCCTAAATTATTTGACTAATGACTAATTTATCCCCTCTGCTCTACCTTTAATGCCCGAAACCGGTTCAGGGTCGCAGCCAGTTCGTAACTCCTGAATTCGGCAAAGTCACCCCTTGCCTCCCTATCACTCAAACAATCCAGCCCTTTTTCTCTGATATCGGCTAATACCTGCCGGGATATTTCCATTATACTTCTTTGCCCGTCTATATAACGACCAGCATAATGGATGGCATAACCTATTGCCCTCAGCTGACTTGTATGCACGAGCTGTTCCACCGCACCGACCTGCACCTTGTGTACTCCAAAGCGCATGTAGAGAAGTTCATCTATCTTGATATCAATAGGCCTTTTCCCCTTTGACGCACTCAGTATATTCGGTGTGGGAATACGCTGAATGTCTGTAGGAGACACAACATCAAAATCCTGAGAAGAAGGATTATCCTTTACTATCTGATGAGCCTGGGCAGTTAAATCATGTGGAACATATTCAATCATGCCGATAACTACATCTGCCAGTCTGAAATAGTCACCACTCCCTCCCATTACGATTACGGTTGATATACCCTTTTCTTCATGGAGACTGCGCACGTGTTCCACAAATGGAGTAATGGGTTCCTTGTCTTTGGCGATCAGGGCCTTCATCCGCGGATCACTGATCATAAAATTTGTTGCCAGAGTATCCTCATCCAGCAAAAGAGTCTGCGCCCCTACCTCCAATGCCTCCAGGATGTTGGCTGCCTGAGATGTACTCCCGCTGGCATTAGCAGTGGAGAATGTAGTGGTAGCCTGATCAAACGGTAGATTAGAGATAAAGGGGTCTATATTCAGATTCTGAATACTGCGTCCGTCCTCCGCCCTTATCTTGACTGCATCGGCATTGGTTACTACAAACTCACGGCCGTCATCCGGGATATGGTTATAGATCCCAAACTCCAATGCATTTAAGAGTGTAGATTTTCCGTGATACCCACCGCCCACAATCAATGTCACACCTTTTGGAATACCCATTCCGGTCAGTTCTCCATGGTTGGGTAATTCTATACTGACTCTCATCGATTGACAGCTTTCAAAAGGTACCAGTTTTCCTGCACTGAGAGGCCGGGGATCAACTCCACTGGCCCTGGGCAGTACGGCACTGTCCGCTACGAATGCTATCCAACCTGATTCAGATAATTTTCCCCTGATAAATTCAGCATCTTCAACGGTCTCAATATGACGGTACAATTTATCTTCAGGAAGTTCCCGGAAATATAATGAATCGTTTACAACGTGAGGAATAACTTCTGAAAATATGTTGGAGGCTATCCTGCCGGCAATCCTGCGACCAAAAGCCGGGAGGCCAACCAGGAAACGAGCCTCGATGCAACCGTCTTTTATGACCATAGAAGAGGTTTTGAGCACCTCCTGTCCCGGACGGTCTATTTCGATAATCCCGCTCTTCCCCGAACCTTCCCTTTGTGTATTGTGTTTTTTAATGGAATGATAGAACCGTCTTGCCAGGAAGTCACACAAGGCAACATTTCTGCAGTCATTATGATATGTGTCTTCCGGGAATTGGGCTGTGCTTATGGGGATTATGACTCTTACCTTACTGGGTATGGCAAACGGGTCGCCCTGAACGTGGTCAATCGAAAGCTCAAAATCCTGATATTGATAACTGCCCTTTATGGCCTTATAAGCAGGATATGATTTCCCATCCATTCTTAATAATGCCTGAACCAGTTCATTTTGATTTTGCATCTGATTCCCTGTCCTATTATTAACTTTCTCTTATTTATAACAAAAGAGCTTACTTTTTCCCAATTTATAAAACTCTACAGGATTATTCCCGTCATACTTTCATCAAGACAGGTCTTGAAATATTATTTGTTATTTTTAAGCCGACAGTTTAAAATCGGTGTTTTCTATTACTTCGTCTTAAAAATAACAATGCCTTCTTTGTCTCATATAATACATAAGCAGCTACCTCCCCCATTGGGTGACGTTGAGTATATTTATAATGATGATCAGTTCATCATTGTTGATAAACTGGCAAATATGTTGTCAGTATCCGGCAAGACACCGGAGAAACAGGACTGTCTGATTCACCGTGTTCAGCAGCGTTTCCCGGAAGCACTTATCGTTCACCGCCTGGATTTTTCTACTTCGGGTCTCATGGTTATTGCACGAAACCCGGAATCACACCGTGAGCTAAGCCGCCAGTTTCAGGATCGTGAAACCGAAAAGACTTATATCGCAAAAGTGTACGGCCAGCCGGAGGAAAAATCCGGTGAGGTGAATGTGCCGTTGCGCTGCGATCTGGAACGGCGTCCACTGCAGATTATCGATCACCAACATGGTAAAGCGGCTCAAACTTTCTGGCGAATCCTTGAGCGGCATGAAAAGAGCTGCAGCCTTGAATTGACCCCTGTTACGGGACGCACGCACCAGCTACGCGTGCATATGCAGGCACTGGGACACCCCATTCTCGGCGATGAGCTTTATGGCCATAAGGCCGCATTTGCAATGGCCGACCGATTGTATCTGCACGCCAGGAAATTGATAATCACCCACCCGACAGACAATAATCGGTTGACCTTCCTCAGTACCATCGAACCTTTTTAAAATATAAATCAACTCTTGCTTTAAAATGGATTAGTGGTTATCCTTTTATTTGAGAAACATTGCGCTTGTGCCAGTACGTGAGCAGCCGCGCTCAACAGTAAGTTATGTTCTTAATAAGTATTAAGAAGGAAATGAGGGGGAAATGAGTATACTGATTGAAGAACTTAAGAAAGAACATTCAGGAATCATTGCCACACTCAACGAAGTCAGAAAACTTGGTATTCTTTCAAAGGAAGGACAAGATAAACTCACATTTGTACAAACGAGTTTGCTTGCACATCTCGAAATGGAGGATGATCAACTTTATCCGATACTTCGCAAACAAGCAGAAAATAATAAAGACCTAAAAAACACATTAGATCTATTTGAAATGGATATGGAGAATGTCTCAACAATTGTACAAGAATTTTTTGATAAATACTCTGAGGAATTTTCAGGTGAGAAACTCCAGGAAGATTTTGAAAAACTTTTCGCCTCCCTTAGCAAAAGAATAAGTAACGAAGAAGCAGCCCTCTATGAAGAGTATGAATACATGAATGAATAAAATGTTTGCGTTTAAGGTGTGTACCAGAATTCATGTACATAATATAGGATTATCCCGGTATTATAGTCTCAAAAATGTTTCCAACAAAGGCGCTTAGTGGTTGCACTACAAATGATTTTTCCGGATTAATATGGATACCAGTATAGGTATTTATTGCTTCCATTGGAGTCATCGAAATCAGAAATGTGCCTACAAAAAGCCCAATTGCAAAACCTGTTAAACCGCTACACTTGAAAAACCGTCCCGATGCCCCAACAATACCAGACAGAATAATAGCCCATATAGCCGCAATGTCTAACAATCCAGTCGTATATTCCATTATTAAAATAAACCCCTTTCAAGTTTTTTTATAATGATAAAACTTATAACCACAGAAGAGGTTGATTACCATTAGCTTTGTAAGTGTAAGGCGCAAAAGCAATTCCAATGTATCTTGTTTAAGCAAAAAACCTTTGTAACATACGATATAAACTGTAGTTACAGATTGTTGTGCTATTCCGACGTTCGGTTTGATTCTTAATAATGTCACATAAAGAAACAGCCAATGTCAGAATGTAACAGTTGAACACAAATATGGCGATTGACTACACAAAGGGAAAAAAGGCTCAACCACAAGAATACCCCTACCCCCAACAATCAGGGCAGCCAAAGAAGGTAATGCTGATATTTCCTCCTGACTGGTATCCATCCGAACCTTATTTGAGCCTGCCGACTCTGACCGCTTTTTTAAGGGGGTCCGGACATTGTGTTATCCAGAAGGATATGAACCTGGAGATGTATGACTGGTTCTTCAGTGGGAAAGGACTTAACCTGATACTTGAAAAGATTCCACGTAAACACACCGATCTCGATATTACCAGGCTTATCGAAAAAGCAGAGTCTGCCAAGACTATTGTACGGTCACAGGAATTTTATAATGTAGATAAACTGGAATGGGCCATGAATGTTTTTCGTGAAGTGACTGATACCATATCCCTTGCTTACGCCCCTGCAAAAATCTGCATGCCTCCTATGGAAACCGACTTAAATTATAAACTGTTTATCTCTTCAGAAATTCTTGAAGCTGTCGAAGATTCCCGGGTAAATGTGTACCGGGATGTATTCAATCACATTCTCAAACCTGCTATTGAGGCAGAAGAACCTGACGTAATCGGAATCTCTATTGTCCTGAAGCAGCAGCTCTTTTCCTCCATGACCTTCTGCGCTATGATAAAAGAACAGTTTCCGGGTATTCACATTACCATAGGCGGAAATACGGTGACCCGGCTGCGTGACGTATTACCACAAGCCCACAACATGTTTTCACTTTTTGATACGGCCATAATGTATGAGGGGGAAACGGCATTTTTACAGTTAGTAAATGCCATAGGTACTGACCGGAATTTTTCCACGATTCCCAATCTTATATTCAAAGATTCTACCGGCATTCATACATCTACGATTACTTCCGCGGAGGATATGTCAACTTTACCTCCACCTGATTTTGACGGCCTCTCTCTTGAGAAATATTTCGTGCCCGATAGGATTCTACCTTACCTTTCCACCCGCGGGTGTTATTGGGGGAGGTGTGAGTTTTGTGATCACGGTGAAGGTTATACCGCCGGGTACAGGGCCAAAAATATTGGCCAGATTATTGAGGATATCCGACATCTGAGGGATAAGTATCAGGTTGCCCATTTTCATTTCCCTGATGAATCTTATCCAGCTGCGTTGTTTAAAAAATTGACCCGCAGGTTAATTGAGGCTGATTTGCAGATCGCCTGGTCAACACACTTACGTTTTGAAGAGAGTTTACTGGACGATAGGGTGTGGGCAGATGCCGAAAGGTCCGGGTGTAAATTCCTGCATATGGGGTTTGAATCCGGGAGTGAACGGGTCCTCAAATTGATGGGTAAGGCAACTACTACAGAAGTAATTCAGCGGAGTCTGGAGACTTCTTCTAGGCATGGTGTATGGAACCATGTGATGGGATTTTTCGGTTTTCCGGGTGAAACATTTGAAGACGCAAAGACTACTGTACGATTTTTAGAAAACAATAAAGAACACGTGCATTCCATCGGTTTTGGAACTTTCGACCTTAGCAAATATTCCCCTGTCCTGAAAAATGCCAAAAAGTTTGGGGTAACTTACAACAAAAACCCTGAATGGGATTTGGCTCTCGATTATTATTTTACCGTTGAGGAGGGACTTGGTATTGAGGATGCCGAGCGGGTACTTGCAGAATTTGAACAAAACCATTATGAGGGATGGGATTTAAGGATTTATATCCGGGAATACGTCTTCTTGTATGTAGCCCATTACGGAACCAATAAACTCCCGCTCCTCCAATTCAGGACATAAAAAAAGCCTCCGATATCATTTTATAGATATTGGAGGCTTTTACGTCTTCATTATAATAATATTTTACAATTACCCTATATTTTTTATATGCAACCTTCTCTCGACAGCTTTTACAGTAAAATA
>Ga0208274_1001015_pt1 | contig 13581 bp, 10 predicted proteins | sample ETNtaG_22_FD_185755 | JGI IMG/M metagenome (GOLD analysis project Ga0208274, IMG submission 185755) | Marine microbial and viral communities from oxygen minimum zone, Eastern Pacific Ocean - ETNP201306SV43 (SPAdes) (version 2) | ecosystem: Environmental > Aquatic > Marine > Oceanic ... | reverse complement strand
AGTCCTTCCAGATATTCGAGCACAGCAAATTCTGAGACATCCTGATTGAGCAGTTTTTCGGTTCCTTCGTACATTGCAACCATCATGGTTTGATGCTGGTCATCTCCCAGAACGGAGCGTAAAGGAGATGTACCCTGTTCAAAATGCTGTCGAAGTACGCGAATATTCTCAAATGAAAGTCTTTGAACATTTGAGTATGCAGAACTCTTGTCAATTCCGGAAACGGAAATATTCTGCTGAATTGTGGAACTTGTTTGAAGTATATTCATTGTAATGGTTTGAATTATCCTGTTCTGACTTTTATTAGTTTGAGCTAACTGATGCAAACTCCATGAAATTACGGCTATTTTGTTAAAGGTTATTTGTTTAATCCCCGGAAAATACTCATTATTCGTTTCAGTGCTTTAGGTGATTTGGTGCTGACAAGCCCTATTTTCCGTGAATTGAAGCGTGTTTATCCCCAAGCAGAATTGACACTGCTGAGCTCTTCTGGAATGGGCTCAGTGCTGGCAAACAATCCTCACATTGATCATTACATTAGTCACAGCAGAAAAGAATCTGTCGCAGAGCTGACTGATTTGATACGTAAATTAGGCCAGGAAAAGTTTGAGTTGATTTACGATGCTCACCGTTCACTCAGAAGTATATGGATTGTCTGGAATCTTTCAGGTTTTGGACTGTTTAAAAGTCCGCAAGTTTGGTCCATCAACAAACGCAGTTGGCGTCGTAGTTTGCTGATCCGTTTCAAAATCAATTTACTCAAAAAATCTCCACCGCAGCGTCAGCACCTGCTGAGTCCTCTGCAGGAGAGGACTCAACTGGAACTGCAGAATCACACAGAATTATTCCCGAACAAAGGTGCTGTTTTAGCTGTAAAGGAATTTATGGAGATAAACAGACTTCTGCCGAATCGTTTTATTGCAATTGGAGCTTCTGCTTCATATCCGCTCAAGTGCTGGCCGATGCAAAATTATCATGTACTGATTTCGAATTTAATTTCGAGTCGCTGGCCTGTTGTGCTGGTGGGTGGGGCAAATGAAAAAGAGACTTCTCAACTTGAAAAAGGATTTCGTGGAGAAATCCATAATACGGCAGGTGATTTTTCTCCGTTGGAATCAGCAGAATTGCTCAAGCACGCAAAATTAGTAGTGACAAACGATACTTCTGTCAGTCATTTGGCGGAAGCGGTCAGTACTCCAGTAATTGTCCTCTTTGGTTCAACTGTCAGAGAATTTGGCTATGCACCGTTTCTGCAGGAAAGTCAAATAGTGGAAACAAATGAAGTGCTCAGTTGTCGTCCCTGCAGCAGAGACGGACGCGGGAAATGCCGGAATCCTAATTATCTGCGCTGCTTGACTACAATAACTCCGGAAACGGTTATGCCGTTAATTCCGGAACCAGAGAATAAATATACAGATTTATATGAGGATTAACGCAGTAGCATTGAGTGTTGCGGATTCGGTTTTTCTAAGCAGCAACTTCAGCAGGGCTGTTACGCTGTGCAAATTTTGAATTTACGTCTTTCAAGTCGAGTCTTCCTGCATCAGCCATATCTCGCATAGATACTGTAAATAATTTGCGTGCTTCCCGGATTTCTTCTGTATCCGGAGTTTTTGTTTTTAGTGAAGAAACCAAAGCAGCGCGGCTTTTTTCAGGAAAACACATAATTACTGCTTCTTTTATTTTTGTGGTAGAACCAGAAATCGCAGTAATTACCGAATCAGGCTGTAATTTGCGGACAACTTCCAACAAAATATCTTTAGGTACATCCGGAAGTGATTCAAAAATAAAACAGTTACTCTCAATATTTTCACTCATTTTAATATCTGAGGTTCGCAAACCGTTGATCAATTCTTCCCTGGTTGTGTTGTCTAAGTCACTGAGAACATCCGCGACGAATTTCACTCCGTCAACTCCTACTGTACCTTCATCTGGCACATGTCTCGCTTTTTCGGCAAGGTTGTAGCCAATCTTTTCAACCAGTTCAAGCGGAAGTTCATGTAATTTTCCCATTTCCAACGCTACTTTGGTGCGTTCATCTGTCGACAGCTCTCGGAGTAATTCAGCAGCTTCCTCACTTTCCATCCGTACGATGACGAAGGCTTTTATTTTTGCAGGCTCTTCCTTGATCAAAAAACCGATTTGTGATGTTGTTAATTGATCCATGAATCCAAATGGATTTGTTTTGTTTTGTTCAGGTTCAGTCAACTGTTTGGTGAGTAAAAATTTCTGAACATCTTTTAAAACAGTATTTGCATCTTCAGGAGACAGCACGGCTTCTTCTGCCAGCTTCTCAAGTTCCAAATATGTTTTCTGAGGAATAGTTCCGGCAAAGAGTGTTCTCGATGCGCTCATTCCCAATGTTGAAATAAGCTGGGTCAGCATTTCCATTGACTGTTTGTCACGTGACATCTCATGTACAAGTTCTTGTTTCCAGTCATCACGTCCTACGAGCTGCTTGATGATTTCCTGAACCAGACGTTCATTTTCCTCATTCACCATAGTACCGTTCACCTTATATTCCGGATGTCCGTTACTTTCAACCAGTTTGTCCAGTGGATCAGGAATTGAAACAAAACCCTGCTGAGGTGCTGCAGGAAGCTGTGGAGTCTGCATATTAGGGGGCATTAGAGCAGGATATCCATTTTGTTCTGGTTGGGCTTCTTTGACCTTTTTCAGTTTCCACAGAACCCAGAAAAACAAAAGTATAAGAAAAAGCAGCATTCCGGCGAGTATTTTTTCAATCTCACTCATTCTCAACCAGAACGGTTCTTCTTCGATCAACTTATCAGCTTCTTCCGCAGCAGGATCAGCTCCCGGTTTTTCTTCACCCTCTTTTGCTTTTTCATCTTCCGCAACAGCTTTTGCCATTGGATCAGGCAAATCCTCACTTCCTGCAGGTTTATCGAGTTGTTCAGGAAAAGGTTCACTTGGCAGGATAGGCACAAAAATCAGTTCATCACCGCGTTCATAATCTAGTCCACTGAGGATAGGTACAATTTCGCCGATGTAGGAATTGACTGAAGGTGAAACTTCTTTGTGCATTACCAAATCCACTCTCATCCGAATAATCTGCCAATATTTCGCCCCGCTTGTTATGGAAGGGGTATTCAGTTGTCCAAATCCGGGAAGGGTTTCGTTAGCCATACTAACCGCGCGCTCCTCTCCAAACAGTTTTACACGCAGTACATAATCCTTCGGCTCAAGATAATACTTGAGTCCATTGCGGATTGCCTCTTCAATTTCAAATTGACGAATACTGAGCGACTTTACACGTTCCTGTGCTTCGAGAGAAAATGCAGGAGCAAGCAAAATTAAGCTTAAACTGGAAACTAAAACCGGCAGAAAAAATCCACGCATAATTTTGAAAATTCGCTTGTTTGGTTTTGATGTTGTTTTTATGATCATATTCACCGGGACAAACGCATGAGATATTTTTTCAGACCCTCATTTGTTGGATCAAGTTTAAGAGCATGCTGCCAGTTCTCTAATGCCATTCTATTCCAGCCCAGCCGGTAATAGATGGAACCAAGCATAGCAAAAGCCTGTGAGGAAAAAGGATTTAACTCAATTGCTCTGCGGAGCGCGGTTATAGCAGAATCATAATTCTCGCTCATGTAAGCCTTTCTGGCTTGCAGTAAATAGCGTGTAGTTTCAACCTTGGCCTTCATGTCTATGCGCCTTGGTTCAGGATCGGGTTCCAAAATTGCTTCAGGTTTTTCTTCCCCTGCCGCGAGGTTTTCCTGTTCACCTGCTACTCCGGGTTCTTCATCAATTATTGAACCATTATCAGTATCAGTATCGGCATCGGCTTCATTATTATCTGTCTCAGCATTATCTGCCTCAGCAAATTCAACTGCAGCATTATCGAGAGTAGTTACAGAAGATGTTGCAGGTGTAGTAAAAGGCACATGCACCATTTTAAGCACATCTCTACCGGTCAGGTTGAGAAACTTAACACGATCATCCAATGTTTGTCGTAGCACTTCCACATTGAAAAGTGAAATAGAAGTATTCACAACAGCAAAAATTGTCGTGTACGGTCTCACCTGATTCACAATACCAACAATCTTTTTTGTTTGTGTCGGCACCCAGACATTATTTTCGAATCCTGGTAATTTTATTTTTGAGATACTTTTATCACGTTTAGTGACAGGCACAGTTTCCAGGATATAACGAATACTGACGGAAACACCGACATACTCTTTAGGTAATTTTTCACGGAAAATAACATCTAATTGTTTTTCGATATCTCTTTCAACTCTTCTCTGCTCCGGTGGCGGAGGCAGTTTTACATCACCTTTATTTGAGCCACTTAGTTTTTCAGCAACGCTTCCGTCTCCTGAAAGTGCTTCTTCTTCTTCCTGTTCTTTCTTTATTTGATTAAAAGGTACAGCTAGCAGTTCTTCCAGAGTCTGTTTTTTTTCTGCTGATTCAGCGGCTTTTTCCGGCGACGGATCTTCCACCTGTGCCTGATCTGAAGTAGCAGGACTCTCCTGAGCGTTTAATTTGTCGATAAACAAAAAGCTCAGCAGACAGATAATCAGCAGAGAATAAAGAGAAACTTCTGCGCCAAAAAATTTATTATTTTTCATTACCTACTCCAGATTATCCAGCATTTGACGTACCTCTTCATCCTTTGGATCTAAACGTTGAACATGCTGCCACATTTCGAGAGCTTCCTCTTTTTCTTCAAGGAGAAAATGTAATGAACCTTTCATTTTCAGGATAAATATTTTGTCTGAACGTTTCACTGCGACTTTCAAACCTTTTGCAGCCCATTCTAGACCGGCAACGTAGTCACCAGTCTGGAATGCTTCAAGTATTTTTGCACGATAATCTTTAAGCGCACCGCGTTGTTCCGGTGAAAGTGAACTGTCGGAACGTTCCGGAAAATCCTTGCGGATAATTGCCAGCGTATCTCCACGTTTCTGATCAAAATTTATCGCCAGAGGGATTGCTTCTTTCAGGAAAGTATCAACAGTAGGAAGAACAGTTTCATCAAGTAGTAAATTTATTTCCATTTTGATGTTACTGGCAGACGGTGGTGCGTTTGTAGTTTCTTCATTGCTTTCAATTAATGAAAATTTTACATTCACCACAAAGTCTGTTTTTGCTACATATTTCAACAATAACTCAGTTAGTTTCCTTCTGACAATCTGTTCTTCATAAGGTGCAATACTGTCTGAGAAAGGTTTTGGAAAAGAAGTTCTTTCTACTGTTACAGTATCTCCACGGTCAGCAAGATAAAATTCCTGTGCAGGAATCAGTTTCTTTAAAAACTGCTCTTGAGTTTCAGGTAATGTGTTATCCAACAAAACACTGACCTGTACTGATTTTAAAGCTTCTTTCAGTTCATGGTTGCGTTTCGTGCTTTCAGAAAGATCAGTATCGTCATCGCTTGTATCAGCTTTTGTGGCATCAGCCTCAAGTGGCAGGTTTTTGAGTTGAACCTCCTGCAGCAGTTTTTGGTCCCAATTAATTATTACTGAAACGTTAAAACGTTCCGGTGACAGATAACGTGAGAGTAATTGATCAAGATCGAGTTTAAGACTTTGTTCAAATGCAGCGGTTTTAAGACTCAAACGCTTACTGGTTGCATCCTGTAGTGGTACTGCAATGACAAAATTAGGGCTGTCAATCGGATGGATTAAGTTTGACTGCAGGTCTCCACGCTGCAAAACAATACGTAGAATTCTTTTGTTGCCCTGTGTCTCTTCTATAACAGTAACGGAATTATTTCCGCCATCAGTCCTTTGATTGAAAAGCACTTTTTTCTTCACCGGAAGTTCTGCGACAGGTTCGACTGTTTCTTCCGTCGTGCAACTGCTGAGAACAAACACGAAGAAAATGCTTACAAAAAAAGTAAGTTTAAAAAATAAACGTATTAAGCTGAAATTATAAAATAGTTTCATGATAAGCGCAGATCTTTGAAATACGTAATTAAAAAATTAAAATTTCCAGCCTATAGAAATAATTGATGCTCCGGAAGCTGTAGCACTTTCGTCAGTTGTCAGCATTGCCATGTAATGGTAATTAAGTGTCAATTGTTCTGCTACAGAAAAGCTGAATCCTGTTTTGAAATATGACGGATTATTGAAAGGTGTCACTGTCATCATACCTAAACCTCCAAGAAGAGAAAATGATACCTGCTCTCCACCAAAGTTAAAAACGTCATAACTTATTGTGCCATCTATCAAAAAACCAGTGATGGATGACTCATATTTATCTGTCAAGTTGGAGTTGTCATCACTCAACATTGCACCGCCGCCGGTAAAACTCCAGTCATCCGTAAGCCGTACCATTTTTTCTCCGCCGAGTACACGCGACTGATGTTCAACCGTGACAACGCTCCCTGAAGTTGAACTGGTGAAGGTAATAGGTACACTCATCTTGCCGTAAAACACGTGTATGTAAGATCCACTCTTAGGCGGTGTTCCTGTAACTATTTTAGAAAAAACAATTTCTCCACCTTTTGCCTCATATGCGTTAAGTGAAATGGATAGCTGCTCGCCTTCACTGGTAAACACAGCAATATCAAGAAAGCCCTCTACTTCCAGTTCTTTAGCAATCTCCCTGCGGTATTTGTCGTCAGCGATACCGCGGCTGATTTTTAGAAAACTGCCTGAAATGTCGGTACGTATTTGACTGCATGATTCGCAGACACTGACTTTTAACTTGATCAGACTCGTTAGTGTCTGCTGTAGACGTGCAGTTGCAACTTTGCGAAAACTGCTCGGCAGGGCATCTCCATATGAAATACTTGAAATTGCGACTGAACTGATTTTTTTCTGCATACTTTGCACGGATTCCACCAGACTTGGAGTAAGCTGTTCCAATTGGGAAATCTGTCGATCTTTCCAAAAAATCGCTTCTTCTTCAGCCGCAGCAGTTGTCAAACATAAGGCAAAAACAAACTGCACCAAAAGTAATTTACATGTAAAATTTATCATTTGAAAATTGTCAAAAACTTGGTGTGTTTTTTGCTGATTCTCATACTGAGAAAAAATTATAGAGGCTTACTTAACTTCTGCAACCTTCCTGCCAATATCATCAAAGTACAATGTTGAACCGAATAGTTCTTACAGAAAAAGATCAAATTACGACTTTGAAAGTAATTGATGAGTTAAGGCGGGTAGAAATCCAGCCTGAAATGCAAGCTATTGAAAAAAGTTTAGCTTCAGCTAACACGCGAAAGGTTACGCTTGATTTGGATAATTTGCAAGTCTTTAGCAGGGACACGCATGAGCTTTTGGGGTTGATTATCAGGTATGTCCGACTGCAAAACATTCCTATCTCAATAAGCGGAAGTTCACAGCTGGATCCAGCAATTCTGCTGGCAATCTCAGAAGGTAGGCCTCAAATAATTGAACAGCAGCAACCAAAAAAAGCAGCTTTTACGATAAAGCCCAAATATTTTTCTCGTTTTTCAACCCCCTACTTTTCCAGTGATGAAGATAACGTTGTGTTCAAGCGATTAATTCCTGAAACTGTTACTCCGGAAAAGTATGCAGCGGAAAAACCTTTTCTAAATGATAAACCGGAAGATGTTGAGATTGTCCTGCCGAATGATGTTTCTGATAAATATTCACCCTGGTTCAGGCTTGGATGGTTGCTGTTTTTATGCTTCACCGCAGTTGCTTTGAGTTTGTTGTATTTGCTCTGGCCGGATTATCAGTCAGGTAAAATACAGCAAGTGTTTTTAGCAGACAACAAGACACAAGTAGTGCTTAACACTGAACCGGTAGAAAACATTAGCGTTCCGGAAACTCCCATGGTTTCCCTGATAATGGCGGTCAAAAGCGGGAATAAGCCTGCTGTAGAGCAATTACTGCTTTCCGGAGCTGAGTTGGAATTAAAAGATCAACAGGGTTATACTGCATTTATGCATGCAGTAAAAACAGAAAATGCAGAACTTGTGACATTACTGGCGGAACACGGCGCGGTGGTAGACTTGAAGGATGAGTTTGATGACACACCGCTTATTTGGGCTTCTTCCATGAAAAATAAGGCAATTGTTAAATTATTGTTGGAGCACGGTGCAGATCCGGATATAGGAGATTTTACACCTCTTATGTGGGCTGCTTTTCATGGCGAGTTAGTGATGTTAAATTTATTTTTGGAATCAAGGGCGAACCTGAACGCACGTACTCAAGCAGGTTGGACCGCACTGATGTGGGCTGCAGAAAAAGGGAATACGCAAGCCATGTGGGAATTGCTGAGACGTGGTGCCAGAGTAAACATGCAGAATAACAATGGAAAAACGGCTCTTATCCTGGCAGCCCGTAGAGGGAATATCGGAACAATAGGATTATTGCTCAATAAAGGTGGTGATCCCGCGGTGGTTGATTTTGACAAAAAAACTGCTTTGGATTACGCCAAAAATTTCCAGCATAAGGATGTAATTCGTTTACTGGAAAAAGAATTTGAATAAATAATTCTAAATTATGAAAAATGTTTCTCTTGAAGACTTTGTAAATGTGAGACCAACAGATTAACGGCCTCCCTATTGCTCCAACTCTCTGGAATAAGTACATCTGCGTAAATTTTGCTGGGCTCAACATACTCCTCATGCATTGTACGTATAGTAGCAAGGTATTGCTTGGTTACGGATTCAACAGACCGTCCGTGTTCAGATAAATCTCGTTTTAACCGTCTGATGAACCTCAAATCCGGGGGTACGTCTATAAATACTTTCAAATTCATCAAATCCCTGAGTTCTTTATCATTTAATACCAGAATGCCTTCCACAATCAGGATAGGTCGTGATTCCACTTTTTTCGTACTCGAATCTCTTAAATATTTAGTAAAATGATGAAATACTGGGATTTCCACATTTATTCCTGAAATCAGCAGATTGAGGTGCTCGACCAGTAGGTTTGTCTCCAAAGAATCAGGATGATCGAAATTGATTTTGGTTCGTTCCTCAAATGATAATTCAGGGCGATTTTTGTAATAGGAATCGTGTTGGATAACAGAAACTTTTTCCGTAACTAACTGATTTAAAATCTCTTTTACAATCGTTGATTTTCCGGAACCGGATCCGCCACCGATTCCCATCACGAAAGGTTTTGCTGTAGCCATAGGAAGGAAACCAGTCAAATATAAACTTTGTAAAACATACGCAGGGACATAACCATCAGGAAAAGTGCAAACCAGCGTTTGAGTTTGTCTTTGTCAAGTCTGTGAGCCAGCTTTGCTCCCTGTGGTGCCATGAACATGGTTATTGGAAAAATGAAAAGAAAGCTCATCAAACTGAAATATCCGAAGCTTAACTGAGGAAGATTTGGATTATACCAACCGCTGAAAATATAACCGATTGCTCCAGGCAGTGAAATCATCAATCCTAAACTTGCTGATGTCCCAACTGCGCTTAGCATGGGTAAACTGTAGGCAGTAAAGTAAGAGGTGAAAAAAACGCCTCCACCTATTCCCATTATTGCTGAAAGCAGACCGATCAGTCCTGTTGCACTCCACTGCTTTGAATCTGTAGGTAGTTCTTTGCCCAGTACGAAATGGTTTTTCCGTAATAAATTTAGTGCAATCAACATTGTCAGCGTGGCGAAAACTGCTTTGAGTGAATCACCACTCAAACTGCCGCCAAGCCATGAACCAAGCAAAGCGCCGGACATCACTGGAATTGCCAGTTTGCGGAATAAAATAATGTTCCCTGAACCACGTTTGTAATGAGACCAGGCGGAAGTGATTGAGGTGGGCACAATAATCGCCAGTGATGTCCCTATTGCCATGTGTGCGGTGACTTCGGGTGAATAACCCAGTTCATCAAATGCATAGAGTAAGGCAGGTACTAAAATGATTCCACCGCCGACGCCGAAAAGACCTGCTAACAATCCCGCAAATGCACCTGAGATAAACAGCAAACTCAGCAGTGAAATAAATTCAGGATTGTTAAAAACGGATTGCATGTAATGTCAATTTATTTTTTTGCAGATTTCTTTTTACTTGTTCCTTTCAAATTTGGAAAACAAATAGGCAGCACATCCTCAAAAGTTTTCACAAAATGCGGTTTGATGCCTCTAGTTATTATTTCATCCAAATCTTCAAAATCTTTTTGATTTTCTGCAGGAAAAATTAATTGAGAAATACCGGTACGTCTGGCAGCAATTGTTTTTTCTTTTACTCCACCAATAGGCATAACCAAACCAGTAAGAGTTAACTCTCCGGTCATGGCTATATCAGCAATAACAGCTTGATTTGCAACCATTGAGTAAAGTGCACAAGCCATTGTAATACCAGCAGAAGGGCCATCTTTAGGAGTAGCTCCTGCCGGTACATGCATGTGGACAAAGTTTTCTGCAAAGAATTTTTTAATTCTTTCATCACTGCTGCCTTTTGAACGGATATATGTGTAAGCGATCTCCGTTGATTCTATCATCACGTCACCAAGTTGGCCTGTCTGCTTGAATCCCGGAGTCTTAGCTTCCACAAAAGATGCTTCTATGAACAAAGTTGCTCCGCCGACACTTGTGTATGCCAGACCGGTTATGACTCCAACTTTAGGTTTTTTGTAACGTGTTTCTTCTGCGAAAGCCTTGCGCCCCAACATTTCAGGCAGATCTTCTTTAGTAATCTTAACATTTTCAATTTCTTCCTCTACAATCTTACGTGCAGATTTTCTCATTATTTTTTTAAGATTGTTTTCCAGACTTCTTACACCTGCTTCTCTGGCATAACCATCAATTATTTCACGTAGAACAACTTTCGGCAGAGAAAACTGTGATTTATTAAGTCCATGTATTTTGAGTTGTTTTTGTAAAAGATGTTTACGGGCAATTTGCAGTTTTTCTTCCAGGATATAACCTGAAAGCCGGATGACTTCCATCCGGTCGAGTAATGCCGGTGGCATTGTGTCAGTTTGGTTTGCAGTACAAATAAAAAGGACTTTTGAAAGATCAAAACGGACATCAAGATAATGATCAAGGAAATCTTTGTTCTGTTCAGGGTCTAAAACCTCCAGCAATGCAGATGCAGGATCTCCCTGAAAACTCGCGCCGATTTTGTCTATTTCATCCAGCATGATTACCGGATTTGCCGTTTTGCAGGTTTTGATCGCATTAATAAATTTTCCAGGCAGTGCCCCGATATATGTACGCCGATGTCCTTTTATTTCCGCTTCATCACGCATGCCGCCTAGAGAAAAACGGTAAAATTTACGTCCAATTGCTTTGGCAATAGACTGACCCACAGAGGTTTTCCCAGTTCCCGGGGGACCAACCAGTAAAACAATAGAACCCGCGAGGTCTCCGTTTATGATCCCCACAGAGATCAGTTCGAGGATACGGTCTTTGACATCTTTTAAACCATAGTGGTCACGATTTAGAATTCTAGCTGCACGCTGGATATTGAAGACATCTTTACTGTAAATACCCCAGGGTAAAATTGTCAGCCAGTCCAGATAAGTTCTGGTAACATGATATTCTGGCGATGCAGGTTCGATTAAACGCATTTTCTCTAATTCTTCTTCAATACGCTCTTTGGCTTCTTCACTAAGTTTTAGTTTCTTTATGCGTGCTTCATATTTTTCTGTCTCACTTTCTGAACCTTCTTTGGTGATGCCTAACTCTTTTTTAATTTCCTTGAGTTGTTCCCGAAGGAAAAACTCACGCTGTTGCTGAGACATCCGATCTTCTACACGCTGGGAAATTTTTACCTGAAGTTTAGCAACTTCCAGTTCATGTCTCAGCAAATTTAAGGCTTTTTCAATACGTTCCTTGATGCTCATTGTTTCCAATATTTCCTGCAACTCCTTTCCGGATGCAGTTGTCATGGATGCCGCAAAGTCAGCAAGTGTTGCAGGATCTTTGAGGTTAATACGTCCCATCAACAGACCCAACTCTTCCTTGAACAATGGATTTAGCTGAACCAGTTCTTTAATAAAATTGATAATTGAAACAGAAAAGGCTTTTAATTCATACTCAGATTTTTGATCGTCTGTACCCTGTAGATATTCAACTTTTGCTCTGTAGACAGGATCTTCAGCAATTATTTCAAGAATTTCAAATCGCTCCATGACCTGCACGATTATATGCATCGGGTCATTACCATGCTTTGATGCCTGTACGATCCTTCCAACTGCTCCTATATTTGCCAGTCTGTCAGGAATGTTTTCTGCTTCAGTCTCGTCATTCTGCACATCAGGTTCATAACTGTAAACCAGACCGACATATTTTAAAGGACCTTTTAATTCATCCTCTAAAACATTTTCCAGTTTTTCATCGGAAATGATAACCGGCAGCAGCATTTTCGGAAAGAGCGGGCGATCGTAGAGTGGTACGATGAGCAGGGAGTCCGGGAAAATATCTTCACTGATGACGAGGGATTTTTCTTCAGTGATTGCCTCTAAGCTGTCTCCCTCTATTTCTATAATTTCCTCTTGAGGATTATCATCGGTTTCCAATTCAGGATCAGAAGTTTTACTCATAGTTTTTTTAAATTAATTTTATTGAATTATTGTTGTTTTGGAATAGTTCAACTGTCTGAACACCATTATCCAATATCGGAACAGGATGGTCTAGCCAGAAATTACTTGAGACAAATTATTTGGGTCTTGCTTAATGAATTAAGAGCAGGTTTATCTATTAGCTTTTATCCGCCAATATACCTTGGGATGTTGGTGAAAATACCGGACATGTAGGTCGTTGCCTGTGAGAGAAACCAGGGGAACAGGATAGCTAAAACAGCCATCATTGCACCCATTTTAGGAATAATGGCCAATGTCTGCTCCTGAATCTGCGTTACTGCCTGGAAAATGGAGACCAGTAGACCCACAACAAGCGCACCAATCAGCATAGGTGCCGCAAGCAGGGTGGCCATTCGCATGGCTTCAATCATGATTGAGACAACAAGAGCTTCTGTCATAAATTTATCTCAAATTGAGGATTAAAAAATGAATTAGAAATCTACAAAACTTTTAACCATTGAACCTAGAATCAAATGCCAGCCGTCAACCAGCACAAAAAGCATCAGCTTGAAAGGTAATGAAATCATTACTGGCGGCATCATCATCATACCCATTGCCATCAAGATAGAGGCAACAACCATGTCAATTACAAGAAACGGGACATACAATAAAAATCCGATTTGAAACGCGGCTTTCAGTTCACTAATTACAAAAGCAGGTATCATAACCCAGATTGGGACATCATCAAGATTATTTGGACGTTCTATTTTAGCAATACGAACAAACAAAGCTAGATCTTTTTCACGTGTAAACTTTCCCATAAATCGTTTAATTGGTAAAGCCGCACGGTCCATGAATTCTTCCTGAGAAATTGTCTCATCCAAATAAGGCTCTAGTGCAGCAGTATTGACTTCTTCCCAGACAGGCATCATCACAAACAAAGAAAGAAATAGCGCCAGACCAATCACGATTTGGTTTGAAGGTGCCTGTGGTGTGCCGATAGCCTGACGCAAAAATGACAGTACAATCACAAAACGTGTGAAAGATGTAGTCATAATCAAAATGGCCGGAGCCATTGTCAGGACTGTCAGTAAAAATACAATCTGTAAAGTCGTAGCTACCTGCTGCGGTGAACTTGCTGAATCAACAGAAATGTTGAT
>Ga0208274_1001013_pt1 | contig 13590 bp, 15 predicted proteins | sample ETNtaG_22_FD_185755 | JGI IMG/M metagenome (GOLD analysis project Ga0208274, IMG submission 185755) | Marine microbial and viral communities from oxygen minimum zone, Eastern Pacific Ocean - ETNP201306SV43 (SPAdes) (version 2) | ecosystem: Environmental > Aquatic > Marine > Oceanic ... | reverse complement strand
TGTAGACATGTAGTCTCCTTAAAAAAAATAAAACGCGGGAAATATACAACCAAGAAAATTTACTGTGAAACCGAGAGTTAGTCAATCAACAACACAAAAGCAAACATCAGCTGAATCTTTACCAGCAAAAGCAATTTTACACTCAATAAAATAACTAAATATATCTATTTCAAGCATATTTTTTTCATATTTATCGTTTTGATTTATATTGTGAGAACTTTTTATCCCTTCTGCAGTAAGGTTTTCTTTTTTTATTTCGTTTTATTGACTCTCTTTTGAAGCGTGTATCTTTTCCTCGAGGCCCACCAATATTGTTTAATAAATTATAGAAAATTATAAAAGCAATTACTCAAACCACTTGATTGAGCATCCCATTGACGGAATTTGCTCATCTGGGCCATTACCACTGATAGCTACCTCCTTCATCGCTTCAAAGAGGTCGCGCTTAGCATCTACAATAGTTTCTTTTCTTGACTCGTCTAGCCTTCCTCGATATTGCAGACCTAAATCACTGTTGTAGCCGAAAAAGTCTGGTGTGCAAACTGCACCATAAGACTTTGCAACTTCTTGAGTTTCGTCGATAAGATATGGAAAAGGAAAATTCATTTTAGTCGCTATTTTTTGCATATTTTCAAATGAGTCTTCCTCATATTCACCAGGATCATTTGACATAATAGCAACAGAATTCACTCCTAAGTCTTTAAGTTCTTTAGTGTCTCGGATAATTCTATGGATGATGGATTTGACATAGGGGCAGTGATTGCAAATAAACATCACCAGTAAACCATTTTGGCCTTTTAGGCTATCAAGATTGTAATAATTACCATCAACACCCTTTAAGTGAAAGTCAATGGCTGCTATGTTAAAGTCGCAGATAGGAGTTTCGGTTCTTACCATATTAATTCCAGTAATTTATTTTATAAATATCCAAACTAAGATTTTAATATAGTTTGAATTATATAACTCGCCATCATAAGTCAAAAAATATTAGACATATAGGATATCGCGCCATTGACAGCTCTAGACTTTAAGATATATTGAAAAGATTACAGGCATTTAGGTCGCATTGCTCCACAACCTGTTTGACAGATAATTTTTTAATTCTAGCAATTCTTTCTGCTATTTGAATTAGCTCATCTGGATTTTTATAATCGTCAGTCTCAATAAGTATCATCTCTAGAGGCAAGAACTTCACTATGTCATGTAATTTATATGCATGTGGATTAGTTAATGAGTGACTAAAACCAAAGGAAAAGTTCATAGTTAGTAAAATTTCAGCTTGTTGCAGGCTCCCAGAGTATGCATGGATAACGCCCCGAGATTTTGAGTGTGATTTCAACAGGTCTGTAACGTCCTCTGTCGCATGAACTGAATGAATAATCAATGGAAGATTAAAGCGTGTTGCTAAAGCTATTTGTTCATCAAAAAAATAGCGTTGCCTATTTCTGTCTTTTATCCTGACATAGTCTAGACCGCACTCACCAACTGCTACCGGTTTTAGCTCTTCAATTCTCACCTCTAATGAGTGGAGGTCGAGTATTTGGTGGTCATCAATAAACCAAGGGTGGATGCCAAGCGCAAAGTGACGGCTATTGTCAATTGAGCAACCACTAACAACATTATCCCAATTATCTTTACCGGTTGCAGGAACGATAGCCCCCGTCGTCGCTTTGGACGGTGAGCTTACAGATGTGAAGTCTAGGTGAATATGTGAATTTATCATTTTTTCTTTTATTTTTTACTGACGTCCAACAAAGACTATTTTAAACATTTTATTAATGACTTCATAAAATGTTAGTAACGTTTCAAACAATTTCGGTACAGTTTTTAATAAATATGAATACAAATATCTTTCAAGCAAATACTACTAAGGACTTTAGAATTAGTTATCTTTAAATTCTTTATATTTTCTTAATAAAAAAATAAAATTATCCTACTACCAACTAGATAATTAATTGCATCATAGCAAGATGAAAACTTACATCACGAAAAAAAAGTGATTATAATAGTGCGCTTATTCTGAATCGACATTGAGTAAAGAGGCATGAAAACATTTAGTGCAAAAGCTAAAGAGGTTAAAAGAGAGTGGTTTCTGGTTGATGCTGATGGCAAAACTTTAGGTCGTTTAGCAACAGAAGTTGCTTCGCGTCTTCGTGGCAAGCACAAGCCTGAATACACGCCTCATGTTGATACTGGTGATTATATTGTAATTGTTAACGCTGCTAAAGTTGCTGTTACTGGAAACAAGTACAACGATAAAATGTATCACCATCACACAGGCTATATTGGCAATTTGAAATCTGTACCCTTTAAGGATTTGATTAAAAAGAAACCTGAAGAAGTTATTCAAAAAGCAGTAAAAGGTATGTTGCCAAAAGGCCCGTTAGGCAGAGAAATGGCTAGAAAAATGAAAGTTTTTGCTGGAAGTGAGCATACACATTCCGCTCAACAACCACAAGTGTTAGATATTTAAGGCAAACTAATTATGGCAAAGAAAGAAGTTTATTACGCAACAGGAAGAAGAAAAACCTCGGTTGCCCGCGTTTATATGACAAGGGGCAAAGGTGTTTTTACAGTTAACAAGAAGCCAATGGAAGAGTATTTTGGTAGGGAAACTTCTTCAATGATTGTTAATCAGCCATTGAATATTGTTGAAATGCAAAATAAGTTTGATTTTAATATTATGGTCAAGGGTGGTGGAGATACTGGCCAGGCAGGTGCAATCAGATTAGGTGTCAGTCGTGCACTTATGGCCTATGATGAGGCTACACGAGGCGATTTACGAAAAGCCGGTTTAGTGACTAGAGACGCTCGTATAGTAGAGCGCAAGAAGGTAGGCAAGAAGAAGGCACGCAAGAGCGAACAATATTCAAAGCGTTAATTCTTTTAAACGCCAAAAAAACCCGCAAATTTGCGGGTTTTTTATTGTATAAAATAAAAAAGTTACAATGATTACAAGTCGTGGCGTTCTAGGTTATTAAACCTAATAACTGCCTGGATAACGTTAACATATTCTTCTCCTATTTCTGCATAACCTTTCAGACCTTCAGCAAGCGCGATTCCTGTTACAGGCGATAAATTGTCACGTTGAGACTTCCTAATAGCTCGCAAGTTTTGATAAGCGTAATTTCTATTAAGCGTCAAAACGTAGTAGTCTATACAATCTTTTAATGAGTCAAATGTTGCTACTTCATGTTTGGCATTCATATCCCTTTTTATTGGGACGATACCACAACCTTTGACGAAACACCAAATGCCGAAGTAGTTATTAAAATCTTCAGCAAACCTTGATCTACCCCAGTTTGATTCATTGGCTGCTTGAGCTAAAACAAGCGAAGGTGGTAGTACGTCGATAGCAATTAAAAGGTCCTCCTTGGTTATGGGCAAGTTAAGTCTATATTTTATCGCTAACTCCTCCAACTCCAATGCGTCGAGTTTGTTATTAATAATCAATTCTCTAAGTTTTGTTATTTCGATATTTTTTTCTATAACTGCGGGCAGAAGGTAGTTAAAGAAAACCTCTTTTCGGACCGATGTATTTTCAATAGAATTGAAGCTGGGCTTGAACCATAGCCCATTTATACTTGTAGAATATGATTTATTTGCTATTTGTGTTGAAGAGAATGAAGCAGGTGTCATCAAAGTAGAGACTAGTGCAACAATAATAAAAAGCAATAGTTTTCTAAATTGTAGAGTAGAAACAGAGGCGTCCAAAATGTTTTTTTTCATTACAAGATATTTGCCATCTAAATTGGCAACCATTATCCCTTAATAATATTTATTTTTTAGGTCTTTTTTATTTTTTAACGTTAGCAACCACTTTCTCAGTATTTGCCTTAACTTCAGCAGCAACTTTCTCAGCATTTACCTTAGCATCTTTAAAAGCTTTTTCAGCAAGACCAGTCAACTCTTCTTGAGCGCCCTTTAGAATATCAGTGATTTCAGTCACACTATTAGAAAGCTCTTTAGTGTACGAATCAGCAAGGTCAGAGTGTGCAGAAAACATTCCGTTGATATCCTTAGTATCAGTAAAAATCCCTGATAGTTTTTTGGCGATTTCAGCATTTTGAACTACCTCAAGCTGCTTTGCTGCAAGCGCTTCAAATGTACGCAAGTTAAGTTCACTTACATTTTTAATTGAAGCAACGCTCTTCTCAGCTATATCTTTATATAATTTCATTGTAGCGTTTGCCATAATATTGTCCTTATTATCGTTAAAAGTTATATATAAACAACGTTTGTTGCAGTGCAACATTTGTTGCAGTGCACAATATATAGTATTTGCAACTGAATGTCAAGGTTTTATTTGTTTTTTTTAATCAGGGATATTAAAGTTACGTTTGAACTTTAGTTCACTCCTGGACTGGTTTTCTAAGTAGAAGCTCTTTTACAGCGTCTGCAGGTTTTATTTTACCTTCTGTAACTGCCATAACCTGATCGCAAATTGGCATCTCAATTTTTAAATTATTCGCAATCGAGATAACTATTTTCAATGCATTAAGTCCCTCTACGGTAGCTCCGACAACTTTTAATGCTTCATTAGCTGATGCATTATTGGCCAACTCTTTTCCAAAGCGACGATTTCTTGACAAGTCGTCAGAACAGGTTAAGACCAAATCACCTATACCAGAGAGCCCTTGGAAAGTTATTTTTTCAGCACCTAAAGAAACACCCAGTCGTGTCATTTCAGCTAAACCACGAGTAATTAGTGCTGCTTGGGTATTTGCACCAAATCCCAAACCGTTTGCTATTCCAGCAGCAATTGCAAGGACATTTTTTACCGAGCCACCAACCTCAACACCTACAATATCATTATTTTTATATGCTCTTAAAAGTTCAGTTTGTATGGCATCACCCCAAAATTCTTGAGTATTATGGTCTTTTGAAGCTACGACAATTGCTGACGGTTTTTTCTTGGCAATCTCTACAGCAAATGTTGGACCAGAAATTACACATGGATGGTAGTCGGGTAGAATCTTTTGAAAAGTTTCATGAAGCAAGCATTTATTATTTGGATCAAAGCCTTTAGTTGCCCAGGCAATTAAGTGGTTGCTATTTAGGTGTGGCTTAATACTAAATAGTATTCCACTAAATGAGTAACTGGGTGCGGCTATTAATATTGCTTTGGTATTCTTAATCAGACTTAAATCTGTGCTCAGCTTAATATTGCTTGCAAATGTTTCAGTTAGCGCTGGGTGTTTGTTGCCTAGCTTACTAATAAATTTCTTATTATTTGCGATTAGAAATATTTCTTCAAATTTATCACTTAAGGCGATAGCAAGAGCGCTACCCCAAGCTCCAGCACCAACAATTACAAGAGATTTTTTCATGATCATTTTTTAATTGGAAGTCCTTGCTTTTGCCAAGCATCGAAGCCACCTTTTAGACTGTATACATTTTCAAATTGGTTTTTACAAAGAAGGTCAGCAATACGGTTTGCACGCATACCATTCTTGCAGTATGTTAATATTTTTTTTGATTTATCTAATGAATCAAGTTTCCCTTTTACCTGTGCCATAGGTATATGTATGGCAGACTTTATAAAGCCAGACGATCTTTCTTTATCTTCACGCACATCTATAATAATTAAATCGTCATCATCCATCAGAGAGATTGCTCCGTTGGTATCAACAACCTGGTACTTTTTTAGTTTATTGCTATAGATATTGGCAATAAATAATACAATCAGAGCAAAGAGCGTCCCGGTTAGTAATAGTTCGCTTTGTAAAAAAGCAATCAGTTCGGTCATTAGTTATGTTCCTGTAAAAAAGTGTTCAACATTTGATGGCCATGTTCGGTTAGTATTGATTCAGGGTGAAATTGAACACCTTCCACTGCTAATGTTTTGTGGCGTACACCCATTATCTCTTCAATATTCCCCGACTCATCATTAGTCCAGGCTGTTACTTCAAAACAATCAGGCAAAGTTTCTTGCTCTGCAACTAGAGAATGATACCTGGTTGCGTTAAGTGGGCTTTCTAGACCATTAAATACCCCTTTCCCGGTATGTAAAATAGCTGAAACTTTTCCATGCATGATTCTTTTTGCGCCAATAATTTTACCTCCAAAAGCTTGTACAATTGCCTGGAACCCTAAACATACCCCTAGGATAGGAATATTGCCAGAGAGTCTATCTATAAGTTCAAGGGAAATACCGGCCTCATTTGGGGTGCAAGGTCCAGGGGATATAACTATATAATTCGGTTTTATTTTTTCAATTTCATCGAGCGTGATTTCGTCATTACGATAGACGCTAACCTTTTGTCCTAATTCACCAAAATACTGAACTAAGTTGTATGTAAACGAGTCGTAATTGTCAATCATTAAAAGCATAAAAACCTTTGTTTATTTAGCTTTACCCGAAACAGACGTCATTTTACAGACAAAAACGAGACAAAGTTAAGACACTGAAAATAGCAATTAGAATCTTTAAAGCCAGATGTTTTAAATCTCTCAAGATGGGTATCTTTACTTTCAGTTATCATGATATTTTCTAGGGATTGACGCTTCTTCGATATTTCTAATTCACTATAACCATTAGCGCGTTTATAATCCATGTGGAGTTTTGTAATAATGTTTTGTTTTTGCTGAATATCAAAATGTATCTTATCACTGACGATTAGAATGCCTCCCTGATTTAGCCCTTGATATATTCTATTTATTAAAGCTGAGCGTTTTTCAACTTCTATAAATTGAAGGGTAAGATTTAAAACAACTATAGAGGCATTTTCAATATTAATATCATTAATATCGCTACAAATCACAACTAAGTTATCAATTTTACTAGTGAGATTTTCTTTGCATTGTTTAGCCATTTCTTGAGAATTATCTACAGCAATGAATTTGTTGTTTTTTGATTTATTATTTAGCGCTAAAGCGAGAGTTATAGCTCCAGTAGAGGCTCCTAAATCATAAAAATTAGTATTGTCTTGTCCATATGTTCGAACCAATAGACCAACCATTTGTATCATTGCTTCATAGCCTGGAACTGAGCGTCTTACCATATCATCAAAAACAGCGACAACGGTATCGTCAAAGCGAAAGTCGGCAATGTCGCTATCATTATTAAACAGATCATCACGCATAAAGATGCTCCAGAAAAATTTCACTGACAAGTAGTTTGGTTTTTGCTATTGTAAAAGTTGATCGCCTAGCCCAAGTATTGTTGTATTTGCCAACCTCTAGATGTCCACGTTTGATGGTCTCGTCATTAAAAAGAATTTCACCTAACGGCTTTGAACCTATTGCAAGAATATCTTCGGTATCAGGCGTTTTAGGAATAACAGAGCGCGCAAATACAACGGCTTGACTGTTCCCAATTAGCTCGACTTCTCTGACAATGATAGTATTTTTTTTATTAATATTGAGTAATTTCAACTCACATTGATATGGATTATTTTCCTGCTGTGATAGAACATTGACGCAAAAGTCATCATATTTATTTCGAAGTTTGGCTGTTAATGATTGATTGTCTAATAACCAGACAATGACATGCTCAGGAATGTTTTCATTAACACTAAATGGCCGCCACTGAAATTTATCTGGATTGAACATAACAAAGGCATTTTACAAGAGTCTGATAGTTGCGTAAATTCTATGCTGTCGAGTTATTAAAATAATTTATGCATTAGCATAGTGAGATTTATCACTATCAATCCAGCGATTGATTAGGGAATGCTGGTCCTTCTCGTCTCCTTCTAACATTTGTGATGCATAATAACCAGCTTGTTTAAGTAGGTAGGCGTCTCTTGCAATGTTGGCGATTTTCATATCGGCAATACCAGTTTGCTGGGTTCCTAGAACTTCTCCAGGTCCTCTCAACTCCAGGTCTTTTTGAGCAATTACAAAACCATCGTTGCTGTGACGAAGGATATCAAGTCTTTGTTTAGCAGAGTCACTCAGAGGTGATTGATACATTAAGACACAGACACTCTTTTCAGACCCTCTGCCGACACGACCCCTTAATTGGTGTAACTGTGCTAGTCCGAGCCTTTCGGCATTCTCAACAATCATTAGGCTTGCGTTAGGAACATTTAGTCCAACTTCAATGACAGTTGTAGCAACAAGTACATTGATTTCCTCTTTGGCAAAATCTTGCATGATAATTTCTTTTTCTGTCTTATTTAATCTTCCGTGGATCATAACCACTTTGATTCCTTCAAGTTTTTTTGAAAGATATAAATAAGTTTTCTCAGCAGATTCAGCGCGAAGCGCTTCTGATTCTTCAATCAACGTGCAAACCCAGTAAATTTGCTTTCCTTCTGTGCAAACTTGTTTAATTCTCTTAACCACTTCGTCTCTTCGGTTATTACTAAGTGCAATTGTCTCGATCTTTTGCCGACCAGGAGGTAATTCATCAATAACTGATGTGTCTAAGTCTGCGTAAACACTCATAGTTAAAGATCGAGGAATTGGGGTCGCAGTCATTACTAGCTGGTGAGGTACTTTTTTCGCCTTTTGTGCCAAGGATAAGCGCTGATGGACACCAAATTTATGTTGTTCGTCGATTATCACTAGACCTAAATTATTAAATGAAACACTTTCCTGAAAAAGTGCGTGGGTACCAATTACGACCTGTGCTTTACCAGATGCAATTAAATTTATTTGTGCTCTTCGTTCCTCAGTATTTTGAGAACCTGAAAGGAAGGCAACTTTAATGCCTAAATGATCAAGGTATGAAGTAAAGCTTTGAAGATGTTGCTGTGCCAATATTTCTGTCGGCGCCATGATTGCAGTTTGAAAATTATTCTCGACTGCCTGGAGAAGTATAAATACCGCCACTATGGTTTTTCCTGAACCTACATCGCCCTGTAACAATCTCAGCATAGGTTGTGAGGAAGACATGTCTTGGTTTATTTCTCCAATACAACGTAACTGTGCACCAGTAAGTGTAAAGTCCAAAGACTCTATTAGTTGGCTTGGCAAATTTTCATGAATAGAAAAAATACTTGATTTTTTGGTTTTTCTTTGTGCCTTGATTCGCAGGAGGCTTAGCTTGTGTGCTGCAAGTTCTTCAATAATTAATCTTTGTTGCGCGATATGTTTGAAATTGCTTATTGAAATTAAATCCTCTCCTTTCCTTGGATGATGGAGTAAATACAAGGAATCCTTAAGGTTTGGCATCGTGTTTTTTGCAATCCTTTCAAAGTAATCATTAATTACTGTAGCTCTTAATGTATCTAAAGCTTGACTAACCCAGAGTTTAATTTTATTTTGTGTAATCCCAGCAGTTAGGGGATAAACAGGAGTTAATGTTGAATCTAAAAGGGGCGTTTGTTTTTTTGAAATCAATCGATATTCAGGGTGATGCATCTCAAGTCCCGAACGACCTATTTTTATTTCACCAAAACATTGAATATATTCATCTCTGACGAATGCTTGTTTTTGGTACTGATTAAAATGAAAAAAACGAATTAAAAGTTTTTGATTATTATTGTCAGAAAGATAACACAGCAATTGGCGTTGTCTTGTAGGGACTTCTTCCAGTCTATCAATTATGAGCTCAACTAATATTTCATCACCTATTTTAGCTTTAGAAAGTGGGGTAATCTGGGTTTTATCTTGGTATCTGTTGGGTAGATGAAAGAGAAGATTTTCTAGAGAATAAATCCCAATCTGATTTAATCTGTCCGAAGTTTTCTTCCCTAATCCGCTAATTGAAATAACTGGATCAGAGAGTGATGACATTTTATTAGTAGCTATATTGATCCGAATTGACCACCATTACGCCATCCATTTCAACGCTAACTCCTTTTGGAAGTTCTTTAATTCCAATTGCGGCTCGGGCTGGGTAGGGTTGTTCAAAGTAAGTAGCCATAATTTCATTGAGAAGTGCAAAGTTATTAAGGTCTGTCAAAAAAATATTGAGTTTAACGATATCATCTAGACCGCCACCAGCTTCTTTACAGACAGCAGATAGATTTTTAAATATTTGATGGATTTCATTTTCAATGCCACCTTCTATAACTTCCATAGTTTCTGGAACTAAAGGAATCTGGCCTGAAAGATAGATTGTTACGCCACCAGTAATTGCTACAGCTTGAGAATATGTGCCAACAGCTGCAGGAGCTTTTTCCGTCGAAATAATACGCTTTTTCATGATAATGAATTGAATTTATAAAATAGGTTTTATTATATTCTGGATGATTGTTTTTTGTAGAACTGTTTTAATAGTTATTGATAGACGAGACCATATATAGCCTATAAGTAATTTTATAAAAAGGAATTGAAAAAAAATTAATTTGGTCTGACGCCACGGATTCGCTCAGACCTGCGGCGTAGCATTTCAAGTGTGCTAAGTAATAGAATTGAGAATATTACAAGAATGGTTGCAGCCGCAAGAATAGTTGGGCTGATTTCATTACGGATTCCAGACCACATTTGTCTTGGTAGGGTGTATTGTTCTGGTCCGCCAACAAAGAGGACAATCACCACCTCATCGAAGGAGGTAATAAATGCAAAGAGAGCTCCTGATATTACGCCTGGTGCGATTAGTGGAGCCTGTATTTTGAAAAAATTTCTCAGAGGTGAACCACCTAAATTTGCAGCAGCACGCATCAAGTTGTTATCAAATCCTGCTAAAGATGCTGTTACAGTTATAGTAACGAAAGGTATGCCGAGAATGGTGTGAGCAACAATCAAACCTGTAAGGGTAGCGACAAGATTTAATTTAGCGAAAAAGAAAAACATTCCAGCTGCAGTAATGATAAGGGGCACGATCATTGGAGAAATCATGAGTGCCATTATTAAACGATTAAATGGCATATGTCGATTTGATAATCCTAGGGCGGCAAGTGTTCCTAATACACTAGCGAAGAAGGTTGCAAAGACAGCAATAAAGGCGCTATTTTTGATGCCAATCATCCACCTGTCTGTACACACAGTTGTTCCTGTATTGTCACTACAAATACCAAACAGTTCTTTGTACCAGCGAGTACCGTAACCGTCAAAGTTAAAAGACCAAGTCTCAAAACTGAAGATTTTCATTTCAGGGACAAATTGTAGGAAAACTGAATTGGTAAATGATAGTGGAATAACAACTATCAAAGGTGCCACTAAGAAAAACAATACAAGGCTACAAAATGTCATATAAGAATAGTGCCAAAGTTTCTCTCGAGGTGTTGTATAGGAAGGAAATTTCATTATTAACCCATTTTCAAATTATCAATTCCAATAAATTTGTCGTACACCCAGTAAAGCGCTAATACGGCAATTAATAACATGGTGCCCATAGCAGCAGCAAGTCCCCAATTCAAGGTTTGTTGCATTTCACGAGCAACAAAGTTACCAATCATGAGTCCATCTTTTCCGCCCACTAACTCCGGAGTAATATAGTAGCCAATGGCAACAATAAATACTAGAATGCAGCCAGCACCAACACCGGGAACTGATTGAGGCATATAGACACGAATAAAGGCACGAGTAGGTGTGGCGCCAAGGTTCTGAGCAGCCTTCATATAACTTGGAGGTATACCCTTCATAATACTATAGATTGGCAAAATCATAAACGGCAATAGAATTTGTGTCATCACAATAATGGTTCCAGTAAAGTTATACATCATAGGAATACGATCTTCTTCACTAAAGCAGAGATCAATATTTGTTGCTCCAAAAAATGGCAGATTGACCATACCTTCAAAACACGGCAGAATAGTCACGAAAGTATCGTTAACAACGCCATTTTGTTGAAGCATAATCATCCAGGCTACAATTCGTACTAGAAGTGATGTCCAGAAAGGCATCAAAACACAGATCATGAGTAGATTTGATATTCTCATTGGCAACGTTGCCAGTAAATACGAAACAGGATAGGCAAGTATTAAGCAAAAAATGGTCACCATCAAGCTAACCTGAAGGGTTCTCATCCAAATCGTTTTATAAACTCTTAAATGTTCTACTTTCTGAATAATGTTCTTATTGGCGTCATATCTTAAATCGACTGCATTAAGATAATAGCCCATCGTGTAAGGGTCTTTCATTGCACCCAGTGATTGCCAAAATTCAACCTTACCCCAGCGCTTATCTTTTTTGATCATCTTCTCTTTGTATGGAGCTTCCCATGTATAGGGCTTGATTTCTTCTTTTGATCTTTTATTTACTTTGGTTGCTGATTTGACTGTCTTTAATAATAAGCTTCGCCATCCAGAGAACTCATAAGTCATTCTAGTTCCGGATCTGCCGAGTAAATTTTTACCAATATTCTTACCTTCACTATTTTCTAGTTTGTGAGTGATTCTAATATCATTAATCACTGCAGCAAACATTTCTTCACTAGGAAGTATGGACTTGTCTTCCCATACTTCGTACTGAGCAAATGTTTGTGGAAAAACATTATTGATAGTGACATCATCAACACTTCTTGAAAGGAGCGATCCTATTGGAGCAACAAATAAGGCTAGTACAAATAATAGCGGAACTAATATCAGTAGAAAAGAGCGAATCTTTGAGCGACGTAGAGATTTTCTTAAGCTATCTTTAAGAGGGACGCCATCGTTCGTTAGTAATGGCCCTTGCGAATCAGTTGTCGAAATGTTATCCATAAAATAAAGACTCTGATACCTAGTTTTTGCGATAGGTTATAAAACTTGTTTTTGTAAAGTTAAAAACAGGCCGGTAGTGAAACCGACCTGTTTTATTAATCGAGTATAAAACTAATTAAACTCGTTTGGTCAGCTAATTAATTAGCCATCCAAGCTGCATAACGGTCATTTACCGCTTGACCATTATCTGCCCACCAATCAGGATTCGCAAGGATACCACCTTTCATATGCTCATCCGTAGTAGGCATATGCTCCATGATATTCGCTTCTGTTGCAAGACCTACATTGAACCACGGCTCATTTGCTGCCATAAGCGGAAGAGCAGATGGACGCATAGGAGCATAGTTGATCCAATGAGCTTGACCTGCTTGTTGCTCAGTGGCAGAAGCATGGATTAAGAAGTGAATTGCTGCAGCTCTGTTTGGAGCTCCGTTCATAAGAACTAACCATTCCTCTTCAAGAACTTGTCCGTCCCAGACAGTAACATAGTCAGCGCCGTCAGCTAGAACAGCACCACCGATACGGCCGTTATAGGCTAGTGACATAGAAACCTCACCTGAATTAATTAGATCTAGTGGTTTTGCACCTGCAGACCAAAATACTACGGAATCTTTGATAGTATCAAGTTTATCAAAAACCATATCTTGTCCTTCTTGAGTATCTAATACATCATAAATATCAGCAATAGCTACGCCAGATGCATATAATGCCATCTCAACTATACCGTTTCCCCAAGTGTGAATACCACGCTTTCCTGGGAATTTCTCTAAGTCAAAGAAGTCATTAATAGTAGACGGTTGCTCACCTTTGAAGGTAGAGCCTAGATGGAATGGAACATATGACCACCAAATTTGCGGAACTACACAATCATTTGGTACATCAACCAAGAGATCCTCATCCATCGGTGTGCCATCGGGTGCAGGAAGGAATAAACTACGATCTAGTTCTTCAAATAGACCTTCATCACAACCTGTACGAGCTTGAGATGGAAGAACGTCGACGATATCCCATTGAACATTACCTGACTCAACTTGAGCACGAACCTCGCCTA
>Ga0208274_1001012_pt1 | contig 13594 bp, 11 predicted proteins | sample ETNtaG_22_FD_185755 | JGI IMG/M metagenome (GOLD analysis project Ga0208274, IMG submission 185755) | Marine microbial and viral communities from oxygen minimum zone, Eastern Pacific Ocean - ETNP201306SV43 (SPAdes) (version 2) | ecosystem: Environmental > Aquatic > Marine > Oceanic ... | reverse complement strand
CTTCCACGCGTTGGCCGATTACCAAAATCATGTCATCGGATGGCTGCAAAGGGGATACAGTTCCCTTGGAGATGGGGCCGTGGTACGATTTCCACGAAGTTGGATGTCATCTGGGAAATGTCGGTTTAATGATGCGACGCCTTTCCGAATGGGCGGTCAACATGATGATGGGCAGGAAGGGATTGGGACTGTCACCGCTCGTACGCACCGTATTGACGAACTCAATTCCGTCAACGGGTTGCATCTCCCAATCGACGATGACGATGTCCGCCGGGTAGTCTTGTAATTCCTTGAGCCCGTCGGCGCCATTCGAGGCCATTCTCACCTCACCGGCGCCCAACGCTTTCAATACCTGAAAGATGACTTTCCGCATGAATTCGTTGTCCTCGACGACAAGGAACTTAATCTTTTCCAGGTATTGGCCCGCCATGGTCTTTTAAATCCATCCAATCAAACAGTCATGATGTGGAATGGGAAACCCCATTGAGCAGTCTTAAATGGTCGTCACGTGTTGCCGATGATGCAAAGTTTGAACCGTTTCCTAGGTTGATTTAACTGACATTCCCCAGATGACTCCTCAAACTGGGCCTGATGATAGCCGAAGATGGCGCCTTGAGTGGCGCCCCCCGTCGGCGGCGGGCGATTCCATTGGTTGCAAATGTTACTGAATTTAAATCCCCAAGCAATTGGGGAATCCGCTAAACGGGGTAGCGTTTTTCCCGTCAATAGCTAGGGTTAACACCAAAGAAATCTAGGGTTTTCCCGAGTGAGAGCTTGGGCTCGCGGAGGGGGGGGCAGGACCTGCCAGTCGACCTCGGGGGCCGACAAGGAGGCCATGGACGAGCTGTTCGAACAGACCCGCGGCGTTTATGTCAACGAATCGTTCCATAAATTCCGCAATAAGTTCACCAAGCAGATCGCCTTCAATGTCATTCCCCGCATCGACGACTTCATGGGCGACGGCGCGACCAGGGAGAAATGGAAAACGGTCGCGGAAACCAGGAATAACCTCGACCCCGACCTCCAGGTGACGGCGACCTGCGCGCGGGTTCCGGTTTTCATCGGCCACGCCGAGGCGGTGAGCACGGCCTCAACCTCTGGGTGGTGGCCGACAACCTGCGCAAGGGGGCGGCGCTGAACACCTTGCGGATCGCCGAGGAGTTGATCAGGTCGTATATGAGAAGGGCGGCCTGACCGCCTTCACCGGCAGTCCAATTTTTCGAATGAGTCTAGTGGCCCGCTTCAGGACGCGTCGGCGGCACCGGTGTTGCCGCCGCCGCCGGATTTCGTCTCGATGGACGTCGACTCGGCCTCTTCGGGGGTGGGGTTGATCAAGACGTTGATCTCGTCCTGAGTCATTTTCTTTTTCTTTTTCTTTTTCTTCATCTCCTGGCGACGCTCGTCTCTAGCAGGATCAGATGACTTGCGCCTGCGGTCGGGACCGAAAAAGCCTTCGAGGCGGACGAACGGGCGGGGTCTTTCGATGAGCGCTTCAATCCGCTCGAAAAGGGTGTTCGCCGAGATCGGCTTGACCACGAACTCGTTGACGCCGGCATCTCTCGCTTCAATGATGCGACGCATTTCCGAATAGCCGGTCAACATGATGATGGGCAGGAAGGGATTGGGACTGTCATCGCTCCTGCGCACCGTCTTGACGAACTCGATTCCGTTAACGGGTTGCATCTCCCAATCGACGATGGCGATGTCCGCCTGGTAGTCTTGCAATTCCTTGAGCCCGTCGGCGCCATTTGAGGCCATTCTCACCTCACCGGCGCCCAACGCTTTCAGCGCCTGAAAGAGGACCGCCCGCATGAAGGCGTTGTCCTCGACAATAAGGAACTTAACCTTTTCCAAGTATTGGCTCTCCATGACCTTTTAAATCCATCCAATCAAATAGTCACAATGTGATATAAAATACCCAGTTGAGTAGCCTTAAATGGCCGTCACGTGTTGTCGATGATGCAAATCTTAAACCGTTTCTTAGAATTGATTTAATATTTTATTTGACCGCCCGTTCTTGAACTATCCTTTCCTTTCCATTTCTCCGGAAACGGACGGATTCTTATCCCTGCACCCAGGGCAGACCGTCAATTTTCCAGCCGTTAATCGTGCCCCGGTGCTTGCTTGAATCCGGATCGCCCTCGAAACCGTGGCTGACATTGTAACATTTCGCCAAGCCATGGGCGGTCATGGCAATGGCGGCCGCCTTCGAACGCACTCCCGAGCGGCAAATGAACAATAAAGGCGCGTCTTTCCCGACGCCGCCGGCCGCCAGCTGTTCGCAAAAATCCGGGTTGACCCGCATGGATGGAGAATGCTGCCATTCGACGAAAAGGGGCCGTTTTTTCAAGCTGCTCAAATCGGCGGTTCCGACATAAGCCCATTCCCCCTGAGTGCGCACGTCGATCAGCACCGCCGAGGGGTCCCCGGAGAGTATATCCCACGCCTGTCGCGGTGTCACTTCGCCGGCATAGGCGTTCCCAGACACGTCATCCGACATTTCGGAACTCCTTTTTCCGCTCCCAGTTTCCATTAAACAGTGAGTTTGCAAGGATCGCACCGACATATATTAAAACAATCGTCAAATTTACGATATGATTTACCCCCTTCACGGACATCAGCATAGCGAGACCCATGACCGATCTCAAACTTGCCCATGGACTGGGCTTCGCGGACCTTTATGGCAGTGACGGCCTGGACCGGATCGATGGATTGTTTGTCGATCGTTTGGGCGAAGCCGGCGACCACCTGAAAGAACGGCTGACGGCGGCCCGCAAGGCGCCGGCCGAGCTTGGGGCCAAGGATGAATCCGACCTGCTCTTGGCGCTGGCGCCGCATATCGAGGATTTTCTCGGCACCTTGTTCGGCATCGGCGGCGAGCTTCGCCAACTCGCCGGCCGCCACGGCGAACTGGCCAACCTTTATGCCTGCAAACGCCTGTTCGTGCAGCGGCGCGCCGTCAAGACCTATAACGCGGAGCAGGCGGAAAGTTTCGACGCCGTGGCGCTGGCGGCCGAATTGGCCGGGCTCATGGACGGCGATTTCACTCAGCTTCAGTTTGCCGATCATGTCATGGCCTGGCTTGACGACGAAGAGGCCCACGCCGAGGCCATCGACTTGGCGGCCAGATACGCCGCCTGGGCGGCGCAGACGGCGGCGGGGCGGAAGCTCCACCTGGGCGATGTACTGTTTTCCCGGCCGGGGAAAACCGATTTCCTGGGCTTGGTCCGGACCGAAACGGTGGAAGAAAACGGCATCGCCAAAATGCAAACGCCCGAGGGCTGTCATTATCACCGCGACGGCTTCGCCCTGACTGACCACGGCAGCGATCTTACCGGCGCCCTGGACGAGGCCAATTACTGCGTGATCTGCCACCACCGGGGCAAGGATTCCTGCGCCAAGGGGATCATCGACAGGAAGACCGGCACATTCGGCAAAAACCCCTTGGGAGCGGTCCTCGCCGGCTGTCCGCTGGAGATGAAAATCTCCGAAAAGAACCAGGCGAAGATGGACGGTCTCGCCACCGCCGCCCTGGCCCTGGCCATGGTCGACAATCCCTTGCTCGCCGCCACCGGCCATCGCATCTGCAACGACTGCATGTTGGCCTGCATCTATCAAAAACAGGATCCGGTGAACATTCCCCAGGTGGAAACGCGGATACTGAAGGACGTCTTGGCCCTGCCCTGGGGGTTTGAAATCTACAGCCTGCTGAGCCGGTGGAATCCCTTGAACATCAGGCGTCCCTTGCCGCTGGCGGCGAGCGGATACAAGGTTCTCATCGTCGGGCTGGGACCGGCAGGATTCAACCTGGCTCATCATTTGATCAATGAGGGCCATGCCGTCGTCGCCGTCGATGGTCTCAAGATCGAACCTTTGCGGCCGGCCCTATCCGGCGTCACCGAAAGCGGCGGGCGGACGGCGTTCCAGCCCATTCGCGATATCGGTCTGCTCCATGAATCCCTTGATGGCCGCGTCATGGACGGCTTCGGCGGCGTCGCCGAATACGGCATTACCGTGCGCTGGGATAAAAACTTTCTGCGGGTCATTCGGCTGCTCCTGGAGCGGCGCCAACGGTTCGCCATGCTGGGAGGGGTGCGTTTCGGCAGCGCCATTTTCGACGATTCGGCCTTCGAGATGGGTTTTGATCACATCGCCCTTTGCCTCGGCGCCGGGCGACCGACGTACCTGTCCGTTGCCAACGGTCTGGCCCGCGGCGTCCGCCAGGCTTCGGACTTCCTGATGGCGTTGCAGCTCACCGGCGCGGCGAAGATGAGCTCGGTCGCCAACCTGCAAATCCGCCTGCCGGTGGTGGTCATCGGCGGCGGCCTCACCGCCATCGACACGGCGACCGAGGCGCTGGCCTATTACGTGCGGCAAGTGGAAAAATTCCTCGCCCGATACGAAACCCTGACGGCCGAGCTGGGCGAGGAAAGCGTGCGCGTCAGCTGGACCGAGGAGGAAAAGGGAATCGCCGACGCATTCCTGTCACACGCCGGCGCCATCCGCGGCGAACGGAAGGCGGCGGCGAAGGCAGACCGCGAGCCCCGCTTCGGCGATCTGCTCGACCAGTGGGGCGGCGCGACCATCGCCTACCGCCGCCGCATGATCGACGCCCCGAGCTACACCTTGAACCATGATGAAATCGTCAAGGCCCTGGAGCAGGGCGTGCGGTTCGCCGAATTGCTCGCCCCGGTCGCCGTCGAGATCGACAAATACGGCCATGTCAAGGCGCTGCGCCTGGCCTGCCAGGCCATCGGCGAGGACGGCCGGCCGGCGCCAACGGGCGAGCAGGAGGTGACGCTGCCGGCCGGCTCGGTGCTCGTCGCCGCCGGCACCGTCCCCAACACGGTACTGGCCCGCGAACATCCCGGTTTCGCCGCCATGGACGGCAAGTACTACCAGGCCGTCGACGAAGACGGCAATCCGGTGACGCCGGAAAACCTGGTCAAACCGGAGCAAGCGCGGGTGATGATGAAAGTCCGCGGCGACGGACGCGGAGTGAGCTTTTTCGGCGATCTGCATCCGTCTTACGCCGGCAACGTGGTCAAGGCCATGGCCAGCGCCAAGCAGGGCTATCCGGCGATCAGCCGGATGCTGGCCAAAATCGAACCCTCGCCGGTCTCCGCCGATGAACTGATCGCCGCCGTCAACGACGGACTGCGCCCGCGGGTCCATGAGGTCATCCGCCTGACCCCGAGCATCGTCGAGGTGGTGGTGCGCGCCCCCTTCGCCGCCCGCGCCTTCCGCCCCGGCCAGTTCTTCCGCCTGCAGAATTACGAATCCCACGCCAAGCGGTTCGACGGAACCTCACTGGCCATGGAGGGTACCGCCCTCACCGGCGCCTGGGTCGACCGGGACAAGGGACTGGTCGCGATGATCGTGCTGGAGATGGGCGGGTCGTCGAGCCTCTGCACCCTTCTCGAACCGGGCGAGCCGGTGGTGTTGATGGGACCGACGGGCGCCCCCACCGAGACTCCCGCCGGCGAGACGGTTCTGCTGGCCGGTGGCGGCCTCGGCAACGCCGTTCTGTTCTCCATCGGCCAGGCCTTTCGCGAGGCGGGCTCCAAGGTTCTTTACTTCGGTGCCTACAAAAAGGTCGCCGACCGTTATCACGTCGAGAATATCCTGGCCGCCGCCGACGCCATCGTCTGGTGCTGCGACGAGACGCCCGGCTTCGAACCGAGCCGCCGCCAGGACAGGGCCTTTGTCGGCAACGTTGTCGAGGCCATGGCCGCCTATGGAAAAGGCGAGCTGGGGAAACAGCCGATCCCGATCGGCGATGTCGATCGCCTCATCGCCATCGGCTCGGACATGATGATGGCGGCAGTCAGCGCGGCGCGCCATAAGGTGCTAAAGGATTACCTCAAGCCCGGCCACGTCGCCATCGGCAGCATCAACTCGCCGATGCAATGCATGATGAAGCAGATCTGCGCTCAGTGCCTGCAGCCCCACAAGGACCCGGTGAGTGGCGAGGAATCCGTGGTCTTTTCCTGTTTCAATCAGGACCAGCTCCTCGACCATGTCGTTTTTCCGGCTTTGCGCCAGCGGCTGTGCCAGAACGCGGTGCACGAAAAGCTGACCCGCCAGTGGATCGCCCATTGCATGGAGCAATTGAAGGAACGGCAAAAAACCGTCTGATACGGATTCTCCGAAAGCAGGCGGAGTTTCCGTCACTTCCGGGTAGTGCCGGAAGCTGTCATAGCGCCGTCGCGCGCGAAACCGTCATCGCGGCCCGACAACCCGGTGACAAACCGTAGTTTTTTTCAAATGGCGGGTCATAATGGCGTATGACAGTCGTCGAGACTTACGAGCCGACCGGCACCCTGAAATCCGTGGCGGACGGCGTATGGATCGCCGATGGGTCGGTGATCGAGTTCGGCTATTTTGGCTTAAAGTTCCCTTTCCCCACCCGCATGACAATCGTGCAACTGGCCGATGGCGGGCTGTGGGTGCATTCTCCAACGGAATTGTCGCCGTCACTCAAAAACGAGGTGGACGCCCTTGGCCGGGTCCGCTACCTGATCGCCCCCAACCGTCTCCATTACTGGTGGGTGGAAAAATGGGTAGCCGCCTATCCCGACGCCGTGACATACGCCGCGCCCGGTGTGCAAGAGCAAGCGCGAGACAATGGACGGTTCGCCGACTACAACGCCGACTTGGCGGCGGATGGCGAATACCCGTGGTCCGGGGAGTTGGAAATGCTCCTGGTCCCCGGGAGCTATTTGACCGAGGCCGTGTTCTTTCACGATGCGACACGGACCCTGGTGATTACCGACCTGATCCAGAACTACGAGCGCGAAAAGATCGCCAGTCCGTTTTTCAGGTTCATGACCCGGCTGTCGGGCGCCGCCGATCCCGACGGCAAGATGCCCGTTGACTTACGCTCCACCTTTTTCTTTTACCGCGAACAGATGACCGAGGCGGTGCGCACGATGATTTCTTGGCGGCCGCGGCGTATCATCATCGCTCATGGCCGCTGGTACGAGGAAAATGCGATGACCGAATTAAAGCGCGCGTTTCGCTGGCTTCCGGGAATATCTCGCTGAATTGCGTTTCATGCTCTCTCCCCCTTACTTCCGCCGGGATTTGAACCTGCGTCCCGGTCAGTCGAAATGTCACCTTCGGGTCATGAGTGGCGCTCCGAGACGGGGGCTCCAACGGTCTTCCATGCGGCCCTCCGCAGACCCTCGGTTTTTTCAGAGTACACACCCCAGCGAAAATCAGAGGTTCGGACCATCCCCGCCGCCGAGTGTGACGTGCGTCACAGTTCCGCGACGGCGAAAAAGCTATAATGCTTCCTGGATTAAGCGCTCTCTCCCCTCCCGCCTCTCCCAACTTCCGGGCCTTTTCGAGGCCCGGTTTTTTCTCCGGCCTTTCGGCTCCCGGCTAAGGCCGCTTTCTTCCGGTTCATCCGGGAATTCCGGGATGAACCTAAAAAAAGCTCCTGGCAACGCGGAACCCGACGAAGTTGATCCGGCCGCCGGTGAAGTGCCCGCCGTAGCGGGCGGCGGAGCGCATGTACCCGGGTTTGCTGTACCAGGAGCCGCCGCGCAGAACACGGCGCGAGCAGTCGCCGCTACTCCACACACCGCCGTTCGTTGGCGCGCCGTCATAGTTTTCATTATTGCAATCATCGACCCACTCCCAAACATTGCCGTGCATGTCGTGGAGGCCAAAACGATTGGCCTTGAAACTGCCGGCAGGGGCCGTTCGGTTGCCATAGCCGTCATTGCAGCTCTTATTGCGCCAATTAAAATTCGTGCTTTGATCGGCGCCGTTACCATAAACGCAAAGCCCGCCCTCCGAATTGCCGAAACTGTATTTGGTGCTGGTCCCCGCCCGGGCCGCGTACTCCCATTCCGCCTCGCTTAGAAGCCGGTAGCGCTTTCCGGTCTGGCGCGATAGCCAATCGATATACGCCTGGATACCGTCTCAGTTCACGCACGCCACGGGATCGCGGCCGGTCTGGGAATACCCATGGTCACGCCAGTTTTTCGAGCCGTCCTGGGACCACTCGCTGCCGTTATAAACATAACAGCCGTCTCCCGAGCCGTGACCCGTGGCATTGACGAACGCCGCGAATTCTCCCCGCGCCACCTCGAACTTGCCGGCCGCAAAAGGCTTGGGAACGCGGACCGTATGAACAGGCTTCTCGTCGCTACCGCCACCGCCGCTCACGCCCCCCATGCGGAAGCTGCCCGCCGGAATGACCACCATCTCCGGGCACTCCGGGCAGTCCTTGAAGGTGGTGCCGGGCTTGAAGCCTTGAGGGTAAACGCCGACGGCGGCCTTGGGAGCCGCCTGCTTCGGCGGCTCGGCAACGGCGAGTTGTCTTGCCGCCTTGAGTTTCTTGATCTTTAACCTCGCCAGACCGGCAAAGCCGCCGTTCGGGTGTTGGCGCGGATATTCTTGGAACATGTCCGCGTTGTTGCTGTCTTTTGTCGAGTTCCAGAACAAGGCACCCCGATCGACGCTCGGGGCGGGCGTGGCCGACGATACGCTGCCTCCGGCAAACACCATCAGCACCGTCACCAGCAAGGTAAAAAGAACCAATAAGATCAAAAGAACCAATAACCGCTTCAAGATTCCCCCCAAAACCAACTCTCTACCGATAGTATGACAAGGACCGGAGCCGGCTTTCAATTGCCAAATAGAGCGCCTGCTTCAAGGGGCGTCCCAGCCCCCTTTCAAGGCTGCTTGAATCGATAAGACAAAGGCGCTGAAACCGCCCTGGCTTGGATAACAGCGATTTCCGCTCCTTGGCTAAACCCGGCCTCGAATGCCCCTTTTCGGATGACGGGAAGTCATCGATAAGCGGACATAACGGCGGCTTTATGAAGCCTGTTTCAAGAGCAAATGTCCCTTAAGTAGGCTGTCATCGAAATTTTTATTTCGGGGCGATGACCATGGTCATCATCCGGCCTTCCAGTTTCGGAAACTGCTCGACCTTGGTCAGTTCGGCCAGTTCCTCGCGAACCCGGTCCAGCATTTGCATGCCAAGTTCCTGGTGGGCCATCTCGCGGCCACGGAAACGGATGGTGATCTTGACCTTGTCGCCGTCACCCAAAAAACGGCGCACATTGCGCATTTTGACATCGTAGTCATGGACGTCGATGCTGGGACGCATCTTGATTTCCTTGACGTCGATGGTTTTCTGCTTTTTGCGGGCGTCGTGTTGTTTCTTCTGTTTCTCGTACTTGAATTTGCCGTAGTCGAGAATTTTGCAGACCGGAGGATCGGCATTGGGCGAAACCTCGACCAAATCCAGGCCGGCGTCGTATGCCATTTTAATACCTTCCTCCACGGACACGACGCCTACCATTTCACCATTGGCGTCAACGACGCGGATGTTCAATGCATCGATCGATTTATTGACACGCGGTCCTTCGCGGACCGGTGGCTGGGTAAAGGGTCGTCTCGCTATTTAACAATCTCCCTGGGTTGTGTCGGTTGACATGGCTCGGGCGCGACTTCATTTCGCAAGCGGACCGCGAGCTTCCTTTTTCAGTCTAGCGGTTGCCTCCGCGAGTGCAAGAATTTCTTGGGGTTTTCCACCCAGGCGACGTATCGCGACGGTCTCCTGTAGCGATTCGCGCTTACCGACCACGAGGATGGCCGGGACCTTGGCCAGGCTATGCTCACGGATTTTGTAATTGATCTTCTCGTTGCGCAGGTCCATTTCGGCGGCGAGGCCGGCTTCCTTCAAGGCGCCATGAACCCGGCGCGCGTAATCGTCGGAGTCGCCGGTGACGGTGGCCACCACCACCTGAAGCGGGGCCAGCCAGAACGGCAGTTTGCCGGCATAATGTTCGATCAGAATGCCGATGAAACGCTCGAAGGAACCCAAGACCGCCCGGTGCAGCATGACCGGCCGGTGTTTGCCGCCATCCTTGCCGATAAAAGTGGCATCCAGGCGTTCGGGCAAAACGAAATCCACCTGCAAGGTGCCGCACTGCCATTCGCGGCCGATGACATCGCGCAAGACGAATTCCAACTTCGGCCCGTAAAAGGCCCCTTCGCCGGGATTGAGCTCGACTTGCAAGCCGGTGGCGGCGGTGGCCTCCTTCAGCGCCTCCTCGGCCTTGTCCCAGGTTTCGCCGGAACCGGCGCGCAGCGGCGGCCGGTCGGCGAACTTGACGACCACCTCTTCGAAACCGAAGTCTTTGTAGATAGCCAAGAGCAGTTCGCAGAAGGCTTTGGTCTCGGTGGTGATCTGCTCTTCGGTGCAGAAGATATGGGCGTCGTCCTGGGTGAAGGCGCGGACCCGCATCAACCCGTGAATGGCCCCCGACGGTTCGTTGCGGATGCAGGATCCGAATTCGGCCATGCGGATGGGCAGATCGCGGTAGCTGGTGATGCCCTGGCGGTAGATCTGCACGTGGCAGGGACAGTTCATGGGCTTCAAGGCCAGCACCTTGTCCTCGTCCTCGGTGGTGAACATGTACTCGCGGAACTTCTCCCAGTGCCCGGACGCCTCCCACAGGCGGCGGTCGACCAATAGCGGGGTGTTGACCTCGATATATCCGGCCGCTTCGAGGCGCCAGCGCATGTAATCCTGGATGTTGCGATAGAGTTTCCATCCCTTGGGATGCCAAAAGACCGAGCCGGCGGCGACATCCTGCAAATGAAAGAGGCCCATCTCGCGCCCCACGCGGCGGTGATCGCGTTTTTCAGCCTCCGCCAGCATGTTGAGGTGGGCTTTCAGCTGTTTGCCGTTGGCCCAGGCGGTGCCGTAGATGCGTTGAAGCATTTCGTTTCTGGCATCGCCGCGCCAATAGGCGCCGGCCAACTTCATCAGCTTGAAGGCGTTTCCGAGCTTGCCCGTCGAAGGCAGATGCGGACCCCGGCAGAGGTCGATGAAATCGCCCTGGCGGTAGACCGAGATTTCCTCGTCCGCGGGCAAGTCGCGGATGATCTCCGCCTTGTACAGCTCGCCCCGGTCGTGGAAGAAGGAAATGGCCTCGTCGCGCTTCCATAACTGCCTGGCGATGGTCTCGTCGCGGCCGACGATTTCCAGCATGCGCGCCTCGATCTTCTCCAGGTCTTCGGGGATGAAAGGGGTCGGGCGGGCGAAGTCGTAATAAAAACCGTTGTCGATGGCTGGTCCGATGGTCACCTGGGTTTCGGGGAACAGTTCCTTGACCGCCTCGGCCATGACATGGGCGGCGTCGTGGCGGATGAGTTCCAGCGCGTCCTCGTCCTTGGCCGTGACAATGGAGATTTCCCCGTCGCTTGCGATCGGTTCCGACAAGTCCTTCATCTCGCCGTTGACGCGCACGGCCAACGCCGCCTTGGCGAGGCCCGGTCCGATGTCGGCGGCGACTTGCAAGCCGGTGACCGACTCGTCAAAGGTGCGAACGCTGCCGTCCGGTAAGGTGATGGCGACCATGAAAAACCGTCCGCTGCCCAGACCTTGGATTCGTGGCGAAATGTAAGGTGATTCGGTTGCCTGTCAAGAAGCCAAGTGATTCGTCAACTTTCCGGTCACCTCCTCGACGGAGAGGGCGGAGAGTCGCCGCCGCCGAAGGATCGTTACGTCGGCGCCGCGCTGGCCGCACAGGGCCGGATCGGAATCGTCGGAATAAAGCACCAGCGAGGGGCAGCCGGCGGCGGCGATCAGGTGCATCGGCCCGGTGTCGTTGCCAACGGCGAGGATGGCGGCGCCGGCGAGGGCGGCGATGTCGAAAAGATTCGTCTTCCCGGCGAGGCTTCTGATGCCGGGGCGGCCGCCGGCAACAGTATCCAAAAGGCTCGCCTCGGCCTCGCCGCCCAGCAGCACCGGTTCGATCCGCCGCCCCGCCAGCCACCGGGCCAGGCCGCCGAAACGTTCCCCCGGCCAGCGCTTGCTCGGCCGGTGCGCCGCCCCGCCCGGCACCAAGAGGGCGAAGCGATCCCCGAGCCGCAAGCGGCCAATGTCGGCCTCGACCCAGGACAGGTCGGGCGGCGGCACGGTGGCGATGCCGGCCATTTGTAACTGTTCGGCTTGGCGCTCGATGGTATGCATGAAGTCCCGGCGCGGGTTGTCATGGGGGTGCGAACAGCCAGCCGCGATTCCCGACCACCGCGGATAGGAATCCGGCCAGAACAGGCGGTGGTAAAACGATGACCGGGCCGAGGTCTGGAGGTCGTAGACGCGGTCGAAGCCGCCTTGCCGCAGGCGTCGGCGAAGGCCGAACCAGCCGATGAAGTCAAGGCCGGCGGGGCGGCCGGCGGTCCAGACGTCGTTGAAATAATCGCTGGCGGCGGCGAAAGCGGCGAAGGGATCGGTGGTCAGCAGGGTAATATGGGCATCGGCGTGATGCCGGCGGATGGCGGCGAAAGGACCCAGGGCCTGGATAAAATCGCCCAGCGCCCCCAGCTTGATGATAAGGATACGCAACGGCTCCGCCGCCGGCATCAAGACGATTCTTTCAAATGCAAAATCTCGTTGTAGGCCTCCAAGGTCTTGGCCGACATGGTCTGTATGGAAAAGTTCTCCCGCACGTTGGCGATGGCTTTTTCGGCCAGCTGTCGGCGCGCCGGTTTCTTGAGGTCGAGCACATGGGCGATGGCGGCGGCAAGGGCGGCGGCGTCGGCGGGCGGGACCAGCCAGCCGGTCTCGCCCTCGATAATGGTCTCGCGGACGCCGCCGTGGTTGGAGGCGATGACGGGCCGGCCCAGCGCCTGGGCCTCGGGAACCACCCGCCCGAAAGCTTCCGGATCCGTGGAGGCGGAGACTATCACGTCGGTCAGCATGTAGGCCGCCGGCATGTCTCTGCAATGGTCGACGACGCGGATGATCTCGCCGAGATTGTTTTTGGTGATCAGGGCCTCCAGTTCGCGGCGGTAATTGCCGCGGCCCTGGTCCGAGCCGACCAATAGACAACGAATGTCGCGCCTCGCCAATGCGGCGATGGCGCTGATGAACACCGTCTGTCCCTTCCAGCGCGTCAGACGTCCGGGCAGCATGATCACCGGCAAGCCGTCGGCGAGGCGCCACATTTTAGCCAATTTCACCATCCGCTCGGCGGTGACGCTGCTGGGAGTGAAACGGGAAAAGTCGACTCCCCGGTGGATGATGCGGATTTTCGCCGCCGGAACCCCGTATACCCGCCGGACATGGCCGGCGATGAAAGCGGAAATGGCGATCACCAGTTCGCCCTTGGTCATCACCGAGCTGGAGTGGCGCTTTAGCCAGCTATCCGCCCCGTACGTGCCGTGAAAGGTGGTGACGAATCGCCGGTCCGTCCGTTTGGCGGCGAAATAAGCGCTCCATGCCGGGGCGCGGGAGCGCGCATGCACGATGTCGACGCCCTGTTGGCGGATCAGATCGCTCAGGCGGGCAATGTTGGCTTGCATCACCAGCGGGTTTTTGCTGTCGACCGGCAGCCGGAAATGTTCCGCTCCGACCCGCTTCAGGTCATGTTGCAAAGGCCCGCCCGCCGAGGCGACGAGAGCGCGGCCGCCTGCCTCGACGATGGCCTGGGCGATTTCCACCGTCCCGCGCTCTACTCCGCCGGCGCCCAGCGCCGGCAGGACCTGCAAAACAGTCGCCATGCGTCCGGCGGAATCGGAGTTTCCGCCAGCCACCCGTTCCGCCGGCAAGGCGGCGGTG
>Ga0208274_1000999_pt1 | contig 13648 bp, 10 predicted proteins | sample ETNtaG_22_FD_185755 | JGI IMG/M metagenome (GOLD analysis project Ga0208274, IMG submission 185755) | Marine microbial and viral communities from oxygen minimum zone, Eastern Pacific Ocean - ETNP201306SV43 (SPAdes) (version 2) | ecosystem: Environmental > Aquatic > Marine > Oceanic ... | reverse complement strand
TCCGACCACGTTTATTCCTTTATGTAATTTTCTGTCTGGTGGATGATGGATACAAATTCTTCTGCATCCAAACTTGCACCACCAATTAAATATCCATTTACTTCATTTATTTCAAGTAATTCTTTAATGTTATTACTCTTTACTGAACCCCCATATAGTATGGGTATATGTTCAGCATGAGCAGCACCTGAATCAGCTATAAAATTTCTTATCGCATGATGGGCCTCTGCTATCTGATCAGGTTCCGCCCGTTCACCAGTGCCAATTGCCCAAACAGGTTCATAAGCAATGATCAATTTTGCATAATCTTCACTATCTATTCCTTGCAAACCTATATGCAATTGCGTCTTTAGCACTGATAATGTTTCACCATTTTTTCTTTGCTCCAGTGTTTCGCCAATGCACATGATAGGAATTAAACCACTCGATAATGCTTTCCGCACGCGTTTGTTTACCGTTTCATCCGTTTCAAAGAACAGCTGTCGTCGCTCGGAATGCCCAATGATCACATAGGAAACATTACAGGATTTTAGCATTTCTGCGGATATTTCTCCTGTAAATGCACCTTGATCTTCCCAAAATACATTTTGAGCACCGAGTTCACCATGTGTTCCCAAAAGCAATCCATTCATGTAAAAGAGCGCCGAAAAAGGCGGGCAGAATATAACTTTTGACTCGGGTTTATCCAAAAGCAAATTCTTAAATTTATCGACGAATACATCGCATTCTTCAAAGGTCATATTCATCTTCCAATTGGCAGTAATCACATATTGTCTTTTCATATTTACTCCAATGCAGAAAAAGCAGGTAATGTTTCACCGCTTAATAATTCCAAGGAAGCGCCTCCACCGGTTGATACATGAGATACATTATCTTGATGTCCAAAAGATCTAACAGCAGCTGCAGTATCGCCTCCACCAACAATAGTGGTCTGCCCATTTTCAGTTTCTTCTGATAAAGCTTCAGCAATTGCATTCGTTCCTTCAGAATAAAATTCTTTTTCAAACACTCCCATTGGACCATTCCACAAAACAGTTTTTGATGATGAAATTATTTTCTTAAACCGTTCAATAGATTTTGGACCAATATCTAATCCCATTAATTCTTTCGGAATCTCTCTCCGTGAATATACACCTTTCGGCTTGCTTTCCATGTCTTTTGAACATACAAAATCAGATGGGTAAATCAATTGAGCTCTATTGTTTTTTGCTGAATCCATAATGTGTACTGCCGATGTTATCATGTTTTCATCGATTAATGAATTACCTACTTCCTGTCCCTTTGCTTTAATAAATGTAAATGCCATTCCACCTCCGATAATGATTGTATCCGCTTTGTTCATAAAACGCCGGATTAATGCGAGTTTTGTGCCAATTTTTGCACCTCCCAGTATCAAGGTGATCGGCCGTCGAGGGCGATCAAATGATTCTTTTAAGTACTTCAGTTCATTTTCCATCAAGAAGCCAATACCCTTTTGCTTGAAATGATCCACCACTCCCACATTTGAAGCGTGGGCGCGGTGCGCTGTGCCAAATGCTTCATTAATATACACTTCTCCATGTTTGGCCAGTAGCATGGAGAACGGTGAATCATTCAATGTTTCTTCATCATGAAAACGTAAATTTTCTAATAAATGTACTTCTCCGGGATTCGTGCCCAATGAAGTATCCCGGGCATCTTCACTGATACAATCATCTGAAAACTTGATGGGCATTTCCAACAGATCTGCCAGTGTTTCACCCACAGGAATCAAACTCAACGCATCATCAATTTTACCATTGGGGCGGCCTAAATGCGACATCAATACCACCGCAGCACCCTGCTGTAGGCAGTGCTGAATTGTAGGCAGTGTAGCCCTGATCCGAAAATCATCTGTCACGTGGCCGTTATCCAATGGTACATTGAAATCCACGCGCATCAATATACGTTTATCTTTTAAGTCAAATGAATGGAGACTTTTTATCATTGTTGTTCTTGTACCAAAGGCGCTGAAACCGTGAGTGCAAATACATGTGCTGCCCCGGCTTTTTTCAACGAAGTTGCGCAAGCTGACATCGTCGAACCAGTTGTAAGTACATCATCTATAATTACAATGGATTTATTCTCAACATTTCCATATACTCTAAAGGCATCAGCCATATTTGCTTTACGCTCTTCTTGATTCAATGTTGTCTGTGAAATAGTAAATCGTTTTCGTTTAAGAATCTGCTTTGAAAACGGGATTTGCCATATGTCTGCTACACCTTTACTTATCCATTCGGCCTGATTATAACCGCGGTCACGAAATTTAACTCGATGGAGTGGAACAGCAGTCAAAACATCAACAGATTCAAATGTTGCAGGTGATATTAATTGACCTAATTGATGCCCCAATTCTAATCCCAATTTAGCCCTGTCACTGTATTTCAAGGAATGAATTACATCATCAATGCCTTGTATAAAATACCATCCTGAATAGGCGGCATCCAGACCATCTGTAACCAACATATTTTGTAGTCTATTGCTTTGAGGAATAGGTTTGAAATTCTGCCAACAGTCCAAACAAAGAGCATTGGAATGATCTTCCATAAACTTATTACAGAGCAGGCATATATGCGGGAATACTTGATCCAGGAAAAAATAAGATACACTTTTGAATAAATTCATACTCTTATAACTTACATCATAATTTTTTCATTTTCTATGCGATGTAAGCAAAATTCAAGGTAATTTTTATCATCATGGTTACACAGATTGGAAAAACTGTAAATAAACACAACCTGCAGGACCTCATTCTCTTCCGAGTTCATGAGATCTTGCTGATCGCCAGTGCCTATGATGCTTTTGTAATGGAAGAAGACGGCGGTCTCACTGAACAGGTTTTACATGAATATTTGGGTATGAGTTTTGGCAACGCTCCCCGTATTTGGCGCGCAGAAACTGCTGCCGATGCTATGAATATGATGAAAGTGACTCAATTTGATCTAGTATTGGTCATGATGCGCATTTCAGATATGGATCCATTTACCATTGCCAAGCGCATCAAGAAATTGAAAAAAGATATTCCCATTATCCTGCTGGCATTCGATGAATCAGAATTAAAACAGTTTTCGGATGATCTGCAAGGTACAGCTATTGATCAGGTATTCATTTGGTCTGGTAATGCTAATGTATTTATTGCCATCGTTAAACAGATCGAAGACAAGAATAATATCGAACGCGATGTGGCTATCGGTGATGTACGCTGTATCATTTTGATCGAGGATCGACCCCGGTATTATTCTAGGATCCTACCTCTTATTTATAAGGAGATCACACAAAATATCAAACGCCTAATGGATAAGAGTCTAACAGACTCTGAACGTCTTTTACATATGCGCGCACGACCCAAAATATTATTAGCTACAAGCTATGAAGAAGCGCAGTCATATTTTGAAAATTATCAACAAAATACATTAGGCATCATTTCTGATATAAAATTCCCTAAAAATGGCAAACTTGAAACTAATGCAGGCCAAGCCTTTGTGCGTTGGGCGCGCTCAATAGATCCGTCCATCCCCATACTTTTACAGTCAACATACAAGGTCAATGCTCAATTAGCAGACGAACTCAATGTGAATTTTGTCCATAAACGATCAAAAACATTGTTTCATGAATTAAGTGATTTTATATCAACTAATTTTGGTTTTGGTGATTTCATTTTTAAAACACCCGATGGCAACATTATAGATCATGTGACTGATTTGGAAGGATTAAAGAATGCAATTCTAAACATTCCGAAAGAATCATTAGAATTTCATGCTACCAGCAATCACTTTTCTAATTGGCTGGCTGCCCGCGGTGAATTTATCCTCGCATCAAAGATACGGCCCTTGAATTATCGAGACTTCAAAGATCCAAACGAACACCGCAACTTAATGGTCCAATTGATTGATGATACCATCGAACTTAAAAAAGAATCACATGTGGTTGAGTTTGCACCAGAAAATGTTGACCACAAGAAGAATTTCATGCGTATTTGTCCTGGTTCGTTAGGTGGAAAAGCTCGGGGAATTGCATTTTCCAATTCATTATTGAATGAGAGCAACTTGGCTAATGAATTTCCTGAAATTGAAATTCACGTCCCTAAATCATATGTCATAGCTACTGCAGAATATGACCGTTTCATGAAAGAAAACAAGTTGTGGGATAAAGCTTTGCAGGCTAAAACTAACAAACAGATAGATCGACTTTTCCAGAAAGCAATTTTATCAGATTCTATTGAGAATGCGCTCATGGCCATTGTTGAAATGATCAGGTACCCTATCGCAGTACGATCATCCAGTTTATTGGAAGATTCTCAATATCAACCTCTTTCCGGTGCTTATGCCACTTATATGCTACCCAATAGCAATCCAAAAAAGAGTGTCAGGTTTAATCAGCTCTGCGCTGCTGTAAAACTAGTTTATGCTTCCATGTTTCACAAAGAAGCAATTGCACTTATTGAATCTTCCGTTCATTCTCTCGAAGAAGAAAAAATGGCAGTAATCATTATGGAATTGATCGGTCAAGTTCATGAAGATCGATTCTACCCCACATTCAGTGGAACTACTCAAAGTTTTAATTATTATCCAGTATCCTACATGGAACGTAATGAAGGCGTGGCCTTTGTAGCGCTAGGATTGGGACGCACCGTTGCCGAAGGTGAAAAATCATTACGTTTTTCACCAAAATACCCAGCCATTCTGCCCCAGTATTATTCCATCAAAGCAACTTTAGCTAATTCACAAAATACCTTCTACGCACTGGATCTAAAGAAAAACACTAAAATACTATTAAATAACGAAATAGATAACCTTGATTCTTTCGATCTCAAAATAGCTGAAAAAGATAAAACCTTATCCTGGGTAGCCAGTGTCGTTTCCAATGAAGATAATGTTATTCGTGATTCATTAAAATATAAAGGGACACGTGTAATCACGTTCGCCTCCATTCTGAAATTCAGGCTTTTTCCTCTGCCGGATATTTTGAACAGATTATTGGAATTAGGCAAGCGTGCATTGGGCTGCGAGGTCGAGATCGAATTTGCTGTGAACCTATCTAAAAAGGAGAGACCAGAATTCTGTATCCTCCAGATCAAGCCCATGGTCTTGGGCGTAGCTGAAGAATTAACCCAAGACATTGAATTGACTAAGGAGAATATTATCTGTCACAGTTCATTAACGTTAGGCAACGGACAATTCAACGATATCAAGGATATCATTTACGTTGACCCAAAAACATTCAAATCTAATCAAACAGAGACCATTGCTAAGGAAATAGAACAACTAACAAAAAAAATAAACTCCAAACATCCTTATATATTGGTCGGCCCCGGTCGCTGGGGCACTGCTGATCCGTGGCTCGGTATTCCAGTGAAATGGCAGCAGATCAGCGGTGCAAAAATTATCGTGGAAGTTGGCTTACCTGAATTCCCGGTGGATCCATCTTTTGGGAGTCACTTCTTCCAAAATGTTACATCCATGAGGTTAGGTTATTTTACTGTAAATCATAAATTAAAAAATGACAAGCTCGACAATAAATGGATGCAGGGACAAAACATAGTTAAAAAATTAAAATTTACGCAGTGGATCCAAACAGAAGATCCATTAATTATTATGATCAATGGTCAATCTGGTGAAGGACATATTCTAAAACCACTGTCGGTAATACCAGAACTTATGGATGAGCACGAAGCAACTGGGATATAATAAAAGGACTGACGCTCCTTTTATTTTGGAACACTTAATATATATTATACAACGCCCTGATCCAGCATGGCATCGGCAACTTTGATGAAGCCCGCTATGTTGGCACCTTTTAAATAATTTGTAAAATCACCTTCACTGCCATACTCAAGACATTCAGCGTGGATCTTTCTCATGATCTCATGAAGTTTGGAATCAACTTCTTCACGACTCCAGTTAATGCGCATGCTGTTCTGGCTCATTTCCAGCCCGGATGTTGCAACACCTCCGGCATTGGCCGCCTTCCCGGGTCCAAAAAGTATTTTACTTTCCAAGAAAACATCGATGGCTTCCGGTTCTGTGGGCATGTTTGCACCTTCTGAAACACAAATGCATCCATTTTTAACCAGCATTTTAGCTTCTTTTCTATTGATCTCATTCTGTGTAGCAGATGGTAAAGCAATATCACATTTCACGGACCAGGGCCGCTGCCCTTCCATGTATTCTGTGCCGTACTTGTTGGCATATTCCGTAATACGACCCCGTTTTACATTTTTCAGTTCCATGATAAATTCCAGTTTTTCATCATCAATACCATCAGGGTCATACACTGAGCCATTGGAATCTGATAAGGTGATGACTTTCCCCCCGAGTTCATTTACTTTTTCAACTGTATATTGAGCAACATTTCCTGATCCGGAAACGGTAACTGTTTTATCTGCAAAAGATTCGTTTTTTGTTGCTAACATTTCCTTGGCAAAATAAACATTGCCATAGCCGGTTGCTTCCGGACGAACAAGGCTGCCGCCCCAATTCAATCCTTTCCCGGTTAACACACCAGTAAATTCATTTCTTATCCGTTTGTATTGCCCAAAAAGAAATCCAATTTCCCGGCCGCCGACACCAATATCCCCGGCTGGAATATCTGTCTCGGGGCCAACATGACGGCATAATTCAGTCATGAAAGACTGGCAAAAACTCATCACTTCATTATCTGACTTCCCTTTGGGATCGAAATCGGAGCCGCCTTTGCCACCACCCATGGGTAATGTAGTCAAACTATTCTTAAATACTTGTTCAAACCCAAGGAATTTTAGAATGCTTAAATTAACTGAAGGGTGAAAACGCAAGCCGCCTTTGTAAGGACCAATCGCCGAATTGAATTCAACACGATATCCGCGATTCACCTCCACTTCGCCACGATCATTCCTCCATGGTACACGAAATATGATAACCCGTTCAGGTTCTATGATGCGATCTAAAATCCGGGCATGTACATAATGGGGATTGTCTTCCAGGAAATCCCAGATACTGCTGACCACTTCTTCGACCGCCTGGTGAAATTCATTCTCCCCGGGACAACGCACGAGGATAGAATCCATGAAATCTTGAACTGATGAGTACATATTTACTCCGCTAGTTGATAGAATTTTCAGCGGAAATTACGGTGCTAAAAGCATTGCACAATCAATAAATTATTGTCTTTTGCCTTTGGTTTTCCTAAAGGGAAATTCTAATTTTGCGCGCTTCTTTAAGACGAAAATTGCGGAGTAGCTTCCGCCTACATCACCTAACGGTAATTACGGCGGACAAGCAGTTTGTAGTGAATTTGGCGGAGTAGCTCAGTTGGTTAGAGCAGCGGAATCATAATCCGCGTGTCGGGGGTTCGAATCCCTCCTCCGCTACAAAAAAAACCCATCCAAACGGATGGGTTTTTTTATTATTACTGTAAAACTAAAGCTTAATTCAGTTTAGTAACATTAGCGGCTTGATCACCTTTGGGTCCTGAAACGACTTCATATTCGACTTCATCACCTTCTTTGAGTGTTTTAAAACCCTCTCCGCTTATGGCGTTGAAATGCACAAATACGTCTGTGCCTTCATCATTGGAAGTGATAAATCCAAAACCTTTCTTGTCATTAAACCACTTAACTTTACCTTGTACCATTAAAAGTACCTTTCATTTTGTTGCAATTAAAAGATATGTTTCTAAACTTAACTAAAAAAAAACCGCGTTTGTTGTGAACCGCGGTAAAATTGAATCTTTTAAACCAAGTTTCTTAAAACAACTATCTTAACTGTATAGAATTTATTGCTTTAGTTAAATACAAACATACTTTTATTTATAATTAACTTTTTTCATTTATCAAATAAATCTAGAGGATAAACCCCTTTGTCAACCAATTTTTGAATCTCTCCTGTAATGTATGGCATATCTTCCTTATATGTTACTCCAAACCAGGGATCGTTACTGTACAGCACACGAACTTTTTCTCGGCCACTTTGAATAAGGTCATTGATCACAGTTGGAATCAGGAACTCGCTTTTTAATTCCATGCCTCTTGTACGTAGAAAATCAACAAACATTTTACGGAGATAATCAAATAATACAGGTGTAAAACCCCAAAAATTCATGGACACTGGTTCATTACCATTCAATTCAATTTCCTGATCCGAGGAAACACCAAATTCCGTTTTTTGAAGATTGTCAGTTTCAATGACTGTGTCCAATTGCCCATCCTTCAATGTACAGAGGCCACGAGTAACACCCCCAAATGTTGATAGTGTTTTATCCAATTTAAAAGCAACCATTGAAAAATCATCAGCGCCATTTTGGTAATAATTCGCCATAACCCTGAAAGATTCAGGTCCGTAAAAATCATCACCGTTGATGGCAACGAAGGGTTCATGTATCAAATCAGCAGCGGATAAAATGGCGTGGCCGGTTCCCCAGGGTTTTTCGCGTCCTACAGGACAAGAGAATCCATCCGGAAGATCATTACTATCCTGGAATGCGAATTCCACATGGATATGACCTGCATATTTATTTGCTATTTTTTCCCTGAAATCTTTTTCAAAATCACGACGGATAATAAATACCACTTTATTAATTCCAACTGCAATGGCGTTATATACGGAATAATCGATGATAGTTTCACCACTAGGACCCACTGCCTCCAGCTGTTTCAGCCCGCCGAATCGCGAGCCCATTCCCGCTGCCATTACTAGAAGTGTAATATTTTGCATGAATAGTCTATTAGATTGAAAAACATGTTCATAAAATTCCTGTTAGTTTACTGATTTCATATCCTCATGAAAACTAAAATAATATAGAAATGTTCAAAAACCGTCGGGATATTATTTGTGATGGTCTGAATTCTATTTAATCATTAGTTCGATATTGCTGATTTATTCGGGATATTATTTGGATACGTTGAGTGAGATGCCAGCGAATTAATCAATTCTGGTTCCTTCAGCAGAATTAATTATAAAAGTCTTCCCTCCTGCTGACTCGATTGCTTCAGCAACTTGTTCAGGATTTTCTGGTGCATAAGCAAACATACAGCCACCGCCACCGGAACCATTGATCTTTCCTCCTAACGCTCCTGCATACAATGCTTCATCCATCATTTTTTCTATTTTAGGTGTACTGACTTGAAGCACATCCCGCAGGACATGGTGATGATCGGATAATAACTGACCAATTAATTTATCGTTCGGTTCATCCTTCTCAAATTCCGGGAGTGCTATTTTTAACAGATCTCTATTTTTCATGGTGCCTTTATAGAGTTCAATTTCATCTGTGTTCAAATCTGAAAGATCAGCGCTTTCATCCAACGAGTGAACCGTAGAATTTGGATTATTGATCTTTAATTTTTGAATAAGCGCTAATCGTGAATCACGACATTGACTCAAAATGCCCATGGTATCTTTGGATTCACAAGAATCACCCAATACAAATGCCCCAAGGTTTGGATTTAAAGATCGAATGGTAATGTCCGGTTCGGACTCTATATATATCAAATACCCCATGGCCGTAGAATACTGGTCCATCATGCCACCGGGTTCATTGAATTCTTCTACCTCTGTTTTATAAGCTAATTCACCAATCTTTTGCTGATCCCAATTTGGTCGCACATCAGCAATTTGGGATAAAAAATGGATCCAACTTACAGATATTGCCGATGAACTGCTGGTCCCTGCGCGAATAGGAATTTTGCTAGTGACTTCGCACTCAAATCCGGTTGAAAATGCGAGCCCCGCATTTTTGCAAACTATAATACCGCTTTTGAAATAATCCCGTGGCTTGGTGTAGATCAGGTCATCCAATGAAAAAGTTTCTGTTTCACCCAAATCCGGTTTATGAATGATAACTTGATTATCAGGTCTTTTTTCTCCTATAATTTTGGCGCGGAGTGAAATGGCCATGGCAATGACAGGGAGTCCAAGATAATCCTGATGTTCACCAAAGAGACAAATACGACCTGGTGTACTTATTTCCATATTTTATATAACCCAATTGAAGAAATTGCACCTAATCCTATTAAGATTGATCCAGATTCATTGTGACCATAGATAAATTGTCCCACGCCCAATAAAAATCCATAGACAGCCACACATCCCAAAAGCATCGATAAGATACCATTGGGTACAGGCCACGGTTCTGCTGAAACACCATCTGAATATTTTACCCAACCGGGTCCGCCTGGATTTACTTTCTTAACAAATTTTCGGAGTGTATCTTCATCATCCGGAGGAGTAAAATATGTTGCCGTAACCCAAACAATGGTCGTTAGTACAGCGCCTATTACAATCTTTTGCCAACTCTCCAAAGACGAATCACCAAAATTGAAATAACCGGCAATAATAATTGAACTGATCATAGCCACAATTTCCGTATAGGCATTGATCCGCCACCAGAACCAGCGCAGGATATAAATGAGTCCCGTGCCGGCACCGATCATGAGTAGTAATGTAAATGCCTGTCCAGCACTGGTAAGCAGCAGACCAAGTCCGCCGCCCAAAATGATAGAAATAACCGTAAACAGTCGCCCTGCCATGACCAATTCTTTTTCAGACGCATTCTGTTTAATGAATCGGTGATAAAAATCATTCACTAAATAACTAGCACCAAGATTCAACTGGGTGGACATGGTACTCATAAATGCAGCAATGAGTGAAGCAGCCACGAGCCCTAACAACCCTGATGGTAATAAGGTAAGCATGGCAGGGTAAGCCACATCGTGGCCCAGTTTGTCAGCAGGTAAATTTGGAAATGCTTTTTGAATATCCGCCAGTTCAGGAAAAATAATGAGCGATGAAAGTGCAATCAATATCCATGGCCATGGCCGCAGGGCATAATGTGCTACATTGAACAAAAATGTAGCACCAACTGCATTTTTTTCATCCTTGGCGGAGAACATTCTTTGAGCAATGTAGCCGCCGCCGCCGGGTTCTGCTCCGGGATAATAGCTGGCCCACCATTGGACTGCTAGGGGAACCAGTAAAACCGGCACCCATATGTTGGGATCGGACAGATCGGGGACAAGTGCAAGCTTATCAGAGACATTTGCATGGGTGATCAATTTTGTAAGACCGCCAACTTCCGGCAATCTCAATATGTAAAACATCCCCCAGATCGAGCCGATCATGGCCAACGTAAATTGAACGAAGTCCGTGATGATGACAGCTTTAAGTCCGCCTAACATTGAATAAGCCAGTGTGATTGACCCGGCGATGGTGAGCGTCACCCAGCCGGGTAATCCCAATACAATTTCCCCGAACTTTACTGCGGCCAGACTCACAGAACCCATGACAAGTACATTAAAAACTAATCCCAGGTATAGAGCGCGGAATCCGCGCAAAAATGCGGCTGCTTTTCCACTGTATCGGAGCTCATAAAATTCAATATCTGTCAGGACTCCAGACCGACGCCATAAATTTGCATAAACAAAAACAGTTAGCATTCCCGTAAGCAGAAATGCCCACCATCCCCAATTGCCCGAAACACCATTCTGACGAACGAGATCCGTCACCAGATTTGGTGTATCTGTAGAAAAAGTTGTGGCTACCATACTGACTCCCAGAAGCCACCAAGGCATATTACGCCCAGCCAGGAAAAATGATTTTGTATCCTTGCCAGCCTGCTTAGACGCCCAAAGTCCAACAGCTAATGAAAAGATAAAGTAGGCCCCAACGATGGTCCAATCTAGTGTTGATAACAGCATTTAATACTCCGCTGTTAACCCAAAGATTGGTTTACTTTCTTCCCATTTACCGCGAGTGAAGTCTGGGATCTTTACAGCTGTACTTCCTAATCGAATAGATTTTTCGGATAGTGGGCTAATAACACTCATACTCACTGCATCGTAAACATCAATTACGGGGTCCGCACCTTTTAATGTTTCTATAAACGCCCGGACAATGAAAAAGTCCATCCCACCGTGGCCCGAACCAGCCGCCTGGTCTTCAAAACGTTTCCAGAGTGGATGATCATATTTCTCCATGTAAGTTTCATCCGGTTCCCACTTGTGTGCTTCAGGGCTCATCCCTTCAATATAAATAGAATTATTGTCCACCATCCAAATTCCCTTTGTGCCTTGAACCCTGAAATTCAATGAATAAGGCCTTGGGTTATTTGTGTCATGACTTAACATGATGCTCTGTCCGTTGTCACATTTGATCACGGTGGTCACAACGTCACCCAGTTTGAATTCTACATTGGCGTTGGGATGGTCCGGCCCGCCATTATCCACAATATAATTATGAAGTCCGCGAGATTGCGTAGCCGTGGATGTAAGATGAACCATACGGTTTCCGCGATTAATGTCCAGCATTGTACTGACAGGACCCAATCCGTGAGTGGGATAAAGATCACCATTTCGTTCCACAGAATGCTGGGTGCGCCACTTGGCTTCTGAATATCCTTTTTCACCAAATTCCACACCACCACCGTAAGGATTTTTTCCGTCATTGAATTTCACATGGCGCAGGTCGTGCTGGTATCCGCCCTGGCAGTGAAGCAGCTCTCCAAATAAGCCCTGCCGCACCATATTCAATACTGCCATAACATCCCTGCGGTAGCAGACATTTTCCATTATCATGCAATTCATGCCTGTCTTTTCAGATGTATTTACTAAATCCCAGCAATCACGGACGGTTAAAGCAGCTGGTACTTCAGTCCCAACATTGATTCCGTTCTTCATGGCGGCGATGGCCATGGGGTGGTGCCATTCCCATGGTGTGGCGATATACAAACCGTCCAGGTCTTCATTGGCTACCATGTTTCGGAAATCTTCATCGCCCCTTTTGTACACCCTTGGTTCCGGTTTACCCGCATCTTTTAAGATCTTCAAGGCTGAATCAATCATACCATCATCAATATCACAAATGGCAGGAATGTCCACTTCCGGGTACTTACATGCGAGCCAGAGCATCCATTGACCCCGCATTCCGGTTCCAATAAAACCCATTTTAACCCGTTGCTGCGCACGTAAAGCAAATAAGGATGTTGGCATCAAGGAGACAGACGCTCCAGCTATTGCAGCTGTTTTAATAAAAGTTCGTCTATTAATTTCTTTGAACATAATTATCTCCTAATAATTAATAATGTAATTTTTCAAGGCTTACTGAATTCACTTATTTGATCTGTTTTTCAAATCGTTCCAAATAGCCATTTTCCATGAAAGACATAATACCAAATAACGCTCCCCATGAATGAAACCTATCAGAAGAAAGACGCTTATCATCTCCCGTCCCGGTGATGGATGAATAATTTTCGCTGACATAGCCTTTACGATTCCATTCTGTCATAATGAGTTTCAAAGACTTATTTGATAATTCTGAAGCCGCACTGTAAAAACCGGCCTGTCGCAGGCTTAAATAGGTGAGGAAATTGAGGGGCGGCCAAATAGCGCCTTTCCAATAACGTTGTTTCGGAAATAAGGGATCGTTTCGTGTCGTAGACGGCAGCATCCAATCCCCATAAAATTCATTGGGATCATAAAAGTGTTTCACAATAAGTCCTGCTCGACCTTTGTAACCCAGTTCTGCCAATAGTGGATAAAACATCGTGGGTGAAACCCGTTTAGAAAGCGAATCGACGTCAGTGCGATAATTAAGATATGCACCAAAATTATTATCCCACACTTTTTCCATCGCATACGAGAATTCTTCCGCACGCT
>Ga0208274_1000996_pt1 | contig 13691 bp, 36 predicted proteins | sample ETNtaG_22_FD_185755 | JGI IMG/M metagenome (GOLD analysis project Ga0208274, IMG submission 185755) | Marine microbial and viral communities from oxygen minimum zone, Eastern Pacific Ocean - ETNP201306SV43 (SPAdes) (version 2) | ecosystem: Environmental > Aquatic > Marine > Oceanic ... | reverse complement strand
CTGGTATCTATAATCTTTTCAGAAACCATACCTGATTCATTCTTTTCTTTTGTTAATTTATATCTTTCTTCTCTCTTCATAGTCTACCTCATTTCATGGTTAATTATCATAAGTAAAGCAAAAATAGTTTCAATCATTTTTTATAACGCTTTCTATCTTAGAAGAGTATTCCTTACTTACAAAACTAGGTTCAGTTCTCACTTCACCTATTACTCCTCCTTGTCCGTCATCATCTAGTAAACTATCCACACTTGTTGTATGAATTTCATTTAACTTTTGATTATTTCTAGTTATTTTTTTCTTTAGATGTTCTTTAAGTTCACCTATTATTACATATAATATTTTATCTATAGTAGGAGTAATTCCATACATAGGTAAATCATTAAGAGCAGAAATAATTCTACGAAAACCTCTAGCTCTTTTTTCTAATTGAGTTATTTGTGCTTCATTAATTGTCATAGTCCCTTTCTAATATCATTTCTAAATAATGTATTGCCTTTTCTATATCCTTCCTCTTTCCTTTTGATTTGTGTCTACATATATATTTAATAGCATTACCTTCTGCAAACTCTAAATGATTTTCATTTATAAATTGAGCAGGTTGTATTTTCATTTTTGCATAATGGTTTCCATCTACTTGTTTATCTAATGAATCATAAGTAATACCTTTAAACATATCTTTATTCGTCATAATTACATAGCAAGAGGACCTTCATTAGCCATCCTTGCTCTTCTCTTATCTCTTTCTGTAGGTTCTAAGCTTTCATTTAAATCATCTATAGTCCAATGAGGATTCTTTTTTAATTTTTTAACTATCCATTTATAAGACCAAGGTTGTAATCTTAATGTTGTATCTTGCCAATAATGAGTTTGATTAGGTAATAATTTAAATACATTCTTAACATTAACTTTCTTTTGTTCTTCAGGATTTAATAATCCTTTAAGCCATTCAACCATAATATGTTTAGCTTTGTTTCTTATCTTACTCATTTGTTTTGTATTCATCTTTACCAACTTAGTTCTTCTTATATGCAGTTGTATTCATAACAACACATTGTGGGGTTTATATCACAATAAGGATAAGCAGCACAACCCAAATGAATATCAAAATCTTCAATACCTTTCTCTCTCTTCTCTCTCTGCCAAAGTAAATCTTCAATTTCAATTTCAAAATGAATATCCTTTGTACTAGCTCTACCTCCAACATTTGCTCCATATCCTTTATCTTTGTTACCCAAATGTATTTTATTTAATAAATCTTTTAATTTTTTTGTATTCCAATATTTATATTTACTCATTTGTTTAGTGTTCATCTTTATATTTTTTTAAAGTCTTTCTCAATATAATTTTCTTTAAAAGAATTAAGATTTTCTGTATGTCTATACCATACTTGTCTTCCTTTTATTCTCCAAATATTTTTGATTAATGATATAATAAATTTATCTTTTACTATTATTAAACTTGGAGGATTATATTCTTTAAAGAATATTCCAGAATTTAATAATTTTATAATTTTTTTTAATCTCTTAACTCTTTTCTCAAATCTATCTCCTGTTAAAGATTTATGCATTGTTTCTTCTATATCTTTGGAATATTCTTTCTCGGCTGTTTTTAATTCATCTTTAAAAAAAGGAATATCATTTTTTGTAAAATTTTTTTCTTCCATTATATTTTTTTAAATACTAATCTCCACATCCAAGACCTTGTTATAGAAACCACAGTAAAAATTAAAGCTATTCCAATACTATCCATTATAGTAGGATACAAACCAAAAAGAGGAAAAATTAGCAACTGAATTAAAATTGCTAATAAAAATCCACTACCTACATCTATAAAGCTTTCAATTAATTGTCTCATCTTTTTCCATAAGTTTTTAATTCTTCTGAAAAGTTTTTAGTTATCTCTTCAACATTAGGTTGTCTACTTACTTCAGCTAAATAAACATACTTATTAGAATATTTAAATACTCTTAATCCTTTTCCATCATTAGCATCTTTATAACATTCCCATTTATGTGTACAAAACTGACAACCAATAGGTAAAGATTTATTTCCACCTTTTGTTTCTGATAATTGATAACACTTCTCAGGTGGTATCTTACTCTTTAATGTATCTTGTAAAGTTTTAATTAAAGTTGTAACATTTGGTTTAGCTAACTCATCAGGTTTATAGAAACAAACATCTCCACTTGATTTATCCATAACCAAAAAACCTCCTCCATTTGTACCCATACCTGTTTCATATCCTGATAACTGGGCATGATAACCAAATGGGTCATCACCAACTAACTCTCCTGTTTTAAATTTCTTAAAACTAAATGATGATGCTGACTTAACATCACACACTTCACCATCTACTGTCGCATCTATATGTCCTTTAATATTATCTATCTCTACTTTCTTTTGTTGGTCTCCTATTTTATGTCCAGTTAATTCTGCTAGATATAATAATAGATGTTCTAAAATATGTCCATATAAAAATTTAATATTTAAACTAGCATCATAAGATTTAGTTTTCTTTGGACTAAATCTATCATACCATAATTGTCTAGGTGGTTTACCTAGTACTGACATTCTTAACTTCCCATCTTTTTCTCTAACAGGATTGTTCCATGAATTAAAAGCTTCCTTAATATTAAGGAGAAACCTATCCATATTTTCTTCTGTGACGTTAGCAGGTTTACCATTTGATATTCCAGCGACTAATGTTTTAATATCAGTTGCTATTGTATCAATGTGTTTCTGCCCAGTTGTTTCCGATTTTATATTTTCCATCTAAGGGACACCTTATTTTTAATTCCTTTCCTGCCTCTCTTATTGATTGTACTGCTAAGTTTCCAAACTCTTCGGCTCTACTATCTTCAACCTCATATTGAAACTCATCATGTACATTAACAATAAGATAAGCTTTGATTCGTTTATTTATAACATATTGGTCTAGTAATGTCAACGCTTTCTTCATAACACACGCACCAGCACCCTGTAATAGGGTGTTTAACGCAGCGTGGGGGTGTCTTATGAGGATTTTTCTTTGGTCGAGACCTCTGAGCCATCTTTTTTGAGCCACTCCATCCACTCTTTCTCGTAGTCGTTTAAAACTTGGTGTAGCTCTAAGAAATTTTTCTTTAACTCTTTCTCCATCTCTTTCAGACCTTTTGATGATACTTCCGATTTTTTTTGAACCTGCTCCATAAATGAGTGCGTATATAAATGTCTTCGCCTCATCTCTTGACTCCAAGCCAGTCCTAATCTGATTTGCTGTGTGTATATCTCCATTAATGATTTCATGTGTATATTCCTTATCGTTCATGTAATGTGCTAACATCCTCAACTCAAGTCCTGAGGCATCAACACCTACTAATTTATAACCTTTGTTTGTAATCCATAACTCTCTGCATTCTTTTCCATAGGGTGAATACACAGCAGGAACTTGTGCCATATTGGGCGACTGATGGCTCATCCTTCCAGTAATTGTACCATTGGTAATTACTTTGCCATGTACTCTCCCATCTTCTCTAGTAGCTTCAATCCAAGAACTGACTTGAGCAATTCTTTTCTGAAGAGTGAGAAATTTTTTTATTAATTCAGCTTCAGGAATAGTTTTAATTTCTGATAAAACTTTTTCATCAACTATGATATGTCCTTTATCTGTTTTCTTTTTAGGTTTCCATCCTAACATAACTAATCGTTCAGCTATTTGTTGACGTGAACCTAAATTAAATTCTTTAAATTTTACTTTTGTAAATGGTACTCCCTTAACATAACCTCTTGTTTTATTATTAGACTTAGGAATAAATTCTGTTTCTATTTTTAATGGAGGAAAAGTTTTTCTTACGATAGTTTGAAGTTCATTCATATCTTCTTGAAACTTAGCTTGTAGCATATGTGCACCTACAACATCTATCATAAATCCTTTTTCATGTTGTCGTTGTATAATCTTGGCAACCTTATGTTCTAATTCAATTGACTCTCCAAAGTCTATCATCTTTTTAGAAAGAAATTTATATAACTTCTCAGTTAAATCAACATCATTTCTACAATACTTTAACATCTCTTCACTAAAATAATCAAAGTTATCAAACTCCATTTTCTTTTTATAAAGTTTTTCACCCCAATTTTTTAATGAATGCCCACCCTCTAACATAGGGTTAAATAATCTAGATAAAATTAATGTATCAGTTATCTTACAATTTTTAAATATGTTATAACCAAAAGCTTTATTTAAAACTGGTATATCAAATCTAATAATGTTATGTCCAATAACTTCTTTAGTTTGTTTTAAAAATTCTTCAAACCTATGTATTCTATCTTCTTTAAATTGATAATAAGTATCCTTATGTTTACAAACAATACACCAAATTTTATCTGTAGTCATTGTTGTTTCAATATCAAATATTACTTTATCAAAAGTCATCTACCTTTACCTCAGATAATCTACCTGTATCCATATCATACCTTAAGTCACAGCATGGTCCAGTTAAACCAGCAAATCTGTTCTTTAATACTCTTACCCTTGTGGTACTACGTATTTCAGGGTCATCATTCTGTGCGTCTCTCTCAAGCCCTATAACCATGTCACTTAACTGCCCTATAGAAGCCGAACCTCTTAGTTGAGACAGAGATGTAGCCGCACCCTCTTCATGTCCCTTACCATCAGGTCTCCTTAAATGTGAGACTACTATCATAGCTATACCTGTTTCTTGAACAAGAGTTCTAAGTCTAGTCATGATTTCATCTAATGCTCTACGTTCATCTCCATGACTTTGGTCTGATACTATAATACTAACGTGGTCTATAATAATATACTTACAGTCTAAACCTTTAGCTAAATATCTAACTCTAGAAATTATATTATCAATAGTGTTAGAACCAAAATGGTCAAACATAAATATTCTACCAGTACCTACAGTAGCATCAAAGTAAGTTCTTAATTCTTCTTTAGGAACATGAACATCAGGTAAATGTAATCTTTGATTAGCTTCAATACTCATGATACCTTTAGATGTTATAACAGGGGTCTCTTCTAACATTAACAAACCTATATTATCTTTAGTTTGTTTTATTAGATGATGAATTAATTCTCTCATCACTTGAGTCTTACCTAACCCACTACCTGAAGTGAACGTCACTAATTCAGATGGTCTTAATCCATAAGTAATTTTATTTAATCCTTCAAAAGGATATTGAACAAAGCTTTGTAATGTTGGTTTACTTATCTCATCAAACAAAACATTAGCATTTATAATTCCATCAGGAGCATAGACCTTTGCATCCCAAAATGCTCTTTGATAAAGCTGTAATTTATTTTTAATTAAACAATCCGATGCATCTTTTAAATCATTAGGCAGATACATTATCTTACATTTTCCAGGGCTAAATAATTCAGCTACCTTTAATGCACCTTCACGACCATGCTTATCGTTGTCAAAATTAATTATGATATTTTCAAATTGTTCTAACCATTCTAAACTACTCTTAATATCTTTAACTGCAGAAGTTATTCCATTCTTAATACTAACAACTGGTGTGTCGTATCTATCAGTCTTGAACATTTGATAAGCTGATAAACAATCAATCTCACCTTCTGTAATTACACAGAATTTTCTTTTAGAGAATAAATGTTCTCCAAATAATCCTGCATTTTTTGTATTGCCTTGTATATTAAATTCTTTTAGCTTTGTAAATCTTGTCTTGGTTGCAATCTTTGCACCTTGCTTATCATGATAAGGATAATAATGATTAGTTATATTACCCATACTATCCATCTTAACACTCACCCCATACTTTCTACAAGTAGGTTCAGTTAAGTTTCTATCTACAATTTCTGCAAAGTCAGAAGACTTTCCAAAATCTTTTACTTCGTATTCGTGTGTGCCATTACCATTTGTTTGTGTTGTTTCCATATCGTATTCCTTTATATATTGTTGACATGAAAAACAATACGCAGACCCATCACCATTAAGAGAGACTGCATCAGTACTCTCACATAATGGACATGGTAAATGATATTTTATAAATCCTTGTTTCGTTGTTTCCATTGTCGCCCTCATAAATTATTTATCCCTAAAAAAAAGGAGAGCCAACCTGTTACCAAGCTGACCCTCCTGTAGGAGTAGAAAAGGAGTCATGCATTATGACTGTTAATGTTGTATCAAAAATCTTCTTTGATGTCAACACCATTAGAAGATTTTTTTTCTATATTAAAATCTTCATTGGGAGTAAATTCTACTAAATCCAGTACCTGTACAGCTTGTAAATCTAAACCTTTGCCCTTCTTACCTTTAAAATTCCAGTCATAAGATTTATACATTACTTTTACTTTACTGCCATTACCGACTATTTTATCAATAGGTTTCTTTTCAGCATCCACTAATTGTGGTTGTTGATTCTTATCTCCATTTGCTTTAGAAACCTTACGTTTAAATCTGATAATATTTTTTACTACCTTATCATCAGCTTTTGTTTCACCAACATTAAAACCATTTGTTTTAAAATCAGTCGCAATCTTATCATCAACTGCTAAATCAATTCTCCACATAGGTTCAAACTTTTCGTTTGGTCTTATTAGAGAAGCCCAGTATGCTGTGCCTTCAATTATTGCCATATGTTTTTTCCTTTTATTATTGTTAATTTACTTTTCATAAAACTCTTTTAGCATATCAGCACCCCCCTTGTCAACACTTGGAGCATCTTTTTTTTCTTTATTTTCCTCAGTATTTTCAAGGATTTCTGTAATCTTTTTATCTATTACTCTTTTAATTTCTTGTTTCTTTTTTAATTTAGACTCTAACTCTGCAATTCTTTTACCCATATTTTGTACATCTTGTGTAGCTTGTTCAACTTGAATAAATAATTGTTTTATTTTAGACTCTTTTTGAGAAACTAATTTAATAGCATCATCTTTTTCTTTAGTTAAATCTGCTATAGTATTTTTATATTCTCTAATTAAATCTCGTTCACTCATATATTATTGACAACTCTCGCATTCATCCTGACTATCTACAACTATATCCTTCTTACACTTACAAACAGTACAAGGACATACTCCAAGCATATCTGAATGCTCCATTAAAGAACAATGACACCCACAGTTACAACTTAAACATCTATTAATATCGCCCATCACTTCTCCTAATTAATTATTTTCTTTTCTTCTTTTTAATTTTTCTTTTCCTTACTTTAACTGGTCGTCTTACCCAATGAATAACTAAGTATACTAAACTCATTGATAAAAGAACAATAGACACAGCTAAGAAAAAAGATAGATAACAAATTTTAAAAACATCTATTGTTATCACAAGTCTTTCATGTTTAGTACTAGCTAATTCTACTGATGGTTCAACTATATCAACAAAAGTTTTCGTAATCTCTTTAGCTTTAACTACATACTCATATGCATGAGTTTTAATATCTTTATTAGTTGTTAAATAAGTTGTTAAGTCTACACCGCTATATGCTTTTGCATAAACATTATTACTTAATGCTAGGCTTGAACCACTAGATAACAATGCAAACTCACTACATCCAGTTAATAATAATAAACCAACTATTAATCCTAAACATTTTTTAATCATAATAATCTATTCCTATGTAAGTGACCCAACCATACGTGTTCTTGTTGTTTATCTTTATCTAATTTTTCAAAACAATCTTGACATATCTTACAATTTCTATCGTGAATATATCTTCGCATAGTACCACCACTTTGTTTTTTATCACAAGTTCTACAAATATCTCCAAAATTTGTACCACCATCCATCATTCCCACAATTATCTCTCCTTATAGTTCATAACACTTCTCTGTAAATAATTCTTTAATAGGTATGACTACACATTTAGATGCTCGGTAATCTCCTATCTGTTTTGTATGTGTCTTCTTATATTTGTTTATTATTTTTTTTAATCTTGATACTCTAAAGACTAACATACAATGTTCTTTACCACTAAGTTCTAGTATTTGAAACCACCATTTAGCTTCAGTCTTATCTATACCACTTGGCTTACCTCTAAACTCATACTCAATAGCAATATTACCTGTCTTTCTCCACCAACTACGTTCAGTCTTAACTTCTACCTTACCTCCCTTTAATAAGTCGGCTACTCTTTTCTCTCGTATCTGACCATACTTTAAATCAATATCAAATTTTGTATTTATATCACCCATAAATTAATGAAAACTACACAGATAATTTGTGAGAAACTTATTTAAATTCTTATGTTCAAAAAGTTTTTTTGTATTAGCTTTTTTTAATTTATTAAAAGTTTTGACTATAAAGAATGGTTCAAAGTCGGAGTGGTCACAAACTTCGCAGAATTGCGTATCGTTTGTATTAAACCAAGACTGTGCATCTTGGACTATCTTCTTTCTATGTTTACCCCATGCATGAATATCTATATCAAGGGCATCCATAATGGCTCGGACTATAACACTTCTCCATACAAGTATCTGAGGTGTTATTTTTCTGCCTTTACCACTACCTCCAAAGAGGGAAGGTGCATTTCTATTTTGTATCATACTTCATTTCGTTGTCCAAGTATTTAGCAATTAGTTTAGGTTTCTTATTCTTTACAATCCTTGAGTGAAACTTTCTTTGTCTCAGGATTCTCGCCATTGGATTTCTTGATTTTATTTTTGTATGTTTCTTCATCAATTTCCTCAACAGTATTCCTGTGAACCTTTACTTCTTTGCCAACGATATTAGAATAAGGACTCCAATTTAAATTTTCTTTAGCTTGGTGTAGTAATGTTCCTGAATTGTAATAGTCTTCAATACACACATCTACATTCACCCAAGATTTTTTCATAAAGAATTTATTCGCCATAGTCCTATCCAACAAAATGTTGTTTAATATAATTAGAAATTATACCCAAATATTTTTGGGTTATTCTTTCTATTATACTCCTCAAATACTGGTATAGGTACATCTGAAATAAATAAAAATTCCTCAACAATATCAATGACTTACGACTCCTTTCAACTGTAAGTTGTGTTTAATTAATATAGTACTTTCCTTTGATAACAAAGGGTTTAGTTTTGTAGGTTCGGTCTATCTCAAGTACTCTTAAAGATAGTAATTTCTTAATCATCCTACATATAACACCTGAATTTACATCAGGAAATTTATTTCTTAATGCTTTGATTAAGTTTCTTTTCTTATATTTATCTTTTTCTATTAAATTAAATAGTTCACTTTGTATTTCACCTTTAATAGATTTAGTTATTCGTTCATCATCCTTAACATAAGGAGTAATATCTATTTTATATTTCTCCAATAAGGAATTAAAATCATCTTCACTCACCCAACTAGCACACATCTGTGGCATACTTAAATGAGCCAACCACATTCCTAAATTTTCTGTTTCATTACTATCATACTTATCTAGGGTTGTCAACACTTGAGCATCATTAGGTATATCTTTATATTTAGTAGTCTCTTTACTGTACTTATGCATTAAGCTACCTCCTTTAGTATTTGTATTGCTCTAGCATGGGCAGGATATCTTTTTATATATCCCTTCCATTCCATATAGCCAAGCATATTAAATATAACACTCTTTGATTTGACATTCATATGTTGCATCATCTCCTCAAAGTTAGGCATCACTTCATTCTCTTTAAAGTAATTCTTTAAATACTTATATAACTTTAATTGTTTTTTTGTTAGCATATTATTTAGGTATTATTGATAGTATAACAAACACCCCACTAAAAAATAATATATAAAATAATATTAATAATAAAAATTCTTTATTCATATCTCCTTATATCATAGAATTGAGGCAGAATTATGTTCTTATTTTATTATATAATCTGTCAATCTCTTTCTTTAAAATTTCAATTTCACTTTGATGTTCTCTAGTGATAGCATTTAATTCCTCCACTCGTTCTATCCTATGACCTATTGAAGTTCTTAAATCACCATTCTCTTTTTCTAATTCTTTAACCTTCTGAGTTAATACTTCTATCTGCTTGGTTAAATCTAAATCTCCTCTATCATCACTCATTTTTCAATCCTTAATCTTGTTTGTGCCTCATCAACTATCTCAAACAAATCAGTTAGTTTCTTTTCATTTGTAACTACTTCAATCATCCGTCTTAATCTACTATGATAATCAGTAGGATGATATTCTGTACCCTTTATTCTTAACTCTCTTTCATACTTAACCTCTGCTTTAAGATGTATTATCTCTTGCTTCAAAGCAAAGATTTCTTTTTTAGCATCAGTAATTTCTTTCTCATACTCATGAAGATGTTTTTCTTTTGCTATCTTTTCTAAGTAAGGGTCACTCATTATTATTGTATGTTTCTTCATCAATTTTTATCTTCACCATTCCCATACTCTTTGCTTTGTTCAAACAGATAGAAGATATTTCCTTGTTCATCTTCTTGTCTTCTAACTAAATTTGCATAAGCATCTGCATCTGCTAGTGTAAAGAAAGATTTCTCATGATAAAATGTGTTACTTTTTTTACCTTTGCACATCACCATAAATCTTTTTAGTTTTTGTTCTTCTTTTTTTTTAGTTCCAAACATTATTTTTTCTCCTTATTTTTTTTGTTATGTTTACCCATATACCATTCACTAGGTTCATAATCCCACCTATGTCCTTTATGTCCTCTTATCCTAGCATACCACATACGCAACCTAACTATTAATTTTTTTATTCTAAGTGTCATACTTTCTTATATCATATTTAAAGTTAATGCACAACTCTTTTTGTACATAAACCTTGGTCTATTAAAAACATGGCTTGTCTTCCAAACCACCCCTGTAATTTCCACACTATCCCTGTATCTATCAGGTATTGCCATGCAATTATCTCTTCATGTAAAGTCTTGCATGGTATATAGCCCTCTGCTTTGCCTATTGCTACATGAACATCATCAACCAATTCTTTATCTAACTTTAACATTTCATACCTCTTGTAGTAATCTAATTCTATCATACTGATAAATTCTTTCTTACCATAGATAGCTTTTTTTATTTTAAACTTTTTCTTTTTATTCATCTACTTTCCTTGCTTCAAATATTTCATCTAGCAAATTTTGTATATCATCTCTAATTTTTATTAATGTACTTTCAATATCATAGCTATTCATTTTCTCACTATTCATTTTAATAAATGCATACCTAACGTGTTGGTCAGACATCTCTGCTATCTTAATATATTTATCTTTGCTCTTGCTATAATATAAATTATCATCACTCATAATATTTAATTATCTCCTTCGCTACGTCTTTCTTTCTTGGTATCTTAAGATAAGGTAGTACAGCTTTACATACATCATAAGCTGTTTCATTTAAAGCTACCCATATCTCTTGAGGTTTAGCTTTCTTACCTGTCGCTGTTATTCTAGGTTTTGAATTATAAATTCTACCTCCAAAAAGTTTTTGTAAAAATCTTATTGGTGTAAATTCTGTACCAACAACCTCTATTCTTTTTCTTTTATACTTTACATTCTCAAATTGTAGATAGCCCTCGCCATCTATAAAGCCACTCGCATAACTTACATCCATCTTATTCATTGTCTATCCTCTCTATATTTTTTTTATTAATATCAAAACAAGTACTCTCTCCATCATTACCTATCTGCCAGTCTTCTCTATCAATATCCATAGCTTTATCATGGGCATCCTGTTTGTTGTTTGCCTCAAGGTCTATGTGATACCCTTGAGTTTCATACCCCCATACTCTATACTTCTTCATGCTAATTCTCCTCCTTGTTTATCAACATAGTGTTGTATAATTTCAAATAAGGAAGACATATCAGTATCCCTTAAGTCTCCACTTTTTAACATAATAGTTTCTCCTTTTGAATTTGTTAAACCTATTTCAATAGTATCCCAAACCCACTCATTATTTTTCATTTTTACTCCTATTTTCTTGCATACATTATTCTAAAACCATTTCTTTCAGGTTCTAGTACTTCTGTTAAATAAGTATCAACCTCACTCGCACAAATATCATCAACATCACCATACTTTTCAACAACATCATTACTCCATTCTAACTCTATTGTCCAACCTATTACTCTTCCTTTACCTTTTTTCATTTCCTTCTCTCCATTTCTTATACAAACCAAAGAAGTTAATCTCTGTATCTGTCACTTTATATTCTTCTTCTGCTTCTCTCCATTCCTCATCAACATAATCATCTTGGTCATGCTTCTTCCATGCTTCGTCTTCGTCTTTAGCATCTATATAATTCTCTACTACTTTCCACCCTGTTAGGTGTTGTGTTATTTTATATCTTGGCATTGTACCTCCTTATTATATTCTTTTCTGTTCATCATACCATGCTTGTTCGCATTCATCACAACAATAGCCATCATACTCTGTGCCTGTCCCATCAGCGTCTAGTCCAAAAACAGGATACCTATTTACAAACTTACCACTACCAAAGGAAGTATCCTCTTTACAATGTACACATTTGTTTCCTAAATCAACTGTCATTCATCCTCCTGTTCACTTGGTTCATAATGTTTATGATAAAGGTGTTCATTATTCTCACTCACATCTTCCTCTAAAGTATCAGCTATATCTTTATACTTTAATTCATCATAACCCATCTGTGCTATACGTTTTAAAAATTCTCCTCTTACTTGCATACCACTTGCCATGTGTTCACCATCACCCAAGTTTCCATCTTTATAATCATTATAGCATTCATTTAAAATTCTAACTATAGTATAAGGTGCATCAGGCAACTCTTCAAATGGGTATGCTAAATTTTTATAATCTATATTCATCTCCACTCTTTCTAACTCTGCATCTTGTATATAACGTACCCAGTTCTTTAGGTATTAAGTCATTCTTTTTCATCATCTTTACTTTATCAACTGCTTCATCACAATGTAAAGCAGGTACATTTATTTTCATAGTTCTTGTCACATAAATGTATTCTTTATTCTTATTTAGTTTCATCACTTAATCTTCTTTCTCATTTGTTTTAATTGTGCATCACTATAATAGTTATAGCCAACATATTCTCCTTTTAAATTATAAAATGGTCTATTAGGGTCTGTATATTGAGGAGAGCCAGTAGCTACAAATCGTATTTTATTTTTTAATTCTCCCATTATTTTTTTATAATGTTTATCTTTTTTAAGAAAGTCCTCTGCCTTTTTTAATTCTTTCATTTGGTCGTGAAACCATTGTAACTTCCTCATACTTCTCCTTTATCTAAAGGATAGACATACCTCTTATATATCTCATCTTCAGTAGGATATGGCTCATCATTATCTCTCTCCCATACTGCCTTGTTAAAACAATTCTTAACCAACTCTTTGTCGTTAGCATATGGATTATCTTTTAATAGTTCAGGTAATCTTTTTTGTACGTATACTAAACTACGTGGTATATCTCCTACCAAAGATACGACTTCTTCTTCGACTTCTTGTATGGCTTGTTTGACTTTTCCCATTTTTGTATGTCCTCCTTTGTTATGTTAATTGCTACTGCTAATCCTCGTGTACTCCAATGGTCTTCCTTTATTAATTGTCCTATTGTTTTATTCATAGTACTCCTTTGTTAGTTTTTATACCACACAAATGTGGCAATTCTTTGTTAAGACTTTGTTCATTGTGTGTCCTAACAGAAAATATTGTATTAACAAGTGCGACTTAATGACGCATCTTATAAAGTTCTTATAATGTTCTATTATAATCATTTAAAATTTCCTATATACATA
>Ga0208274_1000991_pt1 | contig 13755 bp, 17 predicted proteins | sample ETNtaG_22_FD_185755 | JGI IMG/M metagenome (GOLD analysis project Ga0208274, IMG submission 185755) | Marine microbial and viral communities from oxygen minimum zone, Eastern Pacific Ocean - ETNP201306SV43 (SPAdes) (version 2) | ecosystem: Environmental > Aquatic > Marine > Oceanic ... | reverse complement strand
TGAAACGATTTCATACAGGTTCTTAAAAAATTTAGGAGGAGAGGAAGTATCTGCTCCAGAAAGTGTGGTGAGTCGTGAAGAGCCGTCATATAAGACATTGTCTGTATCTCAGGTACACTCAATGCCGAACATGTCAATACGTAAGAAGAAGAAATGGGGTTTTTACGGTCACAGTACAATTAACCATGATTACAACCTCAAAGCCATAAAGGGAGACAAGGTTGTTGTAGATAATGCAACAGGTCTGATGTGGCATCAGAGTGGCTCTCGTAATCTTATGAGCTTGCAGAAAGCTGAGAAGTGGGCCAGAAGCTTAAATAGTAGAGGTTATGCCGGTTACGATGACTGGAGACTGCCGACTTTAGAAGAAGCTGCTTCACTGCTGGAATCAAGCAAGAAGAACGGGTACTCATACATAGACCCGGTCTTTAGCAAAATGCAGGAATGGATTTGGACGGGTGATAAGCTTGAAGATGAAGATGGTTCGGAGGCTGCTTGGCGCGTATACTTCTTCTATGGTAGCGTGAACTGGGACGACATCATCAACCGCAGCGATGTGCGTCCAGTTCGCTCCGTGGAATGATACGGCTTGGTGATTCTTCCTTCACTCCCTACCACACCCAAACCACATCTCACCTGTAATATACCTGTGTATTCTGGTGTAGACCATTCATATCATCAAGCGTAATTAGGTAGTGAAGCAGCCTCAAAAAACACTTGCTTAATACCCCCTTGAGTTTATAATCCAGCCTACATAGCCATTTCCATATTATTCTATTAATTTAATAAGGAGGATACATATGAGTAAATGCTTACTACATATCTTAATCATATCATTTGTATTTCTTTTAACACCTACTGTACCGGTAGCATCATACGCAGGAGAGATTGAAACCTGAAAATGGGTAAGAGAGGATTATGGGAAGAATGAATATTATTAGCATTCATCATATTGTATAGAGGAAGGGAAAATAAAATGAAATGTCCAAGTTGTGGTTTAGAGGTTCACCCGGACAGAAAAAGATGTGATTGTGGGTTTGATATTAAAACAGAAGGAATGAAACATAAGCAAACACGATGTTTTCCTTGTACAACAGAAAAGTTTCATGGGTTGCTTGCAGATTTGACAAATTGGTTGATTAGTCAAAACTTTAATTGCCAGCAATTAACAACTGAGGACGGAGGAACTCTTTTACAGGTGGCAAAGAAGGGAGGTTGGAGAAAATTCATCGGTATGGGAACAGCCCTGAATATTATTTTGCGTCAATCATCCAATAATATCACAGTTGAAATCGGAGCTGGGAGATGGATTGACAAAGCGGTAGTAGGCGGTGTTGCTATGCTACTCGTTTGGTCGCCTATAATCGTAACCGCAGGTATTGGTGCGTGGCAACAAAAGAAACTTCCAAAGAAGATATATCAATATATTTCAGAAAAATGCAATAATTTTTGACAAACATAAAAAGCTAGGCAAGAGTAATCAGATGGTAAATCTGACAAAAAACCACTTGCGCTTAGTGTATCCGCAGGTTTACAATTTTCTTACACAGCGGTTTTCATATTATTCTAATCAATTAGCGTGGATGTATAATATGAGAAAATACTTACTACACGTCTTAATCATATCGTTTATATTTCTTGTTCCCACTATCATCCATTCAGCAGAAGAAGAAAAAGACCGTCTTCTGGTGGTACCGCTTAAAGCAAAAAAAGGAATAGACCAAGACGAGGCCTCCCTTTTAACAGACATACTATCCGTAGAAATAATCAGGTCTGACTTGTTTACGGTTCTCAATAGAGATGATATGAAGGCGATACTTGATGAAAAGGAGTTTGAGCTTGCAATGGGGTGTGGTGAAGACAATATATGTCTGCTTGAGAATGTTGCAAAGTTGGCAGTGAATAAAGTAATTGCAGGTAGTATAGGAATGTTAGGTAAGAAGTATATTGTTTCGATAAAGTTGATAAATAAAGATGGTCAAACTGAGAGAATGTTGAAGGAAAGTTGTAGTTGTCCGATTGAAGATTTAGAGAAAACAATTGAAACGATTTCATACAGGTTCTTAAAAAATTTAGGAGGAGAGGAAGTATCTGCTCCAGATAGTGTAGTAAGTCGTGAAGAGCCGTCATATGGCAGTGCAATTTCAACAAAGTTGCGATCATCATACAGAGACCTTTCTGTATCTCAGGTACAATCAATGCCTAATATGTCAATACGTGCTAAGCTTAAAAAGGGGTTTCTTGGTCATAGTACAATCAATCATAATTATGAAATGAAGCCAATAAACGGAGAGAAGGTTGTCATAGACCATGCTACAAGGTTGATGTGGCATCAAAATGGTTCAGATGAATACATAAAGAGGAAGAAGGCTCAGAAATGGATTGCAGATTTAAATAAGGAAGGATATGCAGGATACAACAACTGGAGATTGCCAACGATAGAAGAGGCGGCATCTCTGCTTGAACCTGTCAGGAGAAATGGAGACTTATACATAAATTTAATATTTGAATATAAACAGAAATGGATTTGGACAGGTGATAAAAAGCATGGATCGAAATCTCCGTGGCTCGTAAGCTTTGGCGATGGTGCAGTGTACCGCCATGTACGTTTGGGTACAATAGAGGTCAGTAACAGTTATCACTCTATTTATGTCCGCCCAGTTCGCTCCGTGGAATGATACGCTTGATGATTTGGTAATTTGAGTTATTTGGTTATTTGTTTTATTTGATTATTTCTTCACACCTTACTTACCCCCACCCCAAACCACATCTCACCAGTAATGTCCCTGTGTATCCTGATGTTTGAATTTCCATAAGCAATAACCCCATCAGGCCACTCTAATCAATAGGGCTTAATGGGGTTATTATCTAATTTATAACAAAACTGCTTGCGAATGATAACTCTCTAATCTATCAATACAACAACCTTACTACTGGAAAAAATACCAGTATTCAAGATCTTCTTTCTCACCTTTTTTGCATTTCCATTACTTATTGTTATGTCAACACCGCTTGGCCCGGTAGTACCCTTTGCCTTGATTCTCAATGGATTTTCACCGATACGATCTTCATTTATGTCACCAAGATTCTTTACACTGAGTCGGTATATAGGATGGATTGGCCCGCAGACCTTAACTCCATCTTTATCATTAAAGATATTAACAAATATGGCTGGTTCTAAACTAAGGCCTCTGGCATCTATAACCAGACCGGTGTATTCAGAGCTTTCAAGAAAATCAGGAACAGGAATATTTTTCTCCTTTACAATTACTGATACGAAATTCCCTACAGGCGCCTGCATAATTACCACATAATTTCCATTTTCCTGCTTTTCTTCTTTTATCTCAGCATTAGTAACCACACCGCTGACCTCTTGTTTTACAACATCGCTTACTTGCATAAGATCGGATACAACTGTTTTGGCATCAACGCGTACACCCTTTATTATTTCAAGTAATCTCCTGTTAGCGTCAACTATTGCACCTCTTCTTGCCAGTGGTTCATTCTTGGTTATTGGTACAATACCTATTGCCGTAATATATTCTGTTCCCCAGTTGATGGTACCCTTTTCTCCTCCACCAAGATCAACGCTGATCTTACCACTGGAAACCTTTTCACCCGCCCTAAGCACGCCTTGAGTGGCAAGCACTATTCCTGCAAGTAACATACTCACCACTAAAAACCTGATATTGCCTAAATTCATGACACAACTCCTTTCTCCTTTTTTCAGGGGAAAATAAAAGACAAATTATTCAGTTATCTCCCTTTTGGGAGAAATCTAGCATGGGTTCGATTAGTATTTCTATAATGTATGGTAGCTTTTAAGCCGTATTCTTAACATCAAAAGGAGAATTATCAAGATAAAAATTATAATAGTAACTTGTTCATCCTGCGAGGCTTAGCTTAGTCAAAAATTACCTGACTGAACTTACAACTTGTTTTTTGTCTTTACCCTTGATCGAATCAGGGACAAATTTATCAAGATATTTCATTATGATAGATTGTTCAGGATTAATACGGGAGCCAATATCATATTTTGATAGTATGAACGGCGTCATTCCAATGATAATCACTCCCAGTAGGATTCCAAACACAAGACCCCTTAGCCTGTTTAACCATCCTGAAAATCCCAAGATGCCAAAGACAAAAACAATGCCTACGGCAGCAATATCTATCCAATACATAATAATATCCTCCGATTTAAATTAAACATAAAATGTTTTAATACTTCATTCGTAATGTCCTGGAATCCATATTTTTTCTTCATAATCCTGCCAGTATCCTGAAGGTACATTTCTATCTTCATAATGCCCCGCAATCCTTCGATCTCCTTCGATACGTTCTTCAGTCCAGACTCTCTCTTTCCTGGATGTATCAACCCATTTCCTCTTCTTTACATACTCATAATGGCCTTCAATTTTGTTTTGTCCCCGACCGGAATTGGATTGTCTTTCAAGTTCGAGTTGTCTTTCCAGTGCCGCTTTTTCAGCCGCTTCTCTTTTTTTGTCCATATGGTCTCCGAGTAACGCTCCACCAACGGCACCGGTACCAGCGCCAATTGTCGCACCCATACCGGGATTGCCGGCCAATGCACCGATACCGGCTCCAAGGGCAGCCCCTATTCCGGTGCCGGCAGCAGTTCCCTTTTGTGTTGTCGTCATGCAGCCGGTTGTAAATATTGAAATTGCTGCAACGCACATAACAGCTAAAATTATCCTTTTACTCATTTGTTTTCCTCCTACTAAGTGTTTGATTAATTTCTGCAACGGGAAGCAGTTACACATATCTCACTTGCTGAGCAACAGGCCCTCATCTCCTTCTTACTGGAGCAGCAGCAAAGTACATTGCGATAAAGAAAATTACTAAGGCAAAATCCATTTTGATTTCTCCTGTTTATTCAGGTATTTATTCCTTCCTGCTTAAAAGCGTGATGGAGCAGATATAATTCACGCATTATCTGTAACAAATAATACGTTCTTAACCTCTTCCATCAATGCTTTAAATGTTTCGACATCTTCTTGAAGCATTTTTAAATGAATTAACGGATCATCTTCATTATTATTAGTTGTATCCATGTCCTCTAGTATCTTCACATCTGTGCCGATTCTTTTAATAGTACCTGGGCGCTCATTCGCCATATTTACTTTACCAACTGTGTAATAACCAAGACCAAAAGAAATACAGGATACAACCGCTATAATAATAATGCTTTTTATGTTTACGTTTTTTAATATTGTATTCATCATGACTTTCCCCTGAATACCTTTAAAATTTACTAAGCTCTATGTTATTAATCACTATTAGGGGTGTATTTGGTGCAATGTTTATAATAAAATTTCTTTTAATTCCTGATCCTCTACATTGAGGTATTGGCCATTCTTAAGGTATACACCGTCAACCAAAAGCAACCAGTAACCTTGCGGCGTCCTGGCTATACTGGCCTCTGTGTGGCGTACGTCAGTAATTGGTCTGGATATGTTCTTGGCCGCAAGCATTTCTTTCCAGTGGAAGTATCCGGCAGAATTACCCAATGCAATAGATATATTTAAGCCATTTGCATTAATTCCCTGTCTTGCCAGTTCTGATTTAACCCAATTAAGAAGTCCCTTCTCAGGTTCGATTGTTCGATTCGAATTATTGGTATAAAAATCCTGTAACTTATCTTTAGTGTTAAGTTTCTCAAATTTAAATTCCGGTGCTTTACAGACAAGGAGATAATCAGGATTACGCGAAGGATACGCTACTATCTTAAAGCCGAAAAACGAGATAATTTCACTCATGGTTTGTTCCGTTACATCTTCAGGAAAATTCACACGCATTTCTGTAACGATTGTACCCTCCAGTGGAAGAGAGTTTTTATAATTTTTATATTCATCCGGGGTCATTAACTTCTTTTCCTTTTTATTAAGATCAGGAATCTTTACTATTTCTTTTGTCTTTACATATTTATCTTCATCAGGTTTTTTATCCTGATTATTTTTTACACTTTTTTTGTTATCTTCGGTTACTTTAACAGGCCTATACAGGCGATTCTGGCGATTATTCAATGCTTCATTATTATTCTTCTCAACTAAATCCGGAAGAATGCAGCCCGGGAGTAGTGAAAACCCTTTTTCCGGTTTACCACTATTTGCAGGTTTTGGTCCTGAATCTTTATGTGGCAGGAATAGAAATACCAGGATTGCTATGTTGCATATCATGGATATAATAAAGTATTTAACGAGCCGATTCATTTTCTCTTCTCCTTTTTTTATGTCTAATTAGGTTGTTTCTCTTTCCTAAACTGTGATGGCTGTCTGTATCTATCCTTTGCCTGCAGAATCTGCCTTGAAATATACCTTCTGCAAATCTGCCTCACGCACTGTCTGTAGTATATGCAGGGCATCACCCAGAAGTGCATCTGTGTCACCGTTTATTATTACGGTAACATTGTCTCCAGACCTTTTTTTATCTGCCAGCTTTTTAGAGAGTTCTGTCTTAGAGGAAACTGGCTCTTTATTGAAAAAAAGCTTGCCATCTTTTGTAATCGTAATCGTTACAAAATCTTTTGGCTCAGCTTTTTGTGTTATTCGTAATTCAGGATTTTTCACATCAACCGTTTCAAGAAAAACCATCCTTGTCATACCTATGATACAGAAGATCACAATAATAAATATCATGTCTAACAATGCGAGCATGTTGAATTCTGGTACAACCGTATGTTTTCTTGATACCTTCATTTTGATTCCTTAGTTTACCCGGTATTAACCCTGGCTTTTAATGATTAACTAACTCTACTAATTTAAATTCATTCAGCTTGGACTCGATCTTTGATATTGCTCTGTCTGCTATACCACCAAAGAGATGGCTTGCCGCCAGGTTTACTACTGCAACGGCCAGACCCAGAAAGGTTGTAGTCATCGCTTCAGAGATACCAATGGCTATTGCCGACATGTCAACAGTCTGACCCATTGTTCCAAATGCCTTGGTAAGACCCGTAATAGTACCCAGCAGGCCCAGCGCAGGCGCAATAACCGCACAAGCATTTAGGATACGCAGGAAACTGTGTGATCTGCCAAACTCCTTATCCAGAGCTATTGACATTACGTTGTCCATATCTTTTGCTGGTGGTATGTCAGGGAGCAAATATTTAAAAACCCTGACGAAGATGTCTCTTGATTTGTTAGCCAGTTTGCATGCCTCACCAAATTTTCCCTCTTTTACAAACTTCATAATCCTGGCCTCGCGAATTGGATTTCTCCTGACCCACAGGAAGAACCAGAACGCAGTTCTTTCAATAATTACGCCTATTGATAAAACCCATAGGAAGACAAGGCATGCGCCTATCGGGCCGCTATTTGCCAGGATTTTGTCTAAAATTCCCATAATAAAACTCCCGTTGTATTAAATTGAAATTATAGATGATTAAGTCAAACATTCTAATTGTGAAGTGTGAAACTCCCGTCCGGGTATATCATGGTTAAAATGGTCTATTACCTGTTCTTCCGGGAATAGATCTCTTTGATATGCCACTTTCCGATTCACCATAAACCAGAGAACAACGATAGCATTTGTGACATGTAAAGTCGCATAATCCCACCGTCTTGCCGGCGATGTATTTGTGTAATGCATTTATCTTCTCAATAGATATATCGTTATTAATATTCACAAGTTTCACTTCAGCTCTACTGCCATCTTCTGTGCCTTCTCCATTGCGATTGACTGTATTGTGGGGTTGGTTATTTGACATTCGTTGTACGTAATTCAACTGTCTGACAATATCAACGTTTGGCCTTTCAACCATGTATTCATTATTTACCGAAGCTCCTGACATCGTCCATGCTAAGTACATGAGTAATATAACCATTATTAACGTTCTCCTTTATAAACACTAGACAGGATAACAGGATAAAACTAGATAAGAGAAACTCCGAAGATCCTGCCCAGTGATTCGTTCTGCCAAAAATCCTTGTTCAAAGCTTCGTTCAAGTGTTGAGATTCTTTACCAAAGAAATACCAGGACTTTACAGCTAATTGCCTATTTTGACTTTTCCCCGTAAAGCAGGTTACATGCATAACAATTACTTCTTCCGCATGAGAATTCACAAACACCAAGGGTATTGTGTTGTACCTCACCCAATAGAGCCCTGGTCTCTTTGTAAGTAACTTGTTTGACTACATCCTTCAGGTTATTCTTTGCCCGTAATGCCTTTTTTGCCTTCTTATCGTCCACGTTGTCCTCTTTGGCCGTTTGGACGAACGGATTAGAAATGCTGGATACAGTCTCCTCTGTTTCCAGTTCCAGTTGCAATTTGGCAATACGTGTTCGCGCCGTCACAAGATCACCTTTGAGAAATGACAACCTGTTCTCTATCTCTTTCTGTTTTTTATTGAAGGCGTCTTCAAAGGAAATCCATGTGTTCTCTGCAATGTTATCTTCCGTTGATTCAAGCATGTGATCAAACTGCCGGTATTCCTTCTTTACAATCTTTGGAAGCGACTCGAACTGTTTTTCCAGCTTATCAATCTCGGCTGCGATATCTTTTTCTCTTTTCTTATTGTAAGCAAGTTGTTTCTTTAAGATGTATATTTCATCGTCATTGGACATTACCTTCTTATAATTCTCTACAACATTGTTCACGTCCACCTTTGTGTTGTTTCCCTGTTTTACTTCAACAACTTCCTTATCATGGTTTTCACTGACAACCTCAAAGGCGTACTCTCCATACGCAGTGAGACATGAAAACATGTAAATCAGTGCTACTAACATAGTCTTTTTCATAATATAACCCCTTTCTAACAGTCAATTGATAAGTAAATTTAAGTTAACACAGCAAATAGTACTCAGTAATACTTTTCAGCCTGGTTCTTAATCCAGTCCTCCAGATTATCGTTATAGTGTACTTCAACTATCTCAATAGAGTTTCCATCAAGAGAATCAGATGAGAACTTGGTTAATTCATCAGTCACCTTATCCATGATTTCTGAAAAGCTGTCTACTATAGTCCACACTTCCTGGATCTCCGCATACCATTCCGTAGGCGTTGTATCTCCTGTAGATGACCAGGTAGACTCAGAAACGTTTACTAACATGTTATAAACGTCTGCAACAGTTGAGAATTTCTGCCTTTGTACATCAAGCTTATCCAAAAGATGGTCTACATGACTTCCGAGTTGGTTGTAGAAGGTTCCTTGTTTGTCGATCATTACCACAGCTTTCTTAATTCCATCTATCTGGCCCGGTATTTGTTTGTTTCTATAGCTGACTGAATCCATCTCTTTTCTTAATAGATCCAGCTTGTCCCTTAACTTATCAGATGGGCTTTCCAGGTGCCTTCTTGCCAGTTTTCCTGATTTTTTCTGTAACTCCTCAAGCATTGTTGAATTTGTCTCTGCATCATCTGAGAGCTTACTTAATTTACTATTTAGTGAATCTTCAGCTCTCTTAAACTCCCTGTCTATCTCCTCAAAAGAGTCCTTTATCCTGTACTTCTCCTTTGTCACTCCCACCATCTTCTTTTCTATCTTGAGGATGTTCTTGGAGAACACGTTATGAAGCTGTCTCTGTGATTCCGGAGTTCGGTCCTGCTTTACAGCCTCAAGTGACGTCTGAATCTCTTCAATGGCCTGGTGGAAAGATTCTCTCAAAGGTTTTGCCGTATTGAGAGAATTGTGAATCTCTTTCTTGGGCTTTTCGATGTCGATCTTAAACTCGGATATATCAGGTAAAAATCCGGTCTTACCTTGATAATCACCGGACGGTTTACCATCAACCGATGCCCGTACAGTCATATTGCCAACAAACATAAACGATAAAACCAGCAAAGTTATTACACTGAATGATATCTTTTTCATTATTACGCCTCCCTATAATTAAAACTTTAAATTAGAATTTCCAACGATACGCCTGATCTTTGCTCTTTCTTCTGACGGCATATGCTTCCAGCTTGTGAGAGCTCCATCCTCATCATCTACAGCGTACTGAAGAACTCCAAGCAGGTAATTATCCTCAACCGTAACAGGAAGATTGTTCTTTCTTAAGAACCTGATAAACAGCTCGCAATCATCCCTAGCGGATTTAAAGTCATCCTTCCCTATATATGCTATTGCCCTGTTATGATACAAGTACCCTGATATACGGCTTTCACCTTCAATGGTAATTGCTGCGCTTAAGTCTTCGATTGCCGCTGCGTATCTGCCTTGCAAGGTGTGAATCCTGCCTCTCAGGTTAAGTGCCTGAACATTTAAAGGGTCCTGGTTGAGAGCTTTGTTCACGTCTTTATGTGCATCCTCAATGTTGCCGGTCTTAAATTCCAGTTCTGCTCTATAGTAATATGCCAGTGATGCATTTTCCGGACTGGCTTTTATGGCATCGGCAAAAGAATTTTCAGCGTTTGAATATTCCCTGACTTTCCACTGAGCTATGCCTTTGTTTAAAGAAGCCTCATAATTATCTGAACGATTCAGACCCTTATCATAATAGGTAATGGCTTCTTCATACCTTCCATTCTGCATAGACTTGTCACCACGGCTGAACATCCTTGTGGAATTACAGCCGGCAGTAACAACACACCCAAAAATAAGAATCACCAATATCTGCTTATACATGCTTCACCTCCAATTCTAAAAAATTAACAATAATAACGTGCGATAAAAGACAATCACGCCTGCCCTTTGTGCAACCCTGGTGGCGGTGTCTTCCCCTGCCACTTATCTACTAATCAAATGATGTTTAGCTTCTGGTGCAAAAAAAATTTATTGCTTTGTGGCTCGTTTTTCAGCTCCATTAGTTCTATAATATATCAGGCTCAAATCATGAGATGGTGCAGAAATTATTCTTTACTTGTATTACAGGATTTAATACTTGCCAAAACTGAGCTAATTTCTTATCTTTGGCAAACAGATCGACTTAACATTTGTGAATTATCCCTCTCCTGACCATAGCTGAATGTTTCATATATATTTATGAGATAGTAGACTTATATTTGGCACTTTGAAAAAGTTTGTTTTTCCTGCACCAGAAGGCATACTCTTAATGATATATATTGAAACCACTGGTGTTCGTCCCTTTCACAAAGCGTAAGTAACGTCCGTTCAAATATGGATAATGACGAACTCATAGAACTGCAAAGGATTATCAAAGAAGGCGGACCGGAAGCGGAAGATGCTGCAAGAAGATTTTATGACGAAATAAAAGACACCATAAAGCGCATGCTGCGCTCCATATCATATAAATATTCTAAGGAATATCTGGATTGGGGAATTAATGAAGCTTTTCTGGCATTTCGTTATAACTGGAATCCTGAGAGGGGGATGTCTTTTAAGGGTTATCTCTGGAAGTATGTGAAGGAGAGAGTAAGAACAGCTATAGCCAAAGATAGAGGAAAAGAATCTTCAATTGATGCACCACTTGACAGAGACGACGATGAAGAGTCCAATACGAGAAAAGACAGAATTGAAGACAATGAATTATTACCGGAAGAGACATACGGGGTATCAGAATTGTCACAAATCCTGACTGCTACATTCAATAAGATGGATTCGAAGATTCAAATAATCATGATAGAATATTTTTCACATAACTCCACATTTAGAGAAATAGGAGAAAAACTTGGCGTTGCCCATACTACTGTAATGAGAAACTTGAATGAAAGTGGTATTAAACCACTAAAAAATGAAATAGAAGATTTTTTTGAAGATCAAGGCTTGAAGTATAATGAGGAAGTTGTACTTAAAGCCTTGAATAATTTCTTGATTGAGAGGGATATTAATAATGAAAACAGAACACAGAACAATTGAAGAGCTCCTGGTATATTTAGAGAACCCCATCGGAGTTAAAGAAGACGAGACAATAGAAGATCATTTAGCCGAATGCGATAAATGTGTATCCGATCTGAGCTTTCTTGATTCATTAAAGACTGGACTGGAGAAATTTGGTCAGGATTCCAGTGAATTAGTAGAAACCGGTGTATCAACACATTTAACAAACGAAGAGATACCCGGATATATTAATGAAGCATGTAATGAAGACGAAAAAAGAAGAATAGTATCACATCTGGCAGGGTGCAGCAGTTGCCTGGACGACGTGTTTGCAGTAAAAAAATTAACAACACAGTTGGAGCACGAATCCTCATTAACAAATAAGAGCTATCTGCTTTCCAAATTTATATTAAACCGTCCAACAAGAATTTCCTCGGTCGAAAAAGAGGGAAAGGATTTAATACGGGAAGCCGCAAGACTGGGAATCGCTCTGTTTGATATAGGAAGGTCCTACAGCTTTTCCTTCGAAGGAGCCCAAACATCACAAACAGGACTGGGTGAGGAATACAGAAAGATGGAGGTGGATGATTTTACTGTTGAAATCGTTCAGCCTGCCGGTAAAGAGTCAAATGTAATAATAGGTGTACTTGCTAAGAATGATCTTGCAAACGCAAAGATCACAATATGTGCGGAAGAGGAAAGATCAGAGATTGTATCGCTTGAGAATAGAAGAGCCGTTATCAAGAAAGAAAATATGCATGCAGAGTCAATTAGGTACATAAAGATAGAGAAGATGTAAAAGAAATTAACCACAGAGATCACTGAGGAGATTGACAAGATATGTTAAACCTTGAAGGCATCGAAATAGATTTGGAGGGATTGAAAATGGCCAGAAAGGAGGGGCTCCCGATTGTAGATTGGCGCAATAATGCCCTGAGGCTATTTAAAAAACTATGCAATAGTGGTGAAGAGGCATCTTATGATGTAGCAAAAGCCCTTTCGAAGAAACTTGCTATTGAATGTATGACAGAGCTCGATAGCTATTTCAATATTTTTGGCTTTATGGATGAGGGAGAAAGGCACAAATGGCAAAAGCTGTCAAATCAACTCAGGACGATTTACTCTTCATAAAGGTCAAGGCGATTATGGTGACTGGAGATAATGATTCCAGAAAAGGGAACATACACAATATCATTGTCTTCCCTAATAATCAGGAGCATATGGTAATACCCTCACGATTCTTTAACAGTTTAAGGTCAACTATTGAGAGGGTTATGTCTTCTAATAATATACATGACCAGAAGTTCACAATAGATACCGCTTTAAAAGATGAAGATAGTTTGTGTGATGACCTGAGCTCTCTGGGCCTTTCTATAGCTATAGGGATTGAGGCATGTCTAAATGACTGGAAGGAAGCATGGGAGAATGTGTGGGAAGAATGGTGCTTTACAGGAGAGGTAAAGGATTCTCAAGGTGAAATTGGCGCAATAGGCGGTGCGAGAGAAAAACTTGAATCAGCAACAGATGATGAAACGATAAACTACATCATGATTCCATTTCAAAACAGACAGGAAATCATAAACTGGATAGATAAGAGAAAGGATATTAACTACGAAGTAAACACCTCCAGAAACATAAGTGTTAAGGATACAGGAAATTCTCCATCCTTCTTTAGCAGGATCTGGTCGTTGTCAACCAGAAATACCTTTATGTGGATTGCATTAATACTATGGTTCTTATCAATTACCTACACCTCAACAAGACACATCTTCTGGGAAAACATCCAATCATTTAGTAATGGTAATTCGCAGTTAACCATAAACCTACCTATCAAAAATCCTGAAAGAGTAAAACAAAGACTCTTAAAAAATGGATTCCCGGAAGACCGCATTAAAAATATTCCATTTTCAAGCCTGACTAAAACAAATCAGATTGGCAAAGCCCTAATCACAAATAGAAACGGAGCTATTGAATTTGAGATCATCAATTCACAGGATTGGACTCTAATCTCAAGTT
>Ga0208274_1000985_pt1 | contig 13819 bp, 16 predicted proteins | sample ETNtaG_22_FD_185755 | JGI IMG/M metagenome (GOLD analysis project Ga0208274, IMG submission 185755) | Marine microbial and viral communities from oxygen minimum zone, Eastern Pacific Ocean - ETNP201306SV43 (SPAdes) (version 2) | ecosystem: Environmental > Aquatic > Marine > Oceanic ... | reverse complement strand
AGGTACAAAAAGTGAGGTCATAGAGCAAGTCTACAATGAACAATTGCGCTTAAGCAGGGGCGCTGAAGAAATGATTAATTTCTTTAAAACAATCAATGTCAAAACGGCAGTTATTTCGGGTGGCTTAGCTTATTTCGCAAAACGTATCCAGGGTCGGCTAGGTCTTGATAATTATCGAGCTAATAATGTAGAGATTGTTGATGGCTGTTTAACCGGAAATGTCACAGGTAAGGTAATTGATGCAACTGAGAAGGCACGATATATCCACGAACTGTGCGCTCAATACGGCTTTCAAGAAAACCAGGTGATAGCTATAGGTGACGGCGCCAATGATTTAGAGATGATGAAAATTGCTGGGCTCTCAGTTGCATATCATGCTAAACCTTTGTTGCAGGAAAATTGTGATGTTGTAATTAAGTACGGTGGTTTGGATACAATTATAGATTTTTTTACAGAATAGCTTTTGTATAAGTCTTTGCATAAACATAAACTAGACACTCCAAAGATTGGCGTCTTGCTTACCAATCTCGGCACCCCAGATGCGCCAACTATAAAGGCAGTCAGACCTTACCTAAAAGAGTTTCTCTCTGACCCTAGGGTTGTGCAACCACCACCACCGAGATGGCTATGGTTGTTGATTCTTAATGGTTTCATTTTAAATACACGCCCCAAAAAATCAGCAAGAGCCTACCAGAGAGTTTGGACAACGCATGGCGATGGATCACCTTTAATGGATATTTCGATTAAACAAAAAAATGCAATTGAAATTGAACTTAATAGAAGGGCACCTGGCCAGTTCGTTATCGCTCTGGGTATGCGTTATGGCAGACCTTCTATCAGCTCCGCTCTGCAAGAACTCGAGTCAGAAGATTGCGAAAAGGTTATCGTGCTGCCGTTATACCCACAACACGCCTCTTCTACCACTGATTCCACGTTGGATGCTGTTAGCGAGGCAATTCAAGACTGGCAAATAGCCCCAGAACTGAAATTTATCAATAGCTATAACGACAATGACAGCTATATCCAGTCATTAACCAATAGTGTTAAAGATTTTCAGAAAGTTAATGGCACCCCTGATCTGTTATTGATGTCATACCATGGAATTCCCAAACGCTACTTCGAGAGTGGCGACAATTACCCTTGCGAATGCTGCAAAACCAGCCACCTGCTAGCAACAAAATTAAATCTTAAAGGTAACGACTACAAGATGACATTTCAGTCAAGGCTTGGTAGAGGGGAATGGATAAAGGACTACACCGATGAAACCCTTAAGTCTCTACCCAGAAAGGGCATCAGAAATGTACAGGTTATTTGCCCTGGTTTTGCTGCAGACTGTCTAGAAACGATCGAAGAGATTGGTCACGAAAACAAGACCCACTTTATGAATGCTGGCGGCGAGTCCTATAAATACATACCTGCACTTAACGACAGAGTGGACCATATTGATTGTTTAAGTCGATTAATTTTCAAACAGATTGAGTAGCAGAATAGTTGGAATGAATATTTCTCAGATATGGTAAAATCTTGCCATTGCACAAGACCCCTTGGCAACAAGTTGACATTGTTTCTGGGGTCTTTTTTTATATATATGGAGTTAATATGAAAGTAGAAAAAGATGCTGTTGTGTCAATGCATTACACCCTCAAGAATAATGCTGGAGATGTGATTGATTCGTCAGAAGGAAAAGACCCGTTACCATTTTTGCAGGGTCACGGCAATATCATTCCTGGCCTAGAGAGCGCATTAGAAGGCTCCAAGGTTGGCGACAAATTAGACGTCACTGTTAAGCCAGAAGAGGGTTATGGTTTGAGACTTAAAGAGGCAATTCAAGAGATACCAAAAACCGCTCTACAGGATGTGAAGGATTTAGCCCTAGGAATGGAACTCCAATCTCAGGACAAAGACGGACAAACATTCGTTGTCAAGGTGACCAAGATTGAGGATGAAACAATAACAGTAGATGCTAACCATCCTCTGGCAGGGGAAACACTACACTTTTCAGTGACAATCGAGAATATCAGGAAAGCAGAAGCTGTCGAGATTGACCACGGCCACGTCCATTAATTCCAATTCATAAATAACGGGTGAGTAATAATTATTCTTCTACTTGCCCGATCTGCGACACCAATCAAAAGCTAGCTTTTTTCCAAGATGCTGAGCGAGAATATTATCAATGTTCTTGTTGTGACTTAATTTTTGTATCTAGAGATTATCATCTCTCGGAGTATGAGGAAAGGGCTCGCTATGACTCCCATAATAACGATCCTGATGATCCACGCTATCGCAATTTTATTAAGCAACTACTAACGCCACTACTGGCAATCTTACCTCGCAATTCGTATGGCTTAGATTTTGGCTCTGGGCCAGGCCCTACACTATCATTAATGCTCGAAGAGTGCGGTCATAAGGTTGACCTTTATGACAAATTCTATGCCCAGAATGACGCGGTATTTCAAAATCGTTACGACTTCATTACGGCCACTGAGGTGGTTGAACATTTATCGAGACCATTGAAGGATTTAGAGGCTCTAGTGAAGATCCTTCATAAGGGCGGAATTTTGGCAATTATGACCGAAATTGTCTTACCCCAATTAGATTTTACGAGCTGGTATTACAAAAATGATCCGAGCCATTTATGTTTCTATAGCGAAAAAACCTTTGTTTATTTAGCTAACCTTTTAGGGTTAGAGATTGTGGCTTTATCAGAGCGAGTAATTATCCTAAAAAAAGCCTAAAACCGAAATCACTCAGAAATTAGATTTATATAGCTCTGGTAGCGGGCCGGGTGAATTACTTCTGAGTCGAGCGCACCTCTTATCGCGCAGTCAGGTTCGTTGACGTGTTGACAGTTTCTGAACCGACATTTTCCTAAATAAGACTTAAATTCCCTATAGCCATTGAGAATCTGTTTAGATGAGAACTCGTTTATCTGGAATTCACGTATGCCGGGAGAGTCAATCAAATCTCCACCACTAGGGATATGATAGATTGTAGTGTTGGTTGTGGTATGTCTACCTAGTTTGGTTTTTGTTGATATTTCATCAACTCTTAAGTCAAGGTCAGGGATTAGGGTGTTTATTAGGGAAGACTTGCCGACACCGGACTGACCTAAAAAAATGTGTGTTTTATCTCTAAGACAAGACTTTAATGAATCTAAATTGTTCTCCTGTTTGACGCTTAGAAAGTGAACCTGATAGTCAATATTTTTATAAATTGAAAAGTCTCTAGAGACTTGCTCGAGGTTTTTTGCTAGTTCAATCTTGTTGATAATGATGTTGATTGGCAGGTTTACGTTCTCTGCCATTATCAGGTAGCGATCGATAAGTTCAAATTCATAGTGAGGCTCTAGAGCGACAACAAGCCAGAGCTGGTCAATATTGGCAGCAATCAGTTTATTCTGTCTTTTCAGTTCATTTATTCTTGGCTGAATTGCTGTGACAACACCTTCATTGTCATCTGTTTTTTGGAATAAAACTTCATCTCCTGCTACAGAGAGTCCGATATTTCTTCGTCCAGTACACTGGTATAGCTTTTTATCGATAGACTCGACCAATTGTCTCTGACCATACCTGGTTATGACTCGGCCCATTATATCTTGGGTTGAGTGGAGATTAATATTTGCTGAATTTTTTGAAGCCCTGTTTGATCTTGCAATGCGCTCAGAGTGTATCTTCTCGATGCGCCATTTTTGTCTTCGTGTTAATGTCACTGAGTAGGGATTGTAGTCGTCATTTTAATTCAGCTATACGCAGAGTTGCGCTAGGATGAGAGTCATGAAAGAGAGAGTAATACTTGTCAGGACAAAGCGAAGATGAGTTTTCTTTGTAGAGTTTAATTAGCGAGGAAATCAAGTCATTCGAGTCAGTATGTCTGGCAGCAAAGGCGTCAGCCTGAAATTCGTGTTTTCGGGAAAAATGATTACTGATAGGAGTAATAAAGAAGCTAAAAACCGGCAATGTAAGGCTAAAAAGGACCAGCGCACTATAGTCAGATTTATAAGAAATTCCAAGACCATAATAGAACCAACTCTGTTCAATAAGATAGCCTAATAATGCAAGACTTGCTAGACTAAATATTAATGAACTAACCATCCTTTGGCGGATATGTTTGTGATGAAAGTGGCCCAGTTCATGAGCGAGAATAGCTTCAACTTCTCTGTCTTTCATGCCACTCAAAAGGGTGTCAAAAAAAACAATCCTTTTGTTTTTGCCTAGGCCGGTAAAGTAGGCATTGCCATGGGCCGATCTTTTCGAGCCATCCATAACATAGATTCCATCATTTTTGAAACCTGTCCTTATAATGAGGTCATCTATCCTCTTTCTTAGGGATTCGTTTTCTAGGGGTTTAAATTTATTGAATATTGGCGAAATAAAGGTTGGATATATCCACATCATGGTAACCGTAAATATACTCAAAGTTATCCATACATAGAGCCACCACAGATCTCTAATAGCATCCAAGCTCATTAAATAAAGAACTATATATATTAATGGAATGCCAAGAATAAGGGTTAACAGAATTTCTTTGAAAATGTCTGTCAGAAATATCTTTGGGGTCATCCGATTAAAGCCAAATCTTTGCTCTAAGACAAAGTTCCTATAGACACTAAAGGGAATATCAATCAAGCTTGCGATTAGCATGATACTTACAATAAAAGTGGTACCTAGAAGGAGCGGGTTAAATATCATATCGCTCAAATAATTGTCTAGCATGTCTAGGCCTCCGCCTAGTGTCCATAAAATCAATATGATGGTTGAAAAGATAATTTCAAAGTGATTAACAACTAGTTTTGCTTGTGTATATCGACCTGCTTTTTGATGATCTTCCAGTGTTATCGTGTCTTTGAACTCATCAGGCACCTCGTCAAATGATTGCTTGATTGCTTTGTCCTGTCTATAGTTAAGCCATAACAGGGCGACAATCGAGGCGAGGATTGCAAGTAAGAATGTAAAAGTAAAAAAGTTAAATTCCATATTATTCGTTGTCGTTTCTTTATTGCGCGATATTTTACCGCTTTCATGCTAAATTGTTTATCCTGATTGATAAAAACATATTTTCCAGAAGATAGTATTTTAAAGAATACATTTAATTTATTGTTATCGACAAAAACACCTACACTAAATGATATTATATTTAAAGAAAAAGGCCATGGTATGGGTATAATCCAGTTATCAATTCGATTGATTTGAAGAGCTTTTATTGTCTTTTTCGATTGAGTATATTTTAGTTTTTTAGGAATTGTTTATGACCACAATGGCTGATAGAGATGGCTTTATCTGGATGGACGGAGAATGGGTAGATTGGCGTGAGGCGAAAATTCATGTACTTACCCATACCTTGCATTACGGTATGGGGGCTTTTGAGGGTGTTAGAGCTTATGAGACAGAGGGCGGCACTGCAATCTTCAAATTAGAAGAGCATACTGAGCGCTGGTTTAATTCAGCTAGCATCCTTGGGATGACAATACCTTTTGAAAAAGAGGTGTTAAAACAAGCCCAAAGAGAAGTTTTGCATAAAAATAATCTTAAATCAGCCTACCTTAGGCCAATGTGTTTCTATGGCTCCGAGGGTATGGGTTTGCGTGCCGACAATCTAAGAGTTCACGTGATTATCGCAGCTTGGGAGTGGGGCGCTTATCTGGGCGAAGACAATTTGAATAACGGCATTCATATCAAAACTTCGTCATATATCAGGCATCACTCTAACCCTTCTTTGGCAAGGGCTAAGGCAAATGGCAATTACATCAACTCAATGATGGCCCTTCAAGAAGCGCTAGATGAAGGTTACGATGAGGCTCTTATGCTTGATATTGAAGGCTATGTTTCAGAGGGTAGTGGAGAAAATATTTTTATAGTTAAAGATGATATTATTTATACACCTGAATTAACATCAGCCTTAGCTGGAATTACTCGCGACACAATCATTACATTGGCCAATGATATAGGATATCAAGTTATCGAGAAAAGCATAAAGCGTGATGAGATTTTTCTCGCTGATGAAGCGTTTTTCACTGGAACTGCCGCAGAGGTTACACCTGTTAAGGGTCTTGATGATAAAGAGATAGGTGACGGCACTAGAGGGCCAGTAACTAAAAAACTGCAATCTTTATATTTTGATTGTGTATATGGACGCAATGAAAAGTATTTGGATTGGCTAGCTAATGGGAGGTGTTAATGATAGTTGAAAAGGTAAAGTTCAGAAGTTTTGGGATTGTAACTAAAGATGATCTGCCTTTTCATTGTCCAGCCAAAGATTCATCTAAATGGAATATGCATCCTAAAGTCTTTCTATCTTTTGATGAAAATGGCAGGGCAAATTGTCCATACTGCGGAACGAATTACAGGTTGGAACAATAGCCCAATATTTCGATATGACTAAACACTCAAATAATGTTGTTTTAGTCGGCCCTATGGGTTCTGGAAAAACCACTGTTGGTCGTCGATTAGCCGGCGAAATGAATCGCCAATTTTTTGACACTGATCATGAAATTATTGATAATACTGGTGTTACAATTGAGTGTATCTTTGATATCGAAGGTGAGAAAGGATTTAGACTTAGAGAATCTAAGATGCTGGAGGATTTGTGTAGTATGAATAATGTTGTTTTGGCTACAGGTGGGGGTATTGTGTTGAAGCCAGAAAATAGGGTTTTGTTAAAAAAATCAGGCCTAGTTTTTTACCTCTCTTCTTCAATTGAACAATTATTAAGAAGAACTGCAAAATCTAAAACTCGGCCTCTATTGGAACAAAGCCTTGACCGCGAAAAAACTATACGCGACCTTGTTAGTGATAGAGATGAGCTCTACCGTGAGGTTGCATCAAGTGTTATAGATACGACAGGAAAGAAGTTATATGAAGTTGTTAAAATTATTAAGCAGGAGATAGAAAGTGTGGCCTAGAATTTTGTATCTGTTTTGTATCTTTTTCAGTTTGAAAGTTAGTGCAATCACAATCGAAGAGTTCAGTTCAGAGTTATTGAAATCTCATCCATATTTCCTCCAGCAAACGCTTAGCGAAAAGGTTAGCATTATCGATCAGAAAGATGCATTGGTATATTCAGATTGGACAATTCAGGCAGGTGCTAGCGAATCCTATGCCTCGGGCGAAGACCTGTCTAGTAAACTCTACGATAGTCGCTACATAACTGGCTATGAAGTTTCTGCAGCGAAAAATTTTCCTGGCACTGGCGCAAGTATTACATTAGGGCATTCATGGAATATAACCGATACTGATGTTAACTCTATTAATACAAACCTTAACTCTAACTCTTTTTCGCTAGACTATACAAGACCACTTTTGCAAAATAAAGGTGGCTTAAACGACAGACTTGCCGCTGATATTGCAACGATTGACTCGCAATTAAAACAAATCAACCTTCAAGAGCAATCCGAAAATTATCTCGCCTCAAAACTGAAAAAGTTTATTGACTTAGCGCATGCACAAGAAAAAGAAAAACTATATAGAGATCAGCTCGAATTGAGTAAGGATCAATTGAGTTTGGCAGAAAAAAAATTCAACCAATCTTTGATTGAAAAAACTGCACTCTTGCAAGAGCAAGACTCATACACCAGGGCGGACCAACAATGGCTTCAATCTAGGTTGGATTTAGCAAATTTGCAGCAAGAGCTGTCTTCGCTGATCGGTATGAATGCAAACAATATGACGGTTGAGTTAGATTTATTTGAAAAGCAAGTAATTACGCTAATTGATGCAGCTAATTTCGTTACAAAGTCAAGAACACTGCAGCAGCTCGATTTTGACAAGCTTAAACTTAAACGACAGCTTGTCACATATAAAGATAAAAATAAGGCAAATGTTAATTTGACTATGGGAATTGCAAGTCAAGGCGAACATAACAAGTTCTTTAAAAGTCTTTCAAACCGTGACTATTCATGGAATGTAGGGGTAAATGTGTCTTATCCAATTAACCCAGTAAAGGAGTCATTAGATATACAACGTGCAGAAATCAATATAAGTCAAATAGACGCGCATAAAAGTGAAAAAGTGATTGATATTGAGCAACAAATTAGTTTTCTGGTTTCTCAAATAAATCTATTGGATGAGTTAATGAGTATTAATGTAAAGCAAGTTCAGTTGGCAAATCAGAAGATTGCCGAAGAAGCTATTAAATATAAAGAGGCACGGGGACAAAAAAGTTTATTGATATCAGCTCAAAAAAATGCCAATCAAGCGTTACTTAGTAGCCTACAGACGGCTACAAATTATCAAAAAACTATCATTGATTACCGGGCCACTATTGACCAATTATTGGATTAAGCCGGATCCAATTTCTGATATAGCTGAAATGGTTTTTTGTTGATAAAATGATGATTAAGTTATTCTTGTTTTTTTGTTCTAAATTGCCACTCAAGATAAATCATCTTGCGGGAAGCTTTGTTGGTTTATTAATCTACACAATTAATTCCAAGTCTAAAAAGGTTGCAATTAGCAATATTGACATCTGTTTTCCTAAAATGTCGAAAGTTGAGAAACGTATATTGGTCAAAAAATCGCTAATCGAAACCGGTAAAAATTTAACAGAATCCGCGCTAATTTGGAATCAAAGTTTTGATGAAAACGAGAAATATATACGCAATATTTATGGCCAGCAACATATAGAGCAGAATAATAAAACTATACTGCTTGTACCTCATATTGGTTGTTGGGAAATTACAGGTAGAGTTATTGCACTTAAAAGGCCGGTTACTTTTTTATACAAACCTCTAAGAAAGGATGAACAAAATCAGTATTTGTTTGAGCGCAGAAATCAAGGTAATCTGATTATGGCAAGTGCTGATAAATCTGGTGTTCTGAAATTACAGCGTGCATTAAAGGAGGGTCAGCTTATAGGTATTTTGCCGGATCAGGATCCTGGGGAAGAGGGTACAGTGATGGCACCTTTTTTTAATCGGCAAGTAAGTACTATGACTTTACTGGTAAGGCTGGCAAAAAAACACCAGGCCAAGGTTGTTATGTTGTGGGCTAATCGGCTCGAAAAGGGTAAAGGCTTCGATCTTAACTTTGAGCAAATTAAGCTTAACCTTGATAGTGATGATTTACTTGAGCAGGTCACTTTAATGAATAAATCTATAGAGTGTTTAATTGAGCGATTTCCAGAGCAATATATGTGGACTTATAAGCGCTTTAAGTCAGCAAATTCTTATGATTAAGGTGTCGCTATTCACTTACTATTAGCGACATTATTTTGGGCTGTGTCAAGGGAACATTTGAAACAATAATGGTATAATTATCCTATGAAAATAATTGATGACGTACGTAGTGTTTTTAAGCGCGACCCGGCTGCCCGAAATGTTTTTGAGATTCTGACATGTTATTCAGGAGTCCAAGCAATAATTATCTACAGATTTACCCATTTCCTGTGGAAGTGTAAGTTATATTGGTTGGCTCGTTTTATCTCGACATTTGGGCGCTGGATAACTGGCATTGAGATTCATCCAGGTGCCGTCATTGGTCGCCGTTTTTTTATTGACCACGGGATGGGAGTTGTAATCGGTGAGACCGCTGAAATTGGTGATGATTGCATGATGTATCATGGAGTCACTCTTGGAGGTACTACTTGGGATAAGAAGAAGCGTCATCCGACACTAAAAGATGGAGTAATCATAGGTGCTGGAGCTAAAGTTTTGGGCCCAATTACATTAGGTAAAAATGTACGTGTTGGCTCTAATTCTGTAGTCGTAAAATCAATTGATGATAACTGCACAGTTGTTGGTATACCTGGGCGAATTGTCAATAAAGAAGTCGACCTTGATGGGAAATTTGATATGTATGCTGCGAGCACTAGTGGAAGCGCCAGTGACCCTACAATCCAGACTGTAAATTCTATTGTTGAACATTTGGCAGATATCGATAAGCAGCTTGCAAAGGTATCTAAAGTGATTGATGGAGAGGAAAACTCAACCACAACTAAAGAGTCAGATAGTATTGAAACTAAATAGTCTTTGATTGAAAATAATACTTGACTTATTTCGTTGGTTAATAGTATAATTTCTTCTCTTTAGTTATCAACTGAGGGTGCTATGCAATTAACAACAAAAGGCAGATATGCGGTTACCGCTATGCTTGATCTTGCATCAAATAATTCTAACAGGCCAGTGACATTGGATATGATTTCGCAAAGGCAAAACATTTCATTATCCTACCTTGAACAACTTTTTTCAAAATTACGTAAAGCTTCGTTGGTCAAAAGTGTGCGTGGTCCAGGCGGTGGATATCTATTAAATCAAAATCCAGAAGAAGTGACATTGACTACTATAATTGAGGCTGTAGATGAGAATATAGATTTGCGACGTTGTCATGGCATGGAAAACTGTTTTAGAGGGAAGCAATGCTTATCTCACCATCTATGGTGTGAAGTCAGCGACCAAATAAGGGGCTTTTTGAGTACTAGAAATCTACAACAAGTGATTGATGATTACAATCAAAACGAAAAAATTAAAATTAATAATGAATAAGGAAAAGATTCAATGTTGACTCCTACCTATATGGATTATTCGGCTACTACTCCTGTTGATAGCCGTGTTGCCAAGAAAATGGTCAAATATTTAACCATTGAGGGCGATTTTGGTAATGCCGCGTCACGTTCTCATTATTATGGCTGGCAAGCAGAAAAAGCTGTAGAAAAGGCGCGTCGACAGGTGGCAAGTCTGGTTGGTGCAGACTCAAAAGAGATTATCTGGACTTCAGGAGCTACAGAGTCAGACAATCTTGCAATTAAAGGGATTGCACATTTCTATCACAAGCGTGGTAAACACATTATTACCATGAAGACAGAACACAAAGCTGTTCTAGATGCATGCCGACAATTAGAAAGAGAAGGATTTGAGGTGACTTATTTGGATCCGCTACAGAACGGCCTTTTAGATCTTAATTCATTAAAAAAGGCGATCCGTAAAGACACTGTTTTGGTTTCAATAATGCATGTGAACAATGAGATTGGGGTAATCCAAGATATACACTCTATTGGAGATTTATGCAGAGAAAACAAAGTCTTTTTTCATGTTGATGCAGCACAATCTGTTGGCAAGATAGAAATAGATTTGTCAACTCTTCCAGTTGACCTTATGAGCTTAACAGCACACAAAATATACGGCCCAAAAGGAATCGGCGCACTATATGTAAGGCGTAAGCCTAGAGTCCGACTAGAAGCTCAAATGCATGGAGGTGGACATGAGCGAGGTATGCGTTCTGGAACCTTAGCTACACATCAAATCGTCGGCATGGGTGAGGCATTTGCTATCGCACAGACCGAGATGTCTGAGGACAACAAAAGAATTGAACAGCTAAGAGACCGTTTACTTGCCGGTTTTGCTGATATGGAAGAGGTGGTTATTAATGGTGACTTGGATAGAAGAATTCCGGGCAATTTAAATATTAGTTTTAACTATGTTGAGGGCGAATCCCTAATGATGGCAATTTCTGACGTCGCTGTTTCTTCCGGCTCTGCTTGCACCTCAGCTAGTCTTGAGCCGTCCTATGTTTTGCGCGCATTAGGACTTAGCGATGAACTGGCACACAGCTCTATTCGTTTCACAATAGGTCGGTATACCAGCAAAGAAGATGTCGATCACACTGTAGAGCTGGTACGCGAAAAAGTCGAAAAATTAAGGGATCTGTCACCTCTATGGGATATGTACAAAGAAGGGATTGATATCAGCAAAGTTGAATGGACAGCACACTAATAAAATAAATATTAAGTAAAATATAGGTATTAGTTTGGAGTAATTTATGGCATACGGGAAAAAAGTTTTAGATCACTACGAAAATCCTCGTAACGTAGGGGTATTGGACAAAGATTCTCACAATGTAGGAACCGGAATGGTTGGAGCACCAGCGTGCGGAGATGTCATGCGTTTGCAGATCCAAGTAAATGATGACGGTGTCATTGAAGATGCCAAATTTAAAACTTATGGCTGTGGTTCAGCGATTGCTTCATCTTCACTCTTGACAGAATGGGTTAAAGGCAAAACGCTTGATGAGGCTTCAGAAATAAAAAATACTGAGATCGTTGAAGAGCTAGAATTGCCGCCGGTGAAAATCCACTGTTCTGTGCTGGCTGAAGATGCAATTAAAGCTGCAATAAATGATTTAAAGAGTAAGGCTGAGTAAATATGTCTATAACTTTAACTGAAAAAGCTGCAGAACGTATGACCGATTTTTTGGCTAATAGAGGTTCTGGTCTTGGTGTAAGGTTATCTGTCCAGACTACTGGATGTTCTGGTTTAGGCTACAATATGGAGTTTGTCGACAATGTAAACGACGACGATACTCTTTTTGAAGATAAGGGCGTTAAATTGATTGTCGATGCCAAAAGCTTGATATACATTGATGGAACTGAAGTGGATTTTCAGAAGGAAGGTCTAAATGAAGGCTTTGAATTCAATAATCCTAATGCCAAAGCTGAATGTGGTTGCGGTGAATCGTTCACCGTTTAGTTACTCTAGTTAAAAATCAAATATGGTGATAAGAAGATGGTGCAGAATTATTTTGAATTGTTCGATCTTAAAAAAACCTTCAATGTTGACGAAAATGCACTATTAACTGCCTACCAGAAACAAATCTCAAGATTCCATCCTGATAAATTTTCAACTGGCAGTGATACGGAGCAGCTACAGGCTTTGCAAAACACAGCCCTAATTAATTCAGCCTATACCGCTCTTAAGTCACCCTTAAATCGAGCAGAATATATATTGAACATGGAAGGTATTAATCCTTTCGATGCAAAAGACACTACTATGGACTCTAAGTTTCTGTTATCTCATATTGAATTAAGGGAAGAACTGGAGGCTATAAAAGAGCAACAAGATAGCCTAGCTTTGGATGATTTTATTGAGCGTGTAAAGTCATTTATAAAGGATAATATATCCTCAATATCAGATGCCTTTACAAATCTGAGCGACCCTAAGCTAGCTACGGTGCTTGTTAGAGAAATGAAGTTTTATGAACAACTCAACGCAGACGCTAACTTATTAATGGATGAATGGTTGTAGAATAATATGGCGTTATTACAAATTTCAGAGCCTGGACAGTCGACCATTCCTCATCAACACAACCTCGCATGCGGGATCGACCTAGGAACAACAAACTCTTTAGTTGCAAGCGTTATTAGTGGCAAAACTACTCTGATAAAAGATGACAACGATGTAGCGATGATGCCTTCAGTCGTCTATTGCGGGCAAGGCAAAAAGTTAACAGTTGGATGTGACGCCTGTCATTACGCTAAAACCGATCCTACCAACACAATCTCGTCGGTCAAGAGATTTATGGGTTTAGGTTATAAAGAGGTTAGTGAGTTTAAGAATTGTCCTTATCGGCTACTAGAAAATGGCAAAAACGTTCTGTTCCAAACAGCGATGGGGGATTTGAGTGCTGTCGAGATATCTGCCAGCATTCTTTCAGCCCTAAAAAATAGAGCAGAGGGCGCGCTAGGTGGCGACTTAACTGGTGCGGTAATTACTGTCCCTGCCTACTTTAACGATGCCCAGAGGCAATCTACCAAAGATGCTGCAACTTTAGCAGGTATTAAAGTTCTAAGGCTCTTAAATGAACCAACAGCTGCAGCAATTGCTTATGGTCTTGAGTCAGGTGAAGAGGGCGTTCACGCCGTCTATGATTTGGGTGGCGGTACGTTTGACATTTCAATTCTGAGTTTTAATAAGGGTATTTTCCAAGTGCTTTCAACTGTCGGCGACTCTAATCTAGGTGGCGATGACCTTGACGCCTTAATTATTGAGGATTGCAGAAAGATGCTAAATCTAGAAACACTTAGCGCTAGTCAAATCCAAAGCATAAAGAAACTT
>Ga0208274_1000964_pt1 | contig 14013 bp, 15 predicted proteins | sample ETNtaG_22_FD_185755 | JGI IMG/M metagenome (GOLD analysis project Ga0208274, IMG submission 185755) | Marine microbial and viral communities from oxygen minimum zone, Eastern Pacific Ocean - ETNP201306SV43 (SPAdes) (version 2) | ecosystem: Environmental > Aquatic > Marine > Oceanic ... | reverse complement strand
ACCGACCGTCTCCTCCCTCTCTCCGAGCCTCACGAGGGAGGTTGCCTCAGGCGAGCTGGCGATAACATTGCCGCGTCGAATCACAAACAGCCGGTTCGCCCTCAGGCGGATTGCCTCAATCGGGTCCACCGTTTCAATCTACAACACACAATTTGCTCCTTTCAAATTCCAATTGAAATATAACTTTGGGCCACTCGATCGACCGCGATCATCATTGCTGCGGTTCGAAGATCAGGAACATTGTCTGTTTCGTTCCACGTTGTGCTGATTGCGCTGTAGGCACCACGCATCGTGTCCTCTAATCCTGAGCGGACGAGATTGATCTCAGTGGCTCCGCCAAGTAATTCACGACGCTGGTCTGCCGGGAAAGACTTGCCGGTGATTGACTCTACACCTGCGATCAATGCTTCAAACTGGTTGTCCAGTTGGCGGCGCTGTATTCGGCCAAAGCGAATATGGGTCAGGTTCTTGATCCATTCAAAATAACTGACCGTGACTCCCCCTGCATTGGCGCAGAAATCAGGAATGATGACGATTCCACGATCTCTCAATACTGCATTTCCGGCCGCTGTAATCGGGCCGTTGGCTGCCTCGATGATCAGTGGTGTCCGAATACGGGGGGCGTTTTCTTGGTTAATAACGCCTTCCATTGCCGCTGGAATCAGGATATCCGCTTCTGCCTTCAGCATCTCGGGGCCGCTTTTCGTAAAGCCGGGATAATCCTGGATATCGCCGGTTTCGATAATGTGTTCATGGAGTGCGGCGATATCTATCCCGTCTGGATCTACGATCGCACCCTCTCTTTCCAATACATGAGTGATGCGGCAACCATCATGTTGGCTTAGAAAAAGGGCGGCATGATAGCCGACATTGCCAAACCCTTGAACAATCACCCGTTTGCCGCTAAGCCCGGGGGTCAAACCTGTTTTTGTTACATCGCGTTCATGACGAAAAAATTCCTGGAGGGTGTACTGCACGCCGCGCCCGGTTGCCTCGGTCCGGCCGGCAATACCCCCCTTGCCCAGAGGTTTGCCGGTGACACAGGCCCAGGCGTTCAAATCGGTAGGGTTGAGTCTTTTGTACTCATCCGCCATCCAGGCCATTTCACTTTCACCTGTCCCCATATCGGGGCCAGGCACATTCTGCGACGGACTGATCAGGCCACGTTTCGCCAGTTCCTGGGTGAAGCGACGGGTAATTCGTTCTAGTTCCTGCGTCTCCCATGCCCTTGGGTCAATGGCTAGCGCGCCCTTTGCACCACCAAAGGGGATTTCCATCAGGGCGCATTTGTAGGTCATCAGCGCCGCCAGCGCCTCCACCTCGTCCTGATTGGCGTAGGGGGCATAACGAATACCACCCTTGACGGGCTCAAAATGTTCGGAATGGACGGAGCGGTATCCAGTGAAGGTTTCTACCCCGCCCCTAAGCCTTACCCCAAAGCGCACTACGTATGTGGAGTTTGCAATCTTGATCTTTGCAGCCAGATCGCTTGAAATCCCAAGCAGATTCGCTGCCTGGTCAAAAGTAGATTCTACCGATTGAAGAAAAGACTGGCTTTTCATATCTGTCCTTCGTTTTCCTTACATTGCGACTTCATAACCCTATCTTATTCTCGTTACAGAGAAATACCAAAGCGTTACATCAACATTCTTCCAGAAAGGTAATCTCTGGCTGTGACGTTATCACGCCGCTGTCTTGGATTGCCTGTCTTTCCGGCGAGGAAAAAAACTCAATAAAGGCTTCCCTTGACGGTGCAATACCCATCACATAACTGGCATTTGTGTCATCTGGATTACGGTATGCCCTCACTCTGATTCCAGCTGCGAGCCGTTGTTCCTCAAGATGATCAAACTTGGATTTCCATTGATCAAAATCTGAAACCTGGGCCGAAATGATTACGGTAATACTCATATGCTGTTCCTTCTGTGAATATGGATGTGATTCATACCGCTAGCTTATTCCTGCTCCTCTTGACCTAACACGTAGATTGTATTATCGCGTTATACAGTAATGTTAGGTTATACAGTAATGTTAGATAGGTAGGTGTCGTTATCAAGATCTTAGACCTTTATTGATCTTCTAGGGCGAGGAATTTGTTTTTGTGCACCATCAATAGCCCCCAAACCGGGGCCGTTTTAGGGGCTTCTCTTTGAACTCCCGACCTTATCTGATTACATTAATTATGCGTTTCCAGACAGATATCTTCGGCGCGGTTTCACCTTGAAACTCCCCTGTTACTAGAGCTCGCTCTTCAGCGCACGCTCTCCTACAGGCATCCGCTAGATCAGAAGGATTTTCTCTGTCTCGATATATCGAATAGGTGTAGGAGTCATGATAGGGAGCCGGTCCGCCGACACGATAGTACCACTCTGCACAAATCAGGCCGGTTGGTGTGCCATTCAGCGACAGGGTCGCCGTTACAAATGGCTCGCGGTCCTCCTCCGGTATGCTGTAAAAATGTTCTGCAGCTGCATCCAAAGAGCCGAAGGCAATCTTGCCCTCTTCCTCGAAGAGAATGGTCACTGTGTCATGCTCAATAATACTGAAAATGCGATGAAAGAGGGTGAAGAACAACTCTGCATCAAAGAACATATCTACCTTTGATTGCCGAAAAGAGTCCAATACGATGGCAAAACGAAATGGCAGCCCCATATTGTGAGCGGTCTTTTTGGGGTAGTCGATGTTGGGCAGGTACCCCGATACGAGTTTGACTGTCCTGTCATTCATAATAGTTAAAAAGAGCCTTTTAGCTAAGAGATAGAAATTTGCTTTTGGCAGATGCTGCGCTCTTAACCATTAATGGGCCCCGAAACCCTGCCATCCCTTCCTCTCTTCTGTTTTCAATCCACAACACACAATTTGCTCCAATTAGCGGTTGTTTACAAGTGTCAATAATGCCCACCGGGGTGTTCAAACCATTAAGGACGCAATCAACCAGGTCTTGCCTCACTGATACGTCGTTCCGACCTGATTCATAAACCGCTCTAGATTCTCTTTGCTCATGAGGGTTCTCCCTGTGTATGTTTGAAGATATACAATAGACCACCTTCGGTAATCTTCAAGTCGCAAACAGGTTATATTGATCGGGGATGAGTGCAGGGATAACAGGGGTTATATGAAATAGACAACCGCAGGGGTGCTATAATCCGGCCTAAAATTGGGTCTGTCGGCAGAGCAAAGCAAATTTAATGAGCGTTCACATGAAAAAAACGATGTATGAGAAAATCTGGGATGACCATTTGGTGCACGAGCCTGATGGTCAGGCGCCCATCCTGTATATAGATCGCCATTTGCTGCATGAAGTGACCAGCCCGCAGGCATTTGAAGGATTACGAAATGCGGGTCGCCCGGTCCGTCGCACCACGGCCAATCTGGCAACGCTGGATCACTGCGTACCCACCAAAGATCGTGATCTGCCGATTAAAGACCCGATCGCGCGCAAACAGGTCGAGACCATGATCAGGAATTGTGCCGATAATGGAGTGCAATTATACGATATGGAAAGTCCGAACAACGGGATCATTCATATCGTGGTCCCCGAGCATGGTTTTGTGCACCCCGGCATGACGGTGGTTTGCGGTGACAGCCATACCGCTACCCACGGCGCATTTGGCGCCCTGGCCTTTGGCATTGGCACCTCTGAAGTTGAGCATGTGCTCTCCAGCCAGACCCTGCGTCAGAAGAAATCCAGGACCATGCGAGTCCATGTGGAAGGTGAATTATCTGAATACTGTACGGCTAAAGATATAGCGCTCTCGATCATCGGCCACATCGGTACCGCCGGCGGCACTGGCTATGTTATCGAATACACCGGTGATGCCATTACCCGCCTGTCGATGGAAGGGCGGATGACGTTGTGCAATCTGGCAATAGAAAGTGGGGCCAGAGCGGGCCTGGTGGCAGCGGACGAAAAGACGTTCGAGTTCCTCAAGGGGCGTGAATTTGCACCGCAGGGTGAAGATTGGGACCGGGCGCTGGCCTACTGGAAAAGCACGGTCAGCGATCAAGGCGCTGAATATGACGTTGAGATCACCATTGATGCGGATGATATTGTCCCGCAAGTCACCTGGGGGACCTCTCCGGAGCAGGTTATCGGGGTCGACTGCAAAGTGCCTGACCCACAACATATTGTCGACGAAGAAAAGAAAAAAGCCTGTGCAGACGCTCTGGATTACATGGGTCTGCAGGCCAGTGCCAATATTACCGATATCGCTATTGATTATGCTTTTGTTGGTTCCTGCACCAATGGCCGCATAGAAGATCTGCGTGCTGCGGCAAAAGTCGCTGAAGGGACGACAGTTGCTGAGGGTGTGACGGCGATTGTGGTTCCGGGTTCATACCGGGTTAAGCAACAGGCCGAAGAAGAGGGCCTGGATAAGATATTTCTGGCAGCCGGATGGCAATGGCGTGAGCCGGGCTGTTCGATGTGTCTGGCCATGAACGGCGACGAGCTAAAGCCCGGCGAGCGCTGTGCTTCTACCTCTAACCGTAATTTTGAAGGCCGTCAGGGCAAGGGTGGACGCACCCACCTGGTATCACCTGCAATGGCGGCAGCGGCAGCGGTGGCGGGTCAGTTTGTGGATATTCGCAAGAAGTAATAATAGAGCGCTTAGCCGATCTTAAATACAACATCCAGAGAGATAAAAGATGAAGCCTTACACCGATCACACCAGCGTTGCCGCGTTAATGGACCGCAGTAACGTCGATACTGATCAGATTATACCCAAGCAGTTTCTCAAGAAAGTTGAACGTTCGGGATTTGGCGCCCACCTGTTTCACGACTGGCGCTTCAACGCCGATGGCAGTGAGAATGCGGAATTTGAATTGAACAAGGTTGCTTTCAAAGATGCCAGGATTCTGGTTGCAGGGGATAACTTTGGCTGCGGTTCTTCACGCGAACATGCCCCGTGGGCGATAGAAGACTATGGTTTTAATACCATTATTTCGACCAGCTACGCCGATATATTTTTCAACAACTGTTTCAAAAACGGCATTTTGCCGATCGTGGTTTCACGCCGGGATCTGGATCAATTGATGCAGGAAATTCGCACCAATGAAGGCGTCAGGTTCAGCATCGATTTGCCCGAACAAACCATTACCACCGCGGCAGATTTTGTGGTTAAGTTTGATATCGACGAGTTTCGCAAGCAAAATCTGTTGTTGGGCCTGGATGAAATTGGAATGACCCTGCAAAATGCGGATAAAATAGCTTCGTTTGAAGCCCGGCAACAACAAACCCATCCGTGGTTGTGGAAATGACCAATGCGGATAAAGCATACTGGAATAAATGGTTGAACAGTAAATTATGACCCCAACAGGCCGACATATTGAATTGATGGATACCACCCTGCGTGATGGTGAACAAACGCAGGGCATCTCCTTTTCGCCGGATGAAAAGCTCAACATTGCCAAGGCGTTGTTGCAGAAGCTGGGCGTTGATCGTATTGAAGTTGCTTCGGCCAGGATATCCGAGGGCGAAAAACAGGCAGTGACGACGCTTAATGAATGGGCTGTCGAAAAAGGTTTTCTTGAACGTATTGAAGTGCTTGGGTTTATCGATAATACGCGCAGTGCAGACTGGATCGTTGAAACCGGCGGGCGCACCATGAACCTGTTGACCAAGGGCAGTGAAAATCATTGTCGCAATCAGTTGAAGCAGGAACCGGCCGAACATGCCGAGGGCATCCAACAGACCATCGCCTATGCCCAAAGCAAAGGGCTAGCGGTCAACATGTACCTGGAAGACTGGTCGAACGGCTTCCGGGATAACCCTGATTATGTCTATGATTTGATGGATGCCGTAATGGATTGCGGCATTAAACGTTTTCTCCTGCCCGATACCCTAGGGGTGTTGTCACCCACTGAAGTCTCGACGGCAATAGGTGATATGGTGGCCCGCTATCCCGGACAGCAATTTGATTTTCATCCGCATAATGATTATGGCCTGGCGACGGCTAACGCGATGTTTGCGGTGGCCGCCGGTGCCGGCGGGATACATTGTACGATCAATTGCCTGGGTGAGCGTGCGGGCAATGCCTCATTGGCCGAGGTGGCAGTCGCCCTGAAAGATAAAATGGGCATGTCTCTATCGTTGAATGAGCACCACATATTTGATTTGAGCAATATGGTTGAGCGCTTTTCGAGTAAGCAGATCAGTGACAACACACCGATTGTGGGCAACAATGTGTTTACCCAAACCGCAGGCATTCATGCGGATGGCGATCACAAGGGCGGATTGTACAAGAGTCATTTAAGCCCGGAACGATTTGGCCGTAAGCGCAGTTATGCCCTGGGTAAAATGAGTGGCAAGGCCTCGTTGCTGAAAAATCTTGAAGAACTGGACCTGAGCCTGACCCCTGAGAACCAGAAAAAAGTCCTGAACAAAATTGTAAGGCTGGGCGATTCAAAACAAAACATTACGGCCGATGATTTGCCTTTCATCATTGCTGATGTGATGGAAAGCAACGATTACGGCCATGTTAAGTTACTCAATTGCTCAATCACCAGTGGCCTGAACCTGGAGTCGACGGTAAGCATTGCGGTCGAACTGGACGGCGAAATACACAAATCAACCGGCTCAGGCAATGGTGGGTTTGATGCTTTTATTAATGCCGTGAGCAAGGTTTTCCAGCCTGATTTCTATACCCTGCCGATATTGGAAGATTTCGAGGTCCATATTCCACGCGGCGGCAATACCAACGCACTGACCGAATGTATTATCACCTGGAAGACAGATCATAAGAGTATAAAAACCCGAGGCGTTCATTCGAACCAGGTCTTTGCGGCCATTTTTGCGACACTTCGTGTAATCAACCTGCAATTACACGAATTATCGACCTCTTCAACTACTGATACCGCTGACACTGTGTGACTTGGATTTATAATTGAAGAGAGGCGTAAACCGGCCAATGACGCTCGCGAAATCGAAATCATCGCGAATTTACATCCACCTTGAATTAATAATGTTGAACTATGAAAGAATATAAAATTGCACTGCTTGATGGTGATGCTATCGGCCCAGAATGCATGAAGGAGGCGGTTAAAGTACTAAAAGCCGTAGAAGCACGAAATGATGACGTTAAGTTTGATCTGATTCATGCCGATTTTGGCGCCAGTGCTTATTTCAAAGTCGGGCATGCTTTTCCTGAGGAAACCAAAAAGATCTGTAGTGAGGCCGATGCCGTCTTAAAAGGCCCTGTTGGTCTAAGCTATGAAGAGACACAGAAAATCCCGGTTGATATGCAACCGGAACGCGGTGCTATTCTCCCCTTGCGCAGACACCTGAATACCTATGCCAATCTACGCCCGGTTTCATTGCCCAAAAGCCTCTCTCACTTCTCTCCCCTCAAAGCTGAGATCGTCGGTGAAGGGATCGACATTCTCATCATCCGCGAACTGGTGGGCGGTCTGTATTTTGGCAACAAGGAAATCGGCGTCAATGAAGAGGGCTTGCGCTATGTTCGCGAAACCCTTGAATATGATGAAAAACAGATCTCACAAATCATTCACTTCGCATTCAAGCAGGCCATGCAACGTAAGAAGGTCCTGCACAATATCCATAAAAGCAACGTATTGAAGTCCAGCGTTTTATGGAATGAAATCGTCGAAGAAGTTGCTGTTTCATACCCTGAAGTCGAAGTTAAATATCAGCTGGTCGATTCAGCGGCCACTTTGTTATGCCTCGATCCCGGCCAGTTCGATGTCATGGTGATGGAAAATATGTTTGGCGACATACTGAGCGACCAGGGCGGCGGGATTCTGGGATCGCTGGGTTTAATGCCTTCAGCCTGCCTTGGCGATGACAAAGCCTATTATGAACCTTCCCATGGCTCTGCCCCTGATATCGCGGGCAAAAATATCGCCAACCCCTACTCGATGATCGGTTCGGTGGCGATGATGCTGGAGAACAGTTTTGGGATGCTTGAAGAGTCCAAAAAGGTATGGCAGGCAATTCAGAGCGTCTATGCAAAGGGCTACACCACCCCGGATTTATCCAAACCCGATAGCGGCGACAAAATGATCAATACCGATGCCTTCGGTGATATGGTTGTTGAGGAATTGAATAAGCTCTGAATTGAGTTATTCAGCTGACATTGGGCATCTGTCCCGAGCACTTCACTGAGGAGGGAGGTGTGGCATTACCTGTAACGATGGATGTGGTGGAGCCTTAATGTCTTCTTCAGCTTCTAGAAATCGCCCTTGCATTTCTTTTATTCGGAATCAGATGCATTCCGTGTTGGTGACCTCAAGACAAAATAGACCACGGCTAAAACAAGAAACAATATACCTTGGATATAGCCCAAAGTAGTGTTAGCTCCTTCGATAGGATAAAGGGAGAGTCCCAGAAGAGTTCCTATTCCATAGAAAAGCCATCCAGCTGCAAATCGCAACATAGCTGCTTCTACCTGTTCCTCGGTCACAATTGCTCTGATCCAAAGAAAAACATAGGTTGACAGCATCAGCCCAGCACCGACAATTAAAGTGGCATAACTGGCTAAAGGGGACATCGCATCTTCAGGAACACCAAGAAGCTGCCAATAACTTTCAGGGCTAAAAATAAACCACAACCCGTAAATGAATGCAGCAATTGGATTGATTAGCATGAGATTTTTTTGTGTATCCATATTATATCCTTTATATGTATCCGAGCAGATCACCGATAGGAATTTGCTTTTGGCAGATGTGAGGTTTTGGTGCCTGCAACCCTGTCATCCCTAACCGCCATTTCATCCCCTCATCTCTTCACTTTTTAATCCACAGATAAAGCATGCTCCAATTAGCGGCTGTTTTCAGGCGTCAATAATGCCCAACAGCCAAAGGAGACCCCGCCTGGGATCAAACAACGGCCCACACCGGGGCGTCCTCAATAACCGCAAGAGAACGCATCTGGCCGCTACAGTGGAGGTAGAGCAGGGGATCCGCCTCATAAACAGGTTGTACACTGCAGATCGTGACGGGCAGATGCGGCAGATAAAATTATGCCCACAAAAACCCTGGGGTTGCGCAGGATCCGCCTAACTGAAAAGATCAATCTCCGAGGAGTAGGTTATTAGTCAATTCCCAAGCATGATTTAAGGATCTCACTTGAACGCTACGTTGTTTGGTTTTCATAACTCGTACGCAAGATTGCCGGAGCATTTTTTCGCGCGGTTGTCACCCACGCCAGTCTCAGACCCACGGCTTGTCAGAATCAACGAAGATCTTGCCGTTCGCCTTAAGCTGGATCCGGCTTTTCTGGGCTCTCCCGAAGGTGTTCAGATCCTTGCGGGCAACCGTGTGCCGGGAGATGCGGAACCCCTTGCAATGGCATATGCCGGATTTCAGTTTGGCGGATGGGTGCCACAATTGGGCGATGGGCGCGCTATCTTGCTGGGAGAGTTAGCAGACCGGGATGGTGTCCGACACGATGTACAGTTAAAAGGATGCGGTCGAACACCATTTTCAAGAAACGGAGATGGTCGCGCGGTTCTGGGTCCGGTGCTGCGCGAGTACATCGTAGGCGAAGCAATGCATGCACTAGGGGTGCCCACAACGCGTGCTCTCGCAGTGGTCACAACCGGTGAGCAGGTTCTACGGGAGCACTCTCTTCCAGGTGCAGTATTAACCCGGGTCGCCCAAAGCCATATTCGCGTAGGCACGTTTCAATTTTTTGCTGCACGCCAGGATATCAATGCTTTGAGGCTGCTGGCAGATCATGTCATTGACCGCCACTATCCCGATGCACGAAAAAGTGCACGACCTTATCTGGCGCTGCTTGATGCAGTGGTTGATGCCCAGGCCGCGCTGGTAGCCTCATGGAAGTTGATCGGATTCATTCATGGCGTCATGAATACCGATAACACCTCAATCTGTGGCGAAACCATTGATTATGGCCCCTGTGCGTTTATGGATACCTATTACCCAGGCATGGTCTACAGCTCAATTGATCAGGGGGGGCGCTACGCGTATGGGAACCAGGCGCCCATTGCCCACTGGAATCTCGCCGGATTTGCCCAGACACTGATTCCCCTTATCGATTCTGATGCTGCGCAATCGCTCGAGATGGCACAAGAAATTATTAACACCTTCCCAGCTAAATTTGAGGTGGCCTATAACGCCGGTGTCAGAGAAAAGCTCGGCTTTCAATCAAGCAAAGCAGAAGATCCGCTCCTGATGGCAGACCTGCTCACAATTATGGCCGATCACCAAGCTGATTTCACGCTGGTATTCCGACGATTGTGCCTGGTTAAGACGGACAACAGTTCAGCCGATGGCGTTGTGCGTGCGCTTTTCGATGACCCCGCCGCGTTTGACCAATGGGCAGCGCGTTGGCGAGTCCGGCTGGGTGATGAAGTAAATGGGAAGTCGGGGCGGCAACAACGAATGCTCGCTGCTAATCCGGCCTATATCCCCCGAAATCACCGGGTCGAAGAGGTGATACGCACCGCTGAGGATCATGGTGACTTCGCGCCTTTTGAGAAACTTCATAGGGTGCTTCAAAAACCCTATGATGAGCAGGAAAGCGTTGTCGAATACCAGAAGCCGCCGCGGCCGGAAGAGATCGTCCAGGCGACCTTCTGCGGAACTTGAGCAGGCTTTATGGGAAACGGACTTTCGTCAAGAGAGGGTCAGGAATTTGCTTTTGGCAGATGCGGGGCTTTGGACTATCAGCTGACCTCGAAACCCTGTCGTTGTCTGTTTCACATCACCCCTGCCATCCCTAACCGCCATTTCACCCCCTCCTCTTTCCTGCTTTCAATCACCACAGATGTTCGATCACACGCGTGAGCTGATTCGATGCCATGGTGCTACTGCCTTTGTCACCGACCACTGGCGATGAACTCAATCTTTTCCTGGGTGAGAAGAATGTAACAGAGAGGAATCTCAGTCCATGACCCTGTGTTGATGTATCGGATACCTTCACACAGGGAATCTTCCACGTAATGCGTATGGCCACAGGTGATTGCTGACACGTTGTTTTCAATTGCACATTTGACCGCGTTGTTTTTGACCTCTTCGGTGAGTATCCGATACAGAAAGGGAAACCTTCTCTTGGCGAATTCGGCCACGTGTACTGGCGACGCTCCGAGTTTGACTCGAAGATTGTGAATTCGTTTGACATTGCGCAGGAACCACTGGTTTCGCGGCATGATCTGGTCAAAATCGTCTCCGTGAACGACAAGCAGCCGATCCTGGACGCGAAGAAGTCTTTGAAATCTGATCCTCCCCGGATCCTCGATTCGACATCCCTCGTCGTGATTGCCGTACAGCCAGATCACAGTTCTCTTGTGTGACTGGTCGCGTATAAAATCAAGTACTTCCTGATCGGTTGCCGCAAGCGGTCGGTTGGGATCATCGAGTGTATCACCATTGAGCACAAGCGCCGTGTCAGTGCCTAGCGATTGCACAAGATCTTGGAATTCCAGGCGATAAAATTGGGGCAGACCGATGTGAAGATCGCTGACGATGACCGCGTTCGTTATTTTCTGTTCCATGATGCGCGAATTATCTTGATCACCTTAAAGATAGGAATTTGCTTTTAGCAGATGCGGGGCCATGGGCACTGACTCAAAAACACTCTTCGAGGGATAGGAATTTGCTTTTGGCAGAGGTGAGGGATTGCACCATCAGCGGCCCTCGAAACCCTGTCGTTGTCTGTTTCACATCACTCCTGTCATCCCCAACCGCCATTTCATCCCCTCATCTCTTCTGTTTTCAATCACCAACGCACAATTTGCCCCAATCAGAGGCTGTTTTCAAGCGCTATTACCACCCAACAGCCAGAGAACACCCCGCCTGGGGTCAAACAACGGCTCAAGCGATATCAGGAACGGCGTTATAGCTAAGTGGATCTGGCAGCCCTTGGGCCACTCTTCTCATTTGGTGCTAAGAGCGATGGGGCGAGGGGTCGACACCCCTTTACGGTGCAATATCCGAGGTGTGTTCATCTATTGGTGGGGGTAGTGGCACGCTTCGTTATTGTCTGAATCCGAAAATCCAGGAGTAGAAAAAGGAGTTACCAAACGTTCGATCTGTCACTAATATTTATCTACGTAGTGCGGGCAAGCCCACACCACTGGCCTCAAACCCACCGTCCACCGCAACAATTTGTCCAGTTATGTAGGAAGCTTTATCCGAACACAAGAAATAAATTACCTCACCTATTTCACGCTCCGTACCATATCGATTAAGTGGAATGTGGTCGTGATAGGTGTCAATAATTTCCTGCGTGTGCACAGCCATGGACAGTTTGGTACGGACTGGGCCCGGAGCCACCGCATTGACGCGAATTCCATATTCCCCCAGCTCAACAGCTTGTTGTTTGGTTAGCTGCATCACAGCCGCTTTCGATGTGCCGTAGGCGACCCGTAGGGTGGAAGCACGCAATCCAGAAATCGAAGAAGTATTTACAATAGTGCCTTTGGTCTGTTTTAGAATTGGTGTCACCGCTTGTGTCAGATAAAATACGCCATCCAGGTTAGTTGCCATCACCTGATGCCACGTTTCATTGTTAATCTTTTCAATGGGATCAAAGAAGGCTACACCAGCATTATTTACCAGCGAATCCAATCGGCCGAATTTATCCATAATTTCTTTGGCGATCACATCTCCGGTCTGTGGGTCTGAAACATCAAAAAGCATTGGATACGCTTCTGAGAACTCTGCTGCAGAGGCATTCAATGCCGATTCATCACGATCCAAAATCAAAACCTGATATCCATTTTCCTGAAATATCTTCGCACTGGCCAGTCCTATCCCACGTGCAGCACCCGTGATCAACGCAACTTTTTTCATTATAGTGTCTCCTAAATCATTCTTGACTAGCACTCTGACGTGATTTCTCGCTTAGGTAAAGGTCTGACTACTATAAACAGATTAACCAAGGGATAGGAATTTGCTTTTGGCAAGGGTGGGGTGTACCTATCGACTGATCACCAAAATGTCGGCAGTCTGTCGACTTACTTGTTTGGAGGTTTGCGCAACTCCAGCCATTCACTATGGAATGTCCCTTCCTTATCGGTACGTTGGTAGCTGTGTGCGCCAAAATAATCCCGCTGGGCCTGGAGCAGATTTGCCGGTAATTGGGGCAGCCGGTAACTGTCAAAGTAGTTTAACGCGGCTGAAAAAGCGGGTACTGGAATGCCCGTTTCAGTTGCAGCAACAACCACCGCTGTCGGACAGGGATACCAAGACGGTGCCCATCCTGATTGTCAACAACATGTCGGAATTCAACATTGAATGGGGGACTATCATGGCAACTGGCATGTTACTGGCGATCCCGCCAATCATTTTCACGCTGTTTGCTTCACGGCAGATCATCACTGGTATGACTGCCGGTGCGGTCAAGGGTTAGCTCGATTCTGTACCGCTAAGACTGGCGATTATCACAGCAAGCAAAGTATCGATGCTTTGCTCGATCGAATAAGTCACAACCGGTTCGTCCGCGCCCGGCCGTTCCAGGTCGGCCAGCTGGCTGTCGAGCAGACTCGGCGGCATGTAATGATTACTGCGCTTTTGCATGCGGGAATAGAGGGTTTCCCGATCACCGTCGAGCAGTACGAACAGCAGCGGTTTTCCTACACCTTCGAGGATAAAACGGCGATAACTCCGTTTCAGTGCCGAACAGGTAGCAACGACTCCGTCCCTTTTTTCGACAGCTTCTACAATCGCCTCGGAAAGTGATGCCAGCCATGGCCAACGATCTTCGTCAGTCAGCGGTTGTGCGTGGGCCATTTTGTCCACATTCGACACGGGGTGAAAGTCGTCGGCTTCGAGAAACGGCAGTCCGAGCTGTTGCGCCAGCGCCTGTCCGAATGTCGACTTGCCCGAGCCCGATACGCCCATGATGACGACAACGGGCTTGCCTTCAAAGCGAACTGGTAATTCCACCGTCGACATAGAGGATATGAAAGAACTCAGGGGTTGCTGAGGTAGTCGGCGATCCTGTTCCCGGCGTCCAACGGTGGGATCTCTCCACCGCCATCTCTGCCCGCGGCTACGCCTTCATTGATTACGTCGAGATAGGCCTGTGCC
>Ga0208274_1000949_pt1 | contig 14153 bp, 4 predicted proteins | sample ETNtaG_22_FD_185755 | JGI IMG/M metagenome (GOLD analysis project Ga0208274, IMG submission 185755) | Marine microbial and viral communities from oxygen minimum zone, Eastern Pacific Ocean - ETNP201306SV43 (SPAdes) (version 2) | ecosystem: Environmental > Aquatic > Marine > Oceanic ... | reverse complement strand
CTTTCCACCGATATTGACGAATGGGAAGAGATCAAAAAAGGAAATATGGGCGTGGCCCTGATCTTTGTGTCTCTAATCGTCATGGTGGGCGTACTCGTCTATAAAGTTATTTAGTACGAGACAAAAACAAGAGTTTGTTTAACGGGGATTGGTCCGTCCAATTCCCGTTTTTTGTTTTATAAGTATTTTATATTTACATTATCCCGTGGATTCTTTAAATATATTTAATGGTTTATTATTTATTACAAACTTCATTGTTTGGGGGTTGATAATAGATGAACATCCTAAAAGAGAAAATAATTTTTAATAATCTTATTGTTTAGCAATGTGGTTTAAATGAAACACTGGTTAATCATCATGCTGGCGTTTTCATATTGTTACGCTGGCTTGATCCGTCCTGGCAATGGTGAAGAATTGCATTATTTACATGTTTTGTTCGAATGGGACCAGGAACCAAATGCACAATCATACAACCTACAAGTTTCTGAAACAGAATCGTTTACTGATATCATTGTTGATATTATTAATGAAACAACTGTTTATATTGAAACAGAAACTATATCTTGGGAAAATACTTATTATTGGCGTGTAAGGCCGATTTATAATGACAGCAGCTATGGAGTTTGGAGTGAAGTTTCAAATTTCACAACAGGTGCATCAATATTTCAAAATTTTAATACAACAACATTTGATGGGGAACTTGTTGAAGATGGCTTAATTGTATTCGGTCAAATGAATCCTTATGGGAACAATGCAGGCGTTGTAGATCAAAATGGAAATGAAGTATGGCATATGGAGGATATATTTTTTAGTTCTGCAAATGAATATGGTCAATTATTTGGCGGTTTCCTGGCGCCACCCTATATAGCCAGAGAATTTAATTTTGAAAGTGACACTGTATGGCACACACCGATTGGTGGCGGGTTAGATAATCATGAATTTTTCCAATTACCTAATGGGAATTATATGACTTTTATTAACGTCTATGAAATGGGCCCAATACATCGCGGTAGTTGGACACAATCATTTCAAAATGCCGGTTATCTCGCTGATGGAATTACTAACGAATTCCCGTGGAGAGGACATAGAATTGTAGAATTTGATAAAGATACAAAAGAACAAGTATGGGATTGGAATGCATTTGATCATTTTTCGATGGATGATTATGATGCATATGGCGGTACCTGGAATTATGCATTGCATAAGAATTGGTATGATTGGCTGCATGGCAACGCATTTTATTTTGATGCAGAAGAAAGTGTGATTTATGTTTCATTTCGTAGTTTATCAAGAATTACCAAGATAGCTTATCCTTCCGGGGATGTAATATGGAATATGGGGTTACCGGAACGATATGGTACAGGTGATGACAATATTTGTACTGATTTACTTTTCAGTTTTCAGCATCATATTCAAGTACTTGAAAATGGAGATTTATTATTTTTTGACAATGGTAATTTAAGTGAAATGTTGCTTGGTGATCCTTATCCGGTAACAAGGATTCGCAGAATAAGAGTTGTTGATGATAGTGAATGTGGAACAGTATGGCAGTATGATTTGCCGCTCCATCTATATGCTCATGCAGTAGGCAGTGTTCAATATCTGGACAATGGGAATTATTTTATTAATACTATGGCAACTGGTCGCGGCAGTAATGATTTTAGTAATTTAGAGATAACACCTGAACAGGTAGTTGTTTGGGAATTAACTGCAGATGTAAATACTACTTGGTACAGATCCTTTAAAATTCCCTCATTACACCCTGAAGCATTTAGTGTCATGTTAGATCAATATCGTAAAGTGAAGTTATCAAATGAAGTTGTAGATGGAGTTATTCTGGATGATACTTATCCATCTCTTACATTTACAATATATAATGAAAGTAGCTACAGCCAACCATATATATATTCTCTAATTGATAGTTTAGGGTGGTTTAGTGAAAGCAGGGATACCATTATTCTAAATGCCAACGAACAGATTACGATTTCATTTGAACCAGCTGTACAATCAGATTCTGTATCATCTCTTACTTTACATGTCTGGCCGGAATATCATGATTATGCTATGAAATCTTTTAACTATATAATGTATAATTTATTAACCTCTAATGAGGAACATATAAATGCAAAATTTACATTAATGAATAATTTCCCTAATCCCTTCAATCCAATAACAACACTCCGCTATGATCTGCCGGAGAATAGTTTTGTTAATGTAACCATTTATGATATGTTAGGTAGGGAAGTAAAGAGACTGGTGAACGGTGAACAGGCGAGTGGTTATTATCAAATTGTTTGGGATGGTACGGACAATTATGGAGAAAAGGTGAGCGCCGGTGTTTATCTGTATCAAATTCATGCAGGAGAGTTTGTTCAGACCAAGAAAATGGTGTTTTTAAAATAAAGGAAATAGTTATAAAATTTTTATTTCCCGTTTTTATAGTTTCAGTTGTACTGTCCCAGGACCATTGGGAAACAGCAGTTTCTGCTGATGATGACTGGACATATCTGGTCCCTGAATCAGAGCTACCATCTGATTGGAATATCCTGGAATTTGATGAATCAGACTGGTTAACCGGACCCGGCGGATTCGGTTATAGCGATTATGATGATGGAACAAATATTGATCCAACCATCTCCGTTTATCTTCGCAGGATATTTACGGTGTCTGATGTTTCAACACTCTTCGCAGCGATCCTCCATGCCGATTATGATGATGGCTTTGTGGCATATCTGAATGGTACGGAGATCGGACGATCAGGTAATTTAGGAGAGCCTGGAACGTTTGTTTCCTATGATGAGACTACAAGTACCGACCATGAAGCACAACTGTATTTGGGAGAATACCCTGAAGTATACTACCTGGATTCTTCACAGCTGGCTTCGTTATTAACGGAAGGAGAGAATGTGCTGGCTGTTCAGGCTCATAATGTTGGTATTACCTCGTCCGACATGTCCAGTAACTTTTTTCTATCCTTCGGGATTACCGATGAGTCCACTTATTATGGTCCTACGCCAGGCTGGTTTCAGCCTCCAGCTGATGTACCAAATCTATTTATAAATGAATTTCTCTCATCAAATGCATCATCAAACCTAGATCCAGATTTTTTTTCATTCTGCGATTGGATTGAAATTTATAATTCTGAAGATACAGTTGTTAATATTAGTGGATATTATATAACTGATGATTTATCTGACCCACTCAAATTTCAATTTCCAGACAGTTCTATAATTCAGCCAAATAGTTTTTTGATTGTTTGGGCGGATGGCGAGGACTATCATCCTGGAAATTATATAACACATACTTCACATGTCGAAATAGAAATAGTCGTTACTACTTGCCATTCGAATTTTAAATTGAATAAGAGTGGCGAAGAAATAGGTCTATTTAGTCCATATCTTGTTCTAATCGATTCTATTACATTTGAAGGACAAATCACTGATATTTCATATGGCAGGAAACCCGATGGGAGTTCAGAATGGTTTTACTTTAGTGAGCCGACACCTCTTGATTCAAATCTGACAGTTGGTTACGGGGATTCAATTAGAACTTTATCGCCTCAATTTTTACCTATCGGAGGATTCTATTCTGCTACCCAAACTATTGAACTTGCTTCAGAAAATACATCAGCAACAATCCGCTTCACACTTGATGGTTCAAAACCAACAGTTAATTCAAATATATATACTTTACCTATTACCATTAACTCTACAACTGTTATAAGAGCACAGGTTTTTGAAACAGGTATTTTGCCTAGTTTGATCACCACAAGTACATATTTTATTGATGAAACATCAGATTTACCGGTTATTTCAATTGGAATAGATCCTATATATTTATGGGACGACGAAATTGGTATTTATACAGAAGGGACTAATGGTACCTATTTACATGGTGATTGGGGAAGTAGGCCAGATGTGTTCGGAAATTATTGTCAGGATTGGGAAAGACCAATTTCGATGGAATATTACAGTTCAGAAGAAAATTTAGAGTATAAAGTTGACGCAGGAATAAAAATACATGGTGGAACGTCCAGACCGTCTGCGCAAAAGTCAGTAACTATTCATTTTCGAAATAAGTATGGCGATAATGAAATCAACTATCAATTCTTTGATGATAAACCTATTCAAGCATGGAGTTCTATCATGTTGCGTACTGGGCAAGATGGTGGAGTTACAAACTTCCATGACGGTATGATGCACACTCTTATTGCAAACAAAGTTGATGCAGATAGACAAGGCTATAAACCGTCTGTTGTTTTTATCAACGGAGAATATTGGGGGATTCATAATATCCGTGAACGAACAAACTCTCATTTTATAGAAACAAATCATAATATAGACGAAGATAATGTTGATATGTTAGGATTCAAATTTGGTGGTTTTGATTATGTTATTGAGGGTGATATGGAAGATTATAATCAATTAATTAATTTTATTGAATCAAATGATATTTCCTTGCCAGAAAATTTCAATTATGTACAAACTCAGGTGGACATAAATGAACTTCTTAACTACCAGATTCTAGAAATATATGCCAGCAACTGGGATTGGCCACAAAACAATTATAAGTTATGGAAACCAAAATCTGGAAATGGGAAATGGAGATGGATTCTTCTTGATATGGATAACGGTTTTAATAGCTGGCCAGGTGAATATGGTTGCCCTGATTCCTGTTTTATTTTTAATATAATTAATCATGTTTTTAATTATCAAGAAAGACACGGAGGTACTTGGGCAAAATCTTTTTTACATAGTCTATTGAGTAATCCTGACTATGTTAATGAGTTTATCCAGCGTTTTGCAACCCATCTAAATACGATATACAATCCTGAAAGAGTGATACATGTTATTGATAGTTTAAGGAGTAATAGAGAACTGGAAACGCCACAGCATATTGAAAGGTGGGGGTGGGTTAGTTCTATGACTGAATGGGAAGACAATGTTGAAGGTATGCGAGAATTTGCTATTGAGCGACCAAATTATGTTAGGCAGCATATAATCGATTATTTTAATCTGGATGATACTTTAGAACTTACAGTTGACATTTCAGAGCCGGGCGTTGGCATAATTCAAATTCACGATATAAACATTCAATCATTTCCTGATACGGGTATTTATTTTCAGAATATTCCTGTAAGGATAGTAGCTATTCCAAATGAAGGTTATCAATTTGTTAATTGGCAAGGAAATTCAGGTGAGATTTCAAATTCAGATTCTATTTCAGTCGTTTTAATGGGAGACTCAACAATAACTGCTGTTTTTGAACCAACTGATAACATACCAATTGTTATAAATGAGATCAATTACAATTCCGCATCAGATTTTGATACGGATGATTGGGTAGAACTGTATAATAATAGTGATTCATCAATTAATATCTCCGATTGGCAATTTAAAGATTCAGATGATAGTAACGTATTCACGATACCTAGTAATACCGTATTACAGGACAGTGGTCTTTTAGTGCTCTGTAAGGATACCACGTCATTTAAATCCTTATTTCCCGATGTTGAGAACTACATGGGCAATTTCGATTTTGGTTTAAGTGGCGGTGGTGAATTAATACGTCTATATGATCAGCAAGGACAAATAGTTGATTCTTTGAATTATGATGATAATGCTCCTTGGCCAGAAGAGCCGGATGGTAATGGGCCGACACTTGAACTCATAAATGTTAATCTGGATAATGCATTAGCGGCAAGTTGGAGATCCAGTTATACTACTGGGGGCAGCCCTGGAAGTACCAATACTGATTACATACCTATTATTATAAATGAGATCAATTACAATTCCACATCAGATTTTGATACAGATGATTGGGTAGAACTGTATAATAATAGTGCTTTATCAATTGATATTTCTGATTGGCAATTTAAAGATTCAGATGATAGTCACGTATTCACGATACCTAGTAATACCATATTACAGGACAATGGTCTTTTAGTGCTCTGTAAGGATACCACGTCATTTAAATCCTTATTTCCCGATGTTGAGAACTACATGGGCAATTTCGATTTTGGTTTAAGTGGCGGTGGTGAATTAATACGTCTATATGATCAGCAAGGACAAATAGTTGATTCTTTGAATTATGATGATAATGCTCCTTGGCCAGAAGAGCCGGATGGTAATGGGCCGACACTTGAACTCATAAATGTTAATCTGGATAATGCATTAGCGGCAAGTTGGAGATCCAGTTATACTATTGGGGGCAGCCCTGGAAGTCCCAATAATGCACCTATTATCACAAATCTATATATCAACGAGTTTATAGCATCTAATGATTCATGTTATGCTGATGATTACAGTGAATATGATGATTGGATTGAGTTATATAATGCAGGTAATGAAGCGATCAATATAGGTGGTCTATTTATTACGGATGATTTGGATGATCCGACCTCTTGGCAAATTCCAGTAACAAACCCAGACCAAACAACAATTCAACCTGATAGTTTTCTTGTACTATGGGCAGACAAAGATACAGATCAAGGGGTCTTGCATGTTGATATTAAATTAAGTGGCAGTGGTGAACAGATAGGCATAGCTATAATAAACTTTCCAGATACAGTTTACGTCGATTCATTAAGTTTTGGAGAACAAACCTCTGATGTATCGTACGGAAGGTATCCTGATGGAGGTGAATATTGGCAATATTTTAATACACCAACACCAAGTACTAGTAATACACTTCCAGAGAATAATCCACCGGTACTTACAATTTTATTGCCGGATGCAACTATTGATGAAGATGATTTTGGGGCGGTAATCATTCCCAACCTAGAAGCTTATTTTCATGATGTGGATGAAGGAGATATCCTCACATACATTGGAAGTGCGTTAGGTGAAGGTCTTGATTCGTTGTCATTCACCACTGATGAGGGCTCTGCCGCCATAGGTCGCATGGTCAACGACCATGGGGCTAAAGTCATACCCATTAAGCGTTCTGAAATGAAGCAGAATTCAAATAACAATGTTTTTGCCCTACAACGGACGGATAAAGATAAATCAGGTCAGCAGGATATAATGTATGTCAATGCAGTCAATGGCACTATAAACATCCGCCAGAACCGTTCATTATCCAGGGCAGATTCAACAGCCTTGATTGTATATCCAACTTTGAATTTTAATGGCGATGTAAATATCGCTGTTACTTGTACTGATACATCATCAGCTTCGATAAATGACACTTTGATTTTGACTATTCTGCCAATAAATGATGCACCAGTTATAACTGCATTGGATAATGTGACGATTGCTGAAGATAGCTTTGCAGAAGTGAATCTGGTTGCTTCAGATGTGGACGAAGATACCTTATCGTTCAGTGCTTCTGCGGATACAAATGCTATTTCAGCAGATGTGAATGGAACAACTCTTACACTAACACCTGAAGCAGACTGGAATGGCACAGCAGACATCACCGTATTTGTTACGGATGGAGCTCTATCGGATACAACTTCTTTTGTATTGACCGTTAATCCTGTAAATGATCCACCTGGGATTGTTTTACCAGACACATTCGAGTTTAGTGAGGACGGATTGCTTACAGGTGATTTTACACCTTATTTCAACGATGTTGATTCTGATTCATCATTAATATTGACAGCCTCCAATAACGAAAACATTCAAGTGGCAATTGATACGTTTACGGTTACGTTCACTGCGGATACAAACTGGAACGGTTTTGAAGATATTGTATTTACCATTGATGATCAAGATTTACGGTTTACAGATAGTGATACGGTAAGGGTAAGTGTATTAGCTGTAAACGATGCACCAGTTATAACTGCATTGGATAGTGTGACTATTACTGAAGATAGCTTTGCAGCAGTAAATCTTTCTGCCACGGATATAGACGGAGATAGTCTCACCTTTATAGCATCTTCAACAAACACAAGTGTAACAGTCACTGTGAGTAATGATACATTGACACTCACCCCGTCAACAGACTGGTATGGAAGTTCAGCTATTACGGTGTTTGTTGAAGATGGTTTTCTTTCTGACACAACTTCATTTGTACTGTCCGTAACACCTGTAAATGATCCACCTGGGATATTTTTACCGGACGCATTTGAGTTTAGTGAGGAAGGTCAGCTTGTCATCGATTTTACACCTTACTTCAACGATATTGAATCTGACACGTCACTGGTATTGACTGCTGCTGGTAATGCCTATATTAATGTAGCTATTGATACTTTTATGGTTACGTTCACTGCAGATACAAACTGGAACGGTTTTGAAGATATTGTATTTACGATTGATGATCAAGATTTACGGTTTACAGATAGTGATACGGTAAGGGTAAGTGTATTAGCTGTAAACGATGCACCAGTTATAACTGCATTGGATAATGTGACGATTGCTGAAGATAGCTTTGCAGAAGTGAATCTGGTTGCTTCAGATGTGGACGAAGATACCTTATCGTTCAGTGCTTCTGCGGATACAAATGCTATTTCAGCAGATGTGAATGGAACAACTCTTACACTAACACCTGAAGCAGACTGGAATGGCACAGCAGACATCACCGTATTTGTTACGGATGGAGCTCTATCGGATACAACTTCTTTTGTATTGACCGTTAATCCTGTAAATGATCCACCTGGGATTGTTTTACCAGACACATTCGAGTTTAGTGAGGACGGATTGCTTACAGGTGATTTTACACCTTATTTCAACGATGTTGATTCTGATTCATCATTAATATTGACAGCCTCCAATAACGAAAACATTCAAGTGGCAATTGATACGTTTACGGTTACGTTCACTGCGGATACAAACTGGAACGGTTTTGAAGATATTGTATTTACCATTGATGATCAAGATTTACGGTTTACAGATAGTGATACGGTAAGGGTAAGTGTATTAGCTGTAAACGATGCACCAGTTATAACTGCATTGGATAGTGTGACTATTACTGAAGATAGCTTTGCAGCAGTAAATCTTTCTGCCACGGATATAGACGGAGATAGTCTCACCTTTATAGCATCTTCAACAAACACAAGTGTAACAGTCACTGTGAGTAATGATACATTGACACTCACCCCGTCAACAGACTGGTATGGAAGTTCAGCTATTACGGTGTTTGTTGAAGATGGTTTTCTTTCTGACACAACTTCATTTGTACTGACTGTAACCCCGATAAATGATGCACCAGTTATTACTGCATTGGATAGTGTAACAACTGCTGAAGATAGTTCTGCAATAGTAAATCTTTCTGCTTCAAATGTAGACGAAGATACCTTATCGTTCAGTGCTTTTGCGGATACCTCTGCGATTACAACCAATGTGGATGGAACCAATCTTACGGTGACTCCTGAAGCAAACTGGCATGGAACTTCAAATGTAACAGTTATTGTCACTGATGAGAATGGCTTGTCCGATACTACTGATTTCACATTAACTGTTAATCCAGTTAATGACTCACCAGAGGAATTTTCTGTAATCTATCCAACTGTTTCAGATACCTTCAGTACTCATGCTGATAATGATACCCTAATCCAGTTCAGTTGGGGTAAGAGCTACGATGTAGATAGTGAGATTAATTATACACTAACTATTGAACTGGAGTTTTTTGGAAATGTCTATACCGATATACATGAAGACATCAGTGATACTACCATAGGTATTTCATCACATTCACTTAACCCAATATTGGAAGTGACAGCACAGGATGAAGCGGTTTTTACATACTATGTCCATGCCACTGATGAAGAATATACTATATCAGATACAGGTGAGTTTGTTTTATCACGAGCAGCATTGGGTGTGGATGAAGGATTATCTATTCCAGAAGTTTTTGCTCTGCATCAGAACTACCCCAACCCATTCAATCCAATCACAATACTATGTTATGATTTACCAGAACAAAGTTTAGTGAATATCATCATCTACGATATGCTGGGCAGGGCAGTAATAACACTAGTTAATACAACCCAAAATGCTGGATTTAAGTCAGTGATCTGGAATGCTACCAATGACTACGGAAAACCTGTGAGTGCAGGGGTTTATCTATATCAGATTCATGCAGGAGAGTTTGTTCAGACCAAGAAAATGGTGCTGTTGAAATAAAATGTATTTGTCATCTCGAGCCCTGCAAAGAAGAGAAGGGTGAGAGATCTACATAATGGTTCTTTCTCCATTGAATTTGTAAAATGATTAACAAAGTAGATTTCTCTCCGCTATAGGCGGTTCGAAATGACGGTTATTATTTTAGATTTGGTAATAATTAAGAAAAAATAACACAACTATCGCCCCCACGATAGTATTCATAAAATTCACGCCGTCGTTATCCAGCCATTTGAAACCGCCGGAATGATGGGTGCGTTCTCCACAATGTGATCGTTTTTCCGTTTCTTTAGTACAGACTGAACAGGTGAACTTGGCTTGAATACTCCCACCGAGGAGGGAATCAACAAAACTGCCAACAAACCCTGCTGCCACCACAAGCCCGCCTGCTACAAATCCACCGATCCAAGCAATGAAACCTGCTCCCAGCAAAGAACCAATAAATCCCAAAATGGTCACGCCTCCGGAGGTTCCTTTGGCCACTGGTCTAAAATTCAAGATATGCCGGGGATCATATTTACTGAAAAAGCCGATCTCCGTAGCCCATGTGTCCGCAGTGGCTGCTGCTATAGCACCCAGAAACATAACATACGATAGGTCAAATGGATGGAAGAAATGAACAATGGCTATGATCATGGGGACACCGCCGTTAGCTAATACTTGGAGAACATCCCGATTGGAGCTCTTTTGGGTGGCGTCAGCGGACTTTTTCCCCAATTTCGACAAAATGGACGATAAAATAAAAAACGCCAGTATGGGCATAATCCATTGCGCTCCTCCGGTTCCAAAAATAAACATGCCCATGACAAATGCAGTGGCTGTTCCTCCGCCGTTCAACGAACGCAGTTTATGAGCCAGGAAAAAGATCACTGCTGATCCAACCATCCAAAGCAGTAGAACCGGCAACGTCCCGTGAGTATAATTAATGAGATATATCTCATAGGAAATGGCTGTCACCAGTGGTACAGACAAATTGTCGGATCCCTTATTACTAGCGGCTTCCGCCAGTGTGGCCATGAGCCCTGTAAATGCAGCACAGCCGATGAGCACGTTTAAAGGCAGGAAAAATGCTGCTCCAAACAGCCATGCAAAAAAGTCCGTCCCCACATAAATAATAAGAGTGGTGGATAGAAACATAGCGGCACTGCCTTGGAGGGATTTTTCATCTTCCCAAAGAGTAAATTTCAGTGGTTTCTTTTCCTGTCCTCCTACGATGGATGCCAGGGTATCAGAAAATGTCATGACCAGCAAGGATAGAATAAGAGTAATGGGCTTTTCCCAGAAAAATGCCGCTAATATCAAAAATGCAATAGGGAAATACACTGTTCCAAAAGTTGTTCTATCGGTTGCGTGCATACTTTTAAATGCGTGTGATTTCAAAGCTAAAACATTTACAGCGATGAAAATTACGGCGAGTGTTATGGGCTGAATGTTTGATTCAAAGATCAATGGACATGTCGCAACCATGATACCCACGATCACATGGACCATTTTTCTACTGGCTTCCGGTTCCCACTTCAACTTGGAACGGACAAATTCAGCCACGCCGATGAGCAGAAAGATACCAATGAAGAATGCACCGAATGTGATCCATTCATTTTCGAATGGATTTAAGATGGGTAATTCCATTGAAAAATCTACACCAATCAGCGCAATAATGTGTATTATTTGATGATTGTTTTGTAGAATCCCCCTCTAAATTCATCAGCATCAAAACATAAAATGAGCCCAAAGATCTCCCGCCGTCAATTCATTAAAGCCGGAACAGCCGCAGCCGCTGTGTTGGCTATTGTCCCGGCAAGTTCAATTTTGAAAATCGGAGCCAATCGAAACGGCGAAAAAGTTATTGTTATCGGCGCCGGATTAGCCGGGCTTTCCTGTGCCTATGAATTAAATAAAGCCGGTTTTGACGTAACCGTACTGGAAGCACGCACCCGTCCCGGCGGAAGAGTGAGAACATATCGAGATCCATTTGCCGACCATCTTTACGCTGAAATGGGCGCTGAATACGTGAACTCTGAAGACCGCTTTGCACGAAAATATACTGAGATTTTCGGCTTAAATATCCTGACAGCAAAACTGTATGACGGAATTTATGTTCGCGGCAAAAAATTCAAGATGGCTGATTTCCAAAAATTAAAGCAGACCTTGCCATACGAAGGAACAACAGGAGGCGTTCTCTTCGGACAGGAAAAAAAGTATATTCAGCATTGGGTAGATGAAATCAGCACTTGGGCGGAACTAAATTCTGTATCATGCATGAGCTGCCATGAATTCGGCGGACAGGAAAAAATAAAAAATGCTATCAATCTAAATCACCTCCCACAAAAAATTCTGGATTTGGATCAATTATCTGTAGCAGGTCTTTTGCGCAAGGAGGGAGCGCCGAAAGATATTATTGATTTATACACCTACACAAACGCCACCGAGAGTACAGGGCGCCCGGAAACACTTTCAGCATTGTCCCTGGTGATGGGACATTTTATGGCCGGTGGATTTGATGAGGAAACGGATGAAGGCAGGATTCTCGGAGGTAATGACCAACTGCCAAAAGCATTTGCAAAAGCCTTAGCTCCAAAGGTCATGTACAATCGTCCCGTAAAAAAAATAGCCCATGATCCTTCTGGGGTAGAAATTACCTTTTTAGAAGACGGCAAGTTGACCGCTATGAAAAGTGACAAATGCGTCATTGCCATGCCCGTGTCCATTTTGCGCCGTACAAAAATAACGCCGGAATTTACTCCGGCGAAAATGCACTGCATCCGCAAACAAAGCTATGGTCATGTGATGAAAATAGCCATGCAGTTTCGCCGCCGCTTTTGGGATGAGCCCGGCAGTTTAGGACAGCGTGTGTTCACAGATACCCCTCTAAGGCGGGTGTATCATTTTTCCATTGACCAGCCGGGACCCCGTGGTATCATTTTGTCCTTTACATCCGGCGCCCATGCTGAAAAATTAGGCAGAATGAGGATAGAGGGAAGAATGACCGTCGCTGAACAATCCTGCAGTGAAATTTGGTCAGAAACCTCCCGATTTTGGGAGGGCGGTGTAAGTAAATACTGGAATGAAGATCCTTGGCTGCGGGCCAGCTATTCCATGAATGGAGTAGGGCAGAAGGACTTCCGAGGAATTTTAGCCGGCAGTGAAGGTCCCTTTCACTTTGCCGGTGAACATACCTCCACACACCGCTCCTCCATGAATGGCGCCATCGAATCAGGTGTAAGAGCCGGCAGGGAAATTATTGAAGGATAATGGGGACCCACGAATACAACGCTGATGAGCGCAACGAAAATATTCTCATCTATGTGAATGGGGAGATCGTTCCCCGTAAGGATGCGAGGGTCTCTGTGTTTGACAGCGGTTTCTTATTAGGCGACGGTGTGTGGGAAGGGATCCGTTACCACAACAAGCAGTTGGTCCATAAGGATGAACATTTTCGCAGACTCTTTGAAAGTGCTGCAGCCATCGGGATGGATTTTGGTAAATCAGAATCTGAATTGGAAGAGATCATTCAACAAACGCTGGATGCCAATCAAATGGAATCGGATATTCATCTTCGCTTTATCGTTTCTCGGGGACTGAAAAAGACTCCGTATCAACATCCTAAAGTGAATGTGGGCGGCCCCACCATTGTTGTTATACCGGAATATAAGATCGCCAGTGAAGATGTGAAAAAGACAGGAATAAGAGTGGGAACAGTAAGCGTCCGCAGGGGAACTTCAAAATCGCAGGATCCAAAATGGAATACATTGAGTAAGCTGAACTGTATCGTGGCCTGTATCGAAGCGGATAGTTTGGGTTATGACGAAGGTTTGATGCTGGACGTGAATGGCTACGTGTCCACCTGTAATTCAACAAATTTCTTCATCGTTCGTCAGGATGAAGTGTGGACATCTACCGGTGAATATTGTTTGAATGGTGTGACGCGTGGAAATATCATTCGCTTGTGTAAGAAAAATGATATTCCTGTGTTTGAGCGTAATTTTCATGTGGAAGACTGTCATTCTGCCGATGAAGCTTTTGTGACCGGTACATTTGCCGGGGTAATTCCCGTAGTGGAAATTGATGGACATGAGCTGTCCGGCGGAG
>Ga0208274_1000937_pt1 | contig 14215 bp, 9 predicted proteins | sample ETNtaG_22_FD_185755 | JGI IMG/M metagenome (GOLD analysis project Ga0208274, IMG submission 185755) | Marine microbial and viral communities from oxygen minimum zone, Eastern Pacific Ocean - ETNP201306SV43 (SPAdes) (version 2) | ecosystem: Environmental > Aquatic > Marine > Oceanic ... | reverse complement strand
CTGAGATGCCGACCGTGCTGCCATCTTCGAGCGCGAGCGACCCGTGCTCAAGTTCCGCGCCGCATTTTCCGCAGCGCATGTTTTCAACTTCCATTCCACAGTCGGAACATGTGTATTTCGTCAACCTCTTTCTCCTTTTACTTTCAGTCCGTGCCACCATTCATTCTATGGCGTTTTGCCAGCCGTAACAATTTCGGCCGGAGCGAGGCAGGAACGCAGACACTCAGATTAGCCGCCGGCCCCCGGGCGAAAATATCGCTGGACGAACAAATCTCCATTTGGCAAGCAGAAACAACATCGAAGTCCAGATCACTCCCAAGCCATATTTCATCGACCGCCAGACATTAATTGATGATGAGCGTGGTTCGTAGCGTGTCGGACAGGTTACCTCGCCAATGCGAAAACCGAAATATATCGCCTGCCCCAGAATCTGATTGTCGAAGAGAAAATCGTCCGAGTTTTCTGCCAGCGGCAACTCAGCAAGCACCCGGCGCGAAAATGCCCGGTATCCGGTGTGGAATTCGGACAATTTCTCTCGCAGTAACACGTTCTGGAAGAAGGTGAGCAGCCGATTCGCCACGTATCGGTATAACGGCATGCCGCCCCGGCGAGCGCCTTTGCCGAGTATGCGGGATCCGAGGACAATGTCGTACAATCCGGAATCTATTAACGCCACCATCGCCGGCAGCAATTTCGGCGTGTACTGATAATCCGGATGTAACATAACTACGATGTCTGCGTTGGCGGTAAGAGCCGCACGGTAGCACGTTTTCTGGTTGCCGCCATAACCCATGTTGCGCGCATGTCGCACCGTCACAAGCCCCATGCCTTCCGCCAGAGCCACTGTGCCGTCCTGACTGGCGTCATCGACCAGAATAACTTCATCCACCACAGAGTTGTCAATCTCGCTGACGGTATCAGCCAAGGTGTTCGCCGCGTTATACGCCGGCAGCACCACGACCACCCGCGAGCGACGCTGATTTACGTCAAGAGTCATCCTTTCTCCTCCCCTCAACGAGTCTCGGTGCCGCCCGCTCGCGTGCTTCCAGCAACCGCGAAAACAACAATCTCGTCATCCTCATAGAATGATTCGCCGACCTGCTCTGCAAACACATCGATACAGCGCGTGATTGTGTCCGCCTGCTGCCCGGAAGAGGGAGAGCGGCTGTGGAACACAACGTAATCACCCTCGCGCGCGCCCGCTTGCAGCACCCGCTCAAGGTGAACGAAATTGCGGAACTTCATTCCCGTAGCTTCCAGAGGATACTCGCCTGTAAAACCGTGCCAGTCACTCCCGCACAGCGCGCCGAGAAAGCCAATACGCACGCGCTGCCTGTGCACCTTTTGATAGAAGTTCAAGCGGATGTGGTGCCATGCGAGGTCCCATGGCGCCTCAATTATGGTCAGGCTTGCGGGGGGCTGTTCGCCTAACATCCAATAGAATTCCGGGATGCGTTCCGGCTGCAGGAAGCGGTATGGATTGGCTTCCAAGCGGTAGTCAGACTGAAAGAGCATGTGCCCGGTGAACTGATTCGGATAATATGCCTGCGCCCGAAGAGGCCCCGCCAGCAACAGGACCGGAACCAGCATCCCGGCCGCAACGTAACGCCCGCTGGAGGAAGCCCATCTGGATACCCCGTGGCCGAGACCGCACGCCACCAGCATCAAGAACACCGGCACCACCGGCAGACCGTACCGCGCCAATACTATCGCCTCGTCCAGCCCAACTCCGCGCGATAAGGCCACTATCGCCAGTAGCCCAGCTGCACAAAAAAGACAGTATTGCAACCAGAGCCGCTGCCGGTGCCACAAACACCCCACCCCCACGGCGCCCAGCACAAATAGAACCGCAATCAGAAAGTGGTTCCCACTTCCGGCCCACAGGCGAACCGCGCCAATGAGTGCATGCCATCTGAGCGATTGCATTCCGCTCTTCGCCAGAAAATTGGCGTGGTCAACGTAGAGCGGGGGGCCGATGACAATCGTGAGCAGGAAGAGCGCCCACAACCCAAGCGCAGTGAGCCGCCGCACAGGCCGCGCGTCGCCGCCGACCGCGCTGCGCAGAGCAAGTAGCCCGAAAAACGCCACGGGCATAAAAGTGAAAAGCAACGAGGCGACATGCAGGTATGCGCCTGTCACAGTGGAGGAAAGGTAAACAGCGGCCCAGCGGGGCCCGGGCTCGTGCCACCAGCGAAAGCACGCTGCTAGCGCCACGGAGGCTAGCAGCACCGTCAGCGCATAAGGGCGCGCGGTGCGGCTGAAATACACCAGCAGCGGGGAAACCGAGAGCAGCACGACGAAGAAAAGATACGCATTGCGACCTATATACCTGCGCCACAATCGCGGCACCACCAGCGGCATGGAGATGCCGGTCAGAAAAGCGGGCAGCCTCATTCCCACTTCGTTCAAGCCAACGGTATCGGAAAGCGCCTTGTAAAACATCGTCAGCGGTATGCTGTAATCAGCATAGCCGAAGTGGGTGACAATGTGACTGTAATCGACTATCAGCAACCTGTAAAGTGCGTGCCATTCATCGTCGGCGATGATCTCGCCAGCCAGCTGGTATGCCCGTATCCCAACACCGAGCAGCACTACAGCCAATACAAAGTAGCCTTCAAACCGCCCTTTTCGCGCGGTCGTACTCATTTAGTGTCGGCGGCGCCAATGGATAGAAAGTGGCCGCCTATTCGAAAAACAACCACCCGAAACCACCGCGAAACGGGCAAACTAACGCGGCACAAACATGGCTCCAGTCCCGATAGGGTGCAGCCCCTGCGGCCAGATGGTGTCCGAATCATACAGCGCCATACGAAGGTCTACTTCGGTCAGGTTTGCGCCACGCAAATTGGCGCCTCGCAAGTCGGTCCAGCGCAAATAAGCCCGGTGCAGATTAGCGCCGCTCAGATCGGCACCGCTCAGGTCCACGCCGAAAAGATTCGCGCCACTCAAATCAGACCCGTTAAGATTGGCCTGCCTGCACTCGCTGTGAGGTTGAATGATGCATCCGCCCGTGACCCTCGGCATGCATCCAGCGAGGAAAATGCTTCCAATTCCGAAGAGACAGGTAATACGGCGCATCACTCAATGCCATATAATAGCAGCGCCATGCCAGCTAGCACACCTGTCAATCCAGAACCTGACCGCCGCCGCGTGGCGCTTTTCTGCGTAGGCATTGGCCTTGCGGGATTGGCGTACCTTTATTTTCGTCTGAATGTGATTTACTCGGCTAGATATCCGCTCGTCACCTGGCATCACCGCCCGGCCTGGGTGGAGGTTCTCTATGCAATACGCTGGCCTATGCGCATCGTCGCGGCAAGCGCACTGCTGCTGCTCGCATGGCTCGAATACTGTGGCAAGTTCCTTTCCATCGCCCTACAGCGGGTGCTGCAGCAGCGCCGATTAACCACCCTGACCGTACTGCTCCTCGGTGCAGTCTCGGGAAGCTATTACTTGCAGCCCGGCTCTACCACAGCGACCGCTGACGGAAGAAACTACCTAGCCTGGGCAGCCTTGCTGCGAGATTATCTGCGCTCGGCGCAAGTGCCTTTGTGGACAAACGTGGCCGCTCTGGGCATCCCCTTTGGGCAGTTCTACAACTGGCTGTCATACGCTCCTGCAGCCCTCGTAGGATTTCTCGTTCCGGACATGCTGGTGGCGACCAGGTTGGCGCTCTACGCACTGCACGGGCTGGCAGTGTGGGGCACATACCTCTACATCGAAATACTGACTGGTTCGCGTGCGGCCGGGTTGACCTCCGCGTTTGCGCACGGATTTGCTTTTTACCTTTATCACAAATTGGTATTGGTGGGCCTACTGCCGGTGGCACTGCCTGTTTTCCTGTTACCCTGGCAGTTCTATTATGCTGAGTGTATTGTGCGGCAAGAACGTTTCCGCCGCGCATGGGCGCTTGCCGCATTGACGACCGCACTGAGTATCGCCGGGCACCTCGCCTATGGATTGGCGGCTGCCGGGCTACTCTTCTTTAACCTGTTAGTGCGCGGACTTTTCCCTACGGGAATCAAGAGCGCATTCAGGCTCATCCGAATGCTACTGTTTGCCCTGGCAGTGCCCGTTACAGGCATACTGGCTGCGGGCCTGTTCGTGGTCCCGCCTCTGACGGAGGCCAACAGCCCCATAGTTGGATTCATTCAACGCCAGGGCTTCGCGCTAGATTTAGTCCGCCTGAATCAGGTGTTCACGTTCGCGGGCAGCTACCTCACCCCTTCTATGTGGGGAGGCTACGTTGGCATAAGTGTCAGTATATTGGCCGCCATCGGCGCTGCCCTGAGCATATACCGCCGGCGTCATGAGCATTTCGGCCTGATAGCGATGGCTCTGATTGCTCTCTGGCTGGTACTGGGACCCTACTACGTTCCTTTTTTTCAGTCTTTGCACCGCGCGTTGCCATTTGGAAGTGTGGTGTACGGTATGCACACGCCTGGGTATTACATAATCTATCTCGGATTCTCTCTGGCAGCTTTGAGCGGCGTTGCCGTCCCCGGGCTCGCGGGCGAGCACTCAGTCCGCCGGCTGCTAAAGAGCGCACAGCGGCGGTCAGCACGGCATTCCCTCCGCACGGATCCTTATGTTATCCTGTGCGCGCTGGCCATGCTGGCAATGGCGTTCGATTTGGCTCCGCTCACGTTGCTGGTAAACGCCTTCGAGCCCCCCGCGCACGCACGCCAGCAAACCGGACGCGAGCGCGTTATCGCGTGGTTGCAGAGCCACGGAGACTCGGCGCTGCGCGTCTTCGAACCCGACAACCGTTCATTACTTGACATCTATCAACACACCGGTCTGCAGCAAACAGCCGGCATCTGGGATGACCGGGCCCCCTCCGCGGTGTTCGTGGAGGCGATCGCCGGGCAGGAGATGCTCTACCTAGCGAATGTCGGCTACGTCATCACTCGGGATTCGCTCCCTGCCGAACAGCAATCAATCCCCGGCCTGTCGCATCTGCTCATTAACCCGTCACACACCGTGGTGCTGGCAAGCCCGCGAACCGAAGTAGTCGAGCATATATCCGCTGCTCACATTCCTGTCGGAATCGACCAGAGCCGCAATGCAGCGGAGACTATTTACATCACTAAACCAAGCGGTGAGGGAAATCGTCGAACCGGAAAAGCGCCTCTCGAAGCCAAGGCAATCTCTTACAACTGGGGTTTGCAGACCACAGACATTACATACGAATTGACTGACGCTGCATTTGTGCAGGTGAGCCTATCCTATTTCCCACACCAGTCCGTCTTGCTGGATGGTAAAGTGGTGCATGCGGTACCGACAGGGCTCGGGTTAATTGGTTTCTGGAGCGATGCCGGACGACATCAGGTGCAGATTATGCCGCGCCTGAGTCCAGCTCGACTGAGGTGGGGGACGATAAGTATTACTATAACAATAGCCCTGACCCTCGCCGCACTTCTGACCACGCGAAACCGCCGTGTGAAAAGTACACGCAGTTATACTGAGAGAATCACCTGATACGGCAGCGCACAGCCTCACCTCATGGCCTGCTCCAGTTGCTTCTGCGAACAATGCGGGTACAGCAAATTCCCCCTTGACAGAAGTGCCACTGCTGTGTTATTAATAGAACTCTTGTTCTATTTTCCGTTTTCGATTGCTCGATGCGTATTCTCTGTCTGCTGCTCGCGCAGCTTCCTCTTCAGGTTGAAATCCAGCGTGACCCGCGACTGGCCGGGGAACCGCTGGCGCTGCTGCGCCCTTGGGATCAGCGCGTGCTGGCGGCTGCGCACCCGTTGCGCGCAGCCGGCGTCCGACCCGGAGATTCGCGCCGGAGCGTCGAGCAGCGCTGCCCGCTGGCGCGCTTTCTGCCCGCTGCCGAAGTGCGTTATCAGCAGGCGCACCAGCAGCTCGAGAGCGCGTTGAGCGCATTCTGTACCCGCATCGAGAGCGACGGTCCGGGAAAGTTTTTCATCGCCGTGACCACGCTGGCGCGCACCTTTCGCTCCGAGAACGCGCTGGCCATAGCGGTGGCACAACAGGCGCGCTCCGAGACGCAGTTGCCGGTCACAGCCGCCATCGCCGGGGATAAATTCACCGCCGCCCGCGCCGCGCTGCAGGCGCGCCCCGCCCGCATCATCCCGGCTGGGCAGCAGGCCGCTTTTCTGGCTGCCCTGCCACTGACCGCACTCCCCGACCCGCCGCCAGAAATGCTGCGCCGCCTGCATCTATTTGGCATCAGCACTCTGGGTGAATTCGCGCGGTTGCCGCACGCGGCCGTGGTGCGCCAATTTGGCCCGGAACTGGTACACTTCCACGATCTGGCGCGCGGACGTGATACGAGTCCGCTGCAGCCCTACGCACCGCCGCCTGCGATAGTCTGCACCCTAACGCTGCCCGAGCCGCTGGCTGAGTTTCAGACATTACAAAACCGGCTGCAGCAGCTGGCAGCGCGGCTGGCACAGCGCCTAGAGCGAGCCGGGTACCACGCCACCGCGCTGGCGCTGGCGGCGACCGATGAGAGCGGCCGCGCCCACCACCGGGGGGCGGCCCTCAAGCCCCCCTCGGCTGCACGCGCGCGCCTCCAACGCATGGCCGCGCACTTGCTGAATCAATTGAAGCCGCCGACGCCCATCGCCGCGCTGCAACTGACAGCCTATCCGCTGCGCCAGTGGCAGCAGGGCGCGCGCCAGATGAACCTCTTGCAGCAGCGCAGCGAGCGCACGGCGGCGCAGCGCCAGCAGGCTTTACATAGCCTGCAGCAGCGCTTTGGCGATAACGTGGTGCAGAGGGCCAGCGCCATAGACCCGCCCGAGCCGACACCGGTACAGGTGCGCTGCGCGCCCGGTGGCGACCCGGCGGCATTGCGCCTGCGCGAACGCTCACACCCAGTGGAGTACGTACACCAGCACTGGCGCGTGCAGCAGCACTGGTGGGAGCAGCCCACCCAGCGCGATTATTTTCAGGTAAGCATCGCCGATGGGCGCGTGCTCACCCTCTTCCGCGATGGCGAAGGGCTCTGGTTTCTCGACCGTGCCATACATTGAATTACACGCCCACTCCTATTTCTCGTTGCTGGACGGCGTGCCCACCCCCGAGGCGTTGGTAGCGCAGGCCGCCGAGTGGGATATGCCCGCGCTGGCGCTCAGCGACCACAACGGCCTTTACGGTCTGCCGCGCTTCTGGCAGGCTGCGCAACAGGCCGGCCTCAAAGCAATAATCGGCTGCGAACTCACTCTGGCGCAAAACAGCGACCACCTGACTCTGCTGGCCGAAACTCAGCGCGGGTACTCCAGCCTGTGCCGCCTTATCACCCGCGCACACCGCGAGGGCGAAAAAGGGCACGCGGCCCTGCCGGAGAGCGCGCTGGCAGAAAACACCGCCGGATTGATTGCGCTTTCCGGCTGCCGGCGTGGCGCGATAGCGCGCGCGCTGCTTACCCACGATCACCAGCGAGCCGCCCGCACCGCCGCGTGCTACGCCGACATGTTCGGCCGAGAACACTTCTTTCTGGAGATGCAGCGCCACCACGAGCGCAACGACCGTTACCTGAACGCCTGGATGGAGAGATTGGGGCACCGACTGGGGCTGCCGCTGATAGCCACCGGCAACGTGCACTACCTGACCCCCGCCGACGCGCGCCTCCACGATGTGCTCACCTGCATCCGCCAGCGGCTGCCGTTGGAGCGCGCCGACGGCCGGCTGCGCGCAAACCACGAATATTATTTCCGCAGCCCGCAAGAGATGAAAGCCCTCTTCGCCGCATGGCCGCAGGCGCTGCGCAACACACTTGCCGTGGCCGAGCGTTGCCGGGCGCGCCCTCCCACCGGCCCGCAGGCGCTGCCACAGATGCAGATGCAGCTCCCGCCCGACGTCAGCGCGGATGCACACCTGCGCGCGCTCTGCCGCACAGCACTCGGCCGCAAGTCCGGCGCAGAGGCGCACAAATACCAGCGCACGCTCGAACGCGAACTCAAACTAATTGCCGAGCAGCGCCTGGCGAACTACTTTTTGCTGGTATGGGATGTAATGTGCTTCGCCCGCCGGCGTGGCATCCTCTGCCAGGGGCGCGGCAGCGCCGCTAACTCGCTGGTGGCTTACCTGCTCGGCATCACCCCCATCGACCCACTGGCCGCCGGCCTGGTCTTCGAACGCTTCCTTTCGCCCGAGCGCCCCACCCCGCCCGACATCGACATCGATTTCGCCGCCGACCGCCGCGAGCAAGTCATCCAATATATCTATCACAAATATGGTCCGGAGCATGTGGCCATGGCCTGCACCGTGGTCACATTCCGCGCGCGCTCTGCGCTGCGCGATATCGGCTTTGCGTTGGGATTCGACGAGGGATTGCTGCAACGCGCCAGCGCCGGGCTGGACGATTACTCCGCGGCTGCCCTGCCGCAATCCGAGAGCCTGCGCGCCACGCTGGGGGATGATTTCCACTCCCCGCGCTGGCAGCAGCTGCTGCAGCTGGCTGCCCGTCTGGAGGGCTTCCCGCGCCATCTCGGCATCCACAACGGCGGCATGGTGCTTTCCACGCGCCCGCTGGCCGCGCAAATCCCGGTCGAGCCGGCCACAATGGAAGCGCGCACCGTGGTGCAATGGGATAAAGACTCACTCGAGCTCATGGGCTGGATCAAGCTGGATGTGCTCGGCCTGCGCATGCTCGCCGCCATCGCCGATGCGTGCGCTCTAATTGACCCTCCTCCGGATCTGGCGGCGCTCACTTTCGATGACCCTGCCGTGTTCGATATGCTCTGCCGCGCCGAGACCATCGGGGTCTTCCAGGTGGAAAGCCGCGCGCAAGCCACGCTGATTCCGCGCTTCCAGCCGCGCTCCTTCACCGACCTGACCGTGCAGGTGGCATTGATTCGGCCCGGGCCGCTGCAGGCAAACATGGTGCACCCCTATCTGCGGCGGCGCGAAAAGAGTGAGCCGGTGACATACCTGCACGCGCTGCTCGAACCGGCTCTGCGCGAGACGTTGGGCGTGATTCTCTTTCAGGAACAGGTGCTCAAAGTGGCACGCGACCTTGCCGGCTTTACACCCGGCGAGGGAGAACTGCTGCGGAGGGCGCTGGGCCACAAGCGCGCCGGCGAACAACTGCAAGCTTTCCGCGCTCGCTTTCTGGCGCGAGCGCAGGCACGCGGAGTGAGCGCCGCCATCGCCGGCCAAGCCTTCGAGCAGCTGAAAGCGTTCGGCGGATACGCCTTCTCCAAAGCGCACGCCGCCGCCTTTGCGGTCATCACCTATTGGTCGGCATGGCTGCGCTGCCACCATCCCGCCCCGTTTTTCGCCGGATTGCTGCGCCAGCAGCCGATGGGGTTCTATCCCGCGCACGTGGTGCTATCCGATGCGCGCCGCGCGGGGGTGCGTTTTCTACCTGTGGATTTGCGCCACTCTCAGGCCGGCAGCACACTGCAAACCGGTGCGGTGCGGCTGGGGCTGCAATCCATCCACGGGCTGGGCGCAGAGCAAATCGAGTTGCTGCTGCAAGAGCGTCGGCGCGCGCCTTTTCGCTCTCTGGCCGGGCTTCTGCGTCGCACCGCGCTGCCGCGCCCGACAGTGGAATCGCTGCTACTGGCCGGCGCGCTCGATTATTTGCACCCTTCCGGAGACCGCCGTCAATTGCTCTGGGAGTTGGCGGAGGCCTACCGCACTGCAACCGGGCCGCCGCCGCTGGCGCTGCCCACCCGCGCCGAAGGCGTACCGCTGCCGCCAATGACAGCCGCCGAGCAGCTGGCGACAGAGTTCGCCGTCACCAGGGTGAGCGCGCGCCGCCACCTGACTGATTTGCGCCGCAAGATTTTCGCCCGCGCCGGAGCGCTCCCGGTGGTGCAGCTTTCCGGCTTGCGCGATGGCCAGCGCGTCACAGTGGGCGGCATGGTGGTGGCGCGGCAGCGCCCACCCACAGCACGCGGCATCTGCTTTCTGGCTCTGGAAGACAGCAGCGGGCTGCTAAATGTGGTCGTTTATCCGGATATCTATGCTCAACATCGCGCCGGTTGTCGGGCGGCCTTCGCGCTCATCCGCGGGCAATTGCAACTCGAACACAGCGCAGTGCACCTGGTAGCGCACGAGGTGGTGGCTGTGTGAGTGCGCGCATCGGGCTCAGCCGCGCATGCGCGCGCCTGTGGGATCAAACAGCGGCTCGCGCTGCGGATGCGCCACGCGGCGCACACCCAGCACCTCAATCTCAAAGCCATCATCCGCATCCGCCCGTTCGACGGGCACGTACCCCAACGCAACCGACACCCGCGACCAGTGCGCATACCCGCCCGAAGTGACCCAGCCAATGACCTCACCCCGATGCCAGATGGGCTCGTCGCCGAGAACGTCGGCGTCCTCAGCTTCCACAACGAAGGTCATCAACCGCCGCGCTGGACCCTCGGCACGGACACGTTCGGCTGCCTCCCGCCCAACAAATCCATCTTTATCAAGCTCGACAAAGCGCCCCAGCCCGGCTTCATACGGGTCGTATATCGGGCGATACTCCGATGCCCAGGCACCGAAACTCTTCTCCAGCCGCAGCGAGTCGAGCGCGCGCAACCCCAAAAGCCCCATCCCGTGCTCCTCGCCCACCTCGCGCAGCAAATCAAAAAGCGCCGCCTGATAGCTGGCCGGAACCCACAACTCGTATCCGAGATCACCAGTGTAGCTAATGCGCCCAACAAGCGCCGGGATCATCCCCACGTTCATCTCGCGGATGTGCAGAAAGGGGAAGGCATCCGCAGACAGGTCAGCACGCGTGAGCGCCTGCAGCGTCTCGCGTGTTTTCGGCCCAGCGATGGAAAGCCCGGCCAGTTCCGGCCCCAGCGTACGCAGTTGCACCGACCCATCGGCGGGCAAATGCGCATCGAAATAGCGCTCGTAATACCGCTCGGCCACGCCGGAGCCAACCAGCATGAACCGTTCCGGCTCCAGCGTCGCCACGGTGAAGTCCCCGATAAGTTTCCCGTTGTGATTCAACATCGGCGCTAGCGCCAGTCGGCCGCTATCCGGAATCCTGTTTGCCAGCAGATTGGAAAGCCAACCGCGCGCGCCGGACCCCGTAAATTCAAATTTAGCAAAACCGGTGGTCTCCATCAGACCAACCGATTCACGTACGGTGGCCACCTCCGCCGCCACGCGCTCAAAAGCATTCGAGCGCTTGAAGGTCACTTCCTCCACTGGCGGTTCCCCATCGCGCTGGAACCAGAGCGCGTATTCCAGCCCATAAGCCACGCCCCACACCGCGTTCGCTTGCGCCAGGCGGCCATATATCGGTGACATTTGCAGCGGGCGCGCAGCCGGAAGCTCCTCGTTGGGGAAGGCAATCTGGAAGCGGCGCGAGTAGTTTTCCTGCACCTTGGTGTTGGTGTAACCCGGCGTCGCCCAGTCGCCGTAACGGGCTACATCCATACCCCAGATGTCGAAACCAGGGTCGCCCTCAATCATCCAGTTTGCCAGCGCCAGCCCGACTCCGCCGCCTTGAGCTAGACCGGCCATCACGCCGCAGGCCACCCACTGCCCTGGCTGACCGCGCACCGGCCCAACGAGCGGGTTCCCGTCCGGCGCAAAGGTAAAGGGGCCATTCACCACCTGACGTATGCGCGCATCGTTGAAAATAGGAAAATGCGCGAAGGCCACCTCCAACGACGGGGAAATGCGGTCGATGTCCGCGTCCAGCAGCTGTGAGCCGAAATCCCACGGCGTCTCCAACGGCGACCAGGGCACGCACGCCTTCTCGTAAGTGCCCAGCAGCAACCCGCCCTGCTCCTCGCGGCTGTAAATCTCCGCCCCGAAATCAATCATCATCGGGATGCCTTTTTCACTTTCCTGCGTGAATTGCTGCACCTCCGGTATCGCATCGGTAAGAAGGTACATGTGTTCCATTGCTAGCACCGGCAGCTCGAGCCCGATCATGTGCCCGACCTCGCGTGCCCAGAGACCGCCGGCATTGACCACGTGCTCGCAATTGATGGCGCCCCGGTCGCACACCACATCCCAACTTCCGTCAGGCCGCCGCACGATTTCCTTTGCCCATGTCTCCAGATACACCTCCGCCCCGGCCTTTTCCGCAGCCTTTGCGTAGGCGTGCGTCACCCCGGAGGGGTCCACATGGCCCTCGTGGCGGTCGTACATCGCGCCGACAAATTTACTCTCGTCCATGAAAGGCATGATTTCTTTTGCCTCTGCCGGAGTGATAATCTCGGTTTCCATCCCGAGATAACGCCCCCGGGCATGAGCCATGCGCAGCCAATCCAGGCGCTGTTCGGTATCGGCTAGCAACAGGCCGCCAGGCAGGTTGATCGCACACGGAACCTCGGATATTTCTTCAATTTCCTGATACAGTTCGACCGTGTATTTCTGCAGCGCGGCCACGTTGGGGTCACCATTAAGGGTGTGGATTCCGCCCGCAGCATGCCAGGTTGACCCGGCGGTGAGCTGTTTGCGTTCGACCAAAACCACATCTTTCCATCCAGCCTTGCTGAGATGGTAGAGTACGCTGCAGCCCACCACCCCGCCGCCAATCACCACTGCCTGAGCGTGAGTTCTCATGCAAACCCTCCGTTAGTATTTCAATCGCAGCCGGTGCGCACCGACGCACACAGCGCACGCGCCCACTTCCACTTCTGCGCGCTTTCACCAACGTTTCAGTGCGTTGGATGGGATTATAGCTTAAAGACCCGTCGGATCGAGTGGGCTCATACATAAAACATCCGAGGGGCGCGCGATTCGTCAGTACAGCCTGAACGCCCCATACTCATCCTCGAATATCAACATGCGCACCCGCCCGGCCGGCACCGCCTCCCCGAAGTCGGGAAGCAGGTCCGCATGAACAGCATGCTGCTGGGACGGAGGCAGGGTGGCTCCGACCACGTGGCGGAGGGTGATCACCAGCTCGCCACTGTGCGCGACCGTCGTCAGGCTCTGGCCCCCAATCCAGATAGACGCGGGCTCGACCAAGGGCTCCAAGAGCCTCGACCGTACCGGCCAGCCACGGCGCCGGCTCCTCACCCTGATGAGGGACATCCGAGGGTGAGGAGCCGGCGATCAAGCTGGAGAGCACGGTGCCTGATCGATCGCAACTGCGCGCGTCGAGCTGCTGCCGACGTCGACGCCGACCTGATCAATCATCGGCCGGTAGGGGCTCGACAAATACCCGGAAGGTCGGTTAGTTGGTCACCAACTCAAGCGCATCGGTCGCCAATCCGCGAACACCTGCGGCTCCTGAATTGGAGCCGCCGTCGCATTGAACGCCTTCTGGACCTGCGCCTTGCTCAGGTGAACCCCTCCGCCGGCTACGCAGGAGTTGTCGCCGAGAGCTACCTCTCCGATCTCGATCGCGTGCATCATGAGACTGGAGGGCTGCCGCTTCACGAGCGTCATTTCGTCATTGCGGTCTTACGGTCAGACCATAGCGGCCGGTTCCTGCCCCATTTCGGGTCCTGCGCCGATGAGCGACGTCTAGACCCGACGGGGTCCAATCGACGTCGGCTGGGTTGACATTGGCCCCCGGAGCCACGACCCGATCGATCGCATCGAGCACGTCTGGGCTCAGCTGGAGGTCGGCCGCGCTGAGCAGATCGGCCAGCTGAGCCTCGGTCCGCGGACCAAGCAATGCCGTAGTGACCCCCGGATGCTCGACATTCCAGGCCAGCGCCATGTGAGTCATCGAGATACCAGCCTCGGCCGCCACCTCGGCGAGTGCCGCGACAGCATCGAACTTAGCCGGATTCTGGCCGTCGAAGTGATCGGGATGAGTGAAAGCCCGCGTTCCCTCGGGACGGGGGTCGTCCCGGGTATACTTGCCGGTCAGCCAACCGCCAGACAGCGGGCTCCACGTGAGCACGCCCATCCCATACCGCCGCGCCGTCGGCAGCACGTCGCGCTCGATGCCCCGACAGAGGATCGAATAGGGGGCCTGCTCAGTGTGTGGCCCTGTAACCCCGCGTCGGTGCGCCGACCAATGAGCTTCGACCAGGTGCTCGGCAGGGAAGGTCGATGTCCCCCACGCCCGGATCTTACCCGCGCGCAGTAGATCGTTGAGGGCGTCGACCGTCTCATCAATGTCGGTCGCGGGATCCGGTCGATGTGCCTGGTAGACGTCGATCCACTCGGTGCCGAGCCGGCGCAAGCTGTCGTCGACGGCCTGTATGATCCAGCGTCTCGAGTTGCCGCGGCTATTGGGGTCGGTCGATTCCCCGACCGGGTTATGAAACTTAGTGCAGAGGACCACCTCGTTGCGCCGGCTCCTAATCGCCTCCCCGACGAT
>Ga0208274_1000930_pt1 | contig 14298 bp, 9 predicted proteins | sample ETNtaG_22_FD_185755 | JGI IMG/M metagenome (GOLD analysis project Ga0208274, IMG submission 185755) | Marine microbial and viral communities from oxygen minimum zone, Eastern Pacific Ocean - ETNP201306SV43 (SPAdes) (version 2) | ecosystem: Environmental > Aquatic > Marine > Oceanic ... | reverse complement strand
AGCCTGCGAGTACAAGCACGGCCGCGATCACCCCGTAATGCCAGTGCGCCAGCCCGGGCCAGTCGCCCCCGACGAACGAGCCCCAGAAAGTGGCGAAAATGGCGCGCACCCCGGCAGCGTAGCCCAGCGCGGTGCGCTCAAAGTCGTAAAGGGAGAACAGTTGCCCGTCGAGCCGGTTCGCCAATGTGCCCGTGCCGTATCGATTGACGAACCATCTCAAACCGGTTGGCGCGCTTTTCCACACGACCTCGCCCGAGCCGTTCTTGAGCAGGTTCTCGAAGCGCACGCCGTCCCACTCGCCCGTGGTCGCGGTGGCGTCATCGTAGACGGGTGGTTGCCCGGAAGCCAGATACGACCCCGAAGCAAGCGTGGCGCCGTCCCAGAGCACGGGAACTTGGTGACCGCGGAACCGCACGCCCACATCGGGCACCTGCGCCGGAAGCTGAACCTGATAAGCCACGAACTGCCAGTCGCCGCTAGCCGTAACCACTCTTCTCAGAAGAGCGCTCTGGGGACCGTTATCGGATGCCAAGATTACTTCGGGCGCATGAAGCCGGCTGCCCTTCGGCGCCACCATCCACGCCCCCACGCTAAGCCGCTGTCCCCCCAGCCGGCGCGAAACACTCGCGGGGAGGAATTGCACCACATCGCGCGTGGTCAAAATCACGTTGCTGCCCAGCGGGGGCGGATCCACATCGCGTAGCCATAGCGGGAGCGGATCCACATCGTAGCTATCTGTCCAAACAACCTGCTCTGCCAGTCCAGCAGGCATGCCGTGAATCGGCACCATCGCGGGAGCACGCTCGGAGTACCAGTGCGCCGCTCCGGCCAGAGCGGGAGACGTCATGCCAATTCCAGCCGCCAGAGCGGACACACCGACCAGCGCAGCCAGCATCAGCCCGCGCCAGCGGAAGCCAGCACGATGCAGAAGCAGCAGCCCCGCCGCCGGCGCCGCCGCCAGCGCGGTGATCTTCGTGAACATGACCGCCAAAATCGCTAGGCCGAGACCTAACGACCTTGCGGCAGAAAAGCCACGCAGATTGATAGCCACCGCCGCCCACAGCAGCAGGGCCACGGCCAGCAGCGCAGGGCCTTCTGTGGAGAGCGCGCTCAGGATGCCGCTAACAGAGGGTAGCAGCACGATCAGCGCGGCCGCCGCCAGTGCGATCATCCTTTCCGCAAACAACGCACAGCCGAGGCGGTACGCCACCCATGCCAGCGCGAGGCCCACCCCGAGCGCGGCCATGCGCCCAAAAAGCAGACGCGAATGCGTGTTGCTCACCGGCAGCAGCAGCTGCGCCAGCCCGTGCGCCAGGTACACTCCGCTCCCGCGTATTTCTCCGCTGCCCGCGGGCAACCGATCTGCGTTGCGCTCACATCCGGCAGCGCTACTGATGCCGAGTCCGCACAAATCGGCGCCCCGTGTCCCTAGCGCGGTCAGCTCCGCCTCCGAAAAGCGCGGGGCGGGCAGCCCGAAATCTAGCGCCAGCAGCCGCGCCCGCTCCAGCGAGCGCGCAAAATGAAATACCTCGTCTGGGTGTCCACCCAGATTGTCTATCAGCGGGGTGGCAATGGCGCGTAACCCGCCCACAAGCATGAAACTAAGCGCGATTGCCAGCGCGGCACAGGTATGCGCCCGCCTGCCCGGAGCCATCATGGCAATAGCCTCCACTTTAGCGCTCACCGGTGCGGACATGACGCAACCCGAGAAAACCTGCGCACGAAAATATGGCCCCCATCCCAAGCACCGAGAGTGGAATGGCGCGCACCGGCCCCAGCAGCACCTCGCCCACCGTTAGGGCGAGGCCAGCGGCTGCCGCGGCCGCGCCGAAGCGGAGCGCGGTCGCTGCTCTCACCCGGGGCCAACGCCGCACATAGGCGCCCAGCGCCGCGTTCAACGTCAGATGCACGAACACAATCGCGATGATACCATCGCGCAACCCGAGAAAGAAAGGGAAAGCCGCATCCATACCGCGCGAAAAGCGCAGCCCAAAAGCCAGCGCGTACGCCATCACGACAATGAAACTATCCACGAGAAGCACGATCCCGGCGCGCCGCAGGAAACGTGTAATCGGCTGCCACAACCCGCCGCCAACCACCTCGCCCAGCGCGCGCCCACGCTCGGCTTCCAGTTGCGCTTTGTAGTCCTCCGCATAGTGCACCAGCGCGTAAGTGCCCGCGAACATCAGCAGTCCCACCACCACTAGCGCGGCGAATGGCAGGCGGATGAAATCGAAATGTATTACAGCCACAGCGGCCAGCCCGGTCGCCATGAGCAGATACAGGCCGGTGACGCGGCGATGCCCCCAGCCGATGCGCAACAGGCGCTGATAATAATGCGTGCGGTGTGCCTGCAGCACAGGCTCGCCCTGCAGCACGCGTTGGCCCAGCGTCAGACCGGAATCAAGCAGGAAAAGACCGAACAGCAGCACCCAGAACCCGAGGGAGAGCCGCTCCCCGCTGCGCGGAGCACCCAGCACTGCCAGCCCGGCGAAGGTGAAACCCAGCCAGATGCTGCCGACATCACCCATGAACACACGCGCCGGAGGCGTGTTGTGTAAAAGAAAGCCCAGCAAGGCGCCGGCCAGCGCAGCCGACATCACTGCCATCCAGTCAAGTCCGACACTCATGCTCAGCCACGCCACCGCGAGCGCCGCAATCAGTCCCTGCCCGGCGGCGAGCCCATCCATGCCATCCATGAAATTGAAGGCATTTGCCATGCCCAGAATCCACACGAAAGTAATAATCACCCCCAGCCAACCCACGTCTATCACCCCGAAGCCGCCCGCGCCGAAATAGCGCAGATAACGACCATACAACATCAGGCCCAGCGCCGCCCACGCCTGCGCCACCAGACGCACCCGCGCCGGAAGCGGTCGCCAGTCGTCGAGCAGGCTCACGCCCGCGACAATCCATCCGCTGACGAGCAGTGCCCAGTCGCCGCGCCCCAGCGATATGCCAGCGCGCTGTGCCACGACCAGAGCCACTAACGGCGAAACGACGACGAATACCACCCCGCCCGCTCCGGGTATCGGCCCAGCGTGCGAGCTGCGAAAATTGGGGGTATCAAGCAGGCCGATGCGCTGCGCGAACTGCCGAAACAGCCACGTCCCCGGCCACGCCAGCGCGAACGCGGTAGCGAATCCGAGCAGCAGAACGCGAGGGCCAATCATGCTCATGGATTATGGGGCTTCCGGCGAATAATCAGGCACCGTTTTTCGAAGCTGCTCCAAAACAGCATCTGAATCCCCACTCTGCGCGAGGAGAACCAATTCTTGGAATGAATGCTCCAAACCAGCTTCGGACGCAGAGGCTCCGTCAAGACCGGCAACATGGATTTTTTCGTTAGAGGTGGGTAGCCATTCCCTGCCATCGAGAGTTATATCTTCCACCAGCCTTTCGCCGCGGCGTAGGCCCACATATTCGATTTCGATTTCTGCGCCCGTGCGCTGCCCTCGCCCGTAAGCGCCAATTAAGCGCCGCGCCAGTTCGGCAATGTTGGTTTTTTCGCCTGCATCCAGCGCCAGGATGCTTCCTTTTGCCTCCAGGACTAACGCCTCCAGCAGCAAGTGCGCTGCTTCATCCGCGTTCACGAACGTGCGCTCAGCATCCGGGTGCGTCACCGTCAACGGTCCCCCGCTCTCAATCTGCCGCCGGAAAAGAGCATGCACGCCGCCGCTACTCTTGAGTATGTTGCTCAACCGCACGGTGAAGAACGCCTTCCCGCTCCGCGCCGCCGCCGCCGCCACAATCATCTCACCCAGCCGTTTGGTGGCCCCCATCACGCTCACCGGCTGGAAGGCTTTGGTGGACGACGTGAAAAGGAGTTTCGCGCTATCGTTGGCCAGGGCCAAATCCACCACGTTGACTGTTCCCTGCACATTCACCATCACTGCCTCCGCCGGGTGGGCTTCTGCATCGCGTATGTCTTTCTTGGCTGCTGCGTGAAAAACGATGGTGGGGCGGTGCGTAGTAAAAACAGACGCAAGCCGGCCACGCTCGCGCACATCGCAGACCTCGGCTGCCAGGTCAACATTCGGAGACCGCGCCCGCAACTCATCCCGCGCCGCGATTAACTTTTCTTCCCGCCGGCCGAGGCACACGATCCGCGCAGGTTTCCACTCGGCCACCTGGCGGCAAATCTCCAACCCGATGCTGCCGCCGCCGCCGGTAATCAGCACGGTCTTGCCTCTCAGCAACCGTTCCAGCGCTTCGGTTGTCATGCCGGCCGCCCGCGTTCAGCAAAGCGCACAACCGCCACCTGGACCGCCAGTACAAAAACGACCAGCACTAAGAGCTGCCAGCCCCACCTGCCGCCCGCCGTCAGGTATAACCAGCCACACAGGCCCGTTGCCAGTGTCAGCAACAGGTAAAATCCGGCGCCAACCCGATGCGGATATCCGCTGCTCGCCAGACGCTGATAAAGATACGTGCGATGCGCCTGAAAGGGCGGTTCGCCCTGGAAGATTCTCCTCAGAAACGTGAAAGCCGCGTCCCAAATGCAGGGCGCCAGCAGCAGCGCGCCCACTACGGGCAGACGCGCGTCCCCCGAGCCCTGCAACGCCAGAAGCGGCATAGCCGCGAATGTCACCCCGAGGAAAGTGCTACCCACGTCTCCCATGAAGATCCGCGCCGGCTGCCAGTTGTGCCCGAGGAATCCGAGGCAAGCCGCGGAAAGCAACAGTCCGAGCGTGGTCAGCAGCGGCTGGTCCAGCCTCCAGGCGACCAGCGCCCACATCGCGCCCGCCGCCGCGCCAATGCCGCCCGCATTTCCATCGATACCATCCATGAAATTGAAAGCGTTAATCAGGCCGACCACCCAGAGGAAAGTCAAAGGGAAGCCGATCCAGCCAAGAGGAAGGTCCCCAAGTTCGAACAGGGCGATGCTCTCGAATGCCCCCACTCGGAGAATAATCACTAGCGCCGCCACAGCCTGCACCCCGAAGCGCAGACCGGCCGGCAGCGTGTACATATCATCCAGCCAGCCCACCACCGCTACGAGAAAAGCCACGATCAGGAAAGCTGGCAGGCCGGGCCGGGCCCAATCAGGGCGCAGCAGCCATGCACACACCACACCGGCGATTGCCACTACGGCGATGACCGCCCCGCCGCCGGTGGGGGTCGCCACCCGGTGGGAGCTGCGCTCACCGGGAACGGCGAGCAGCCCGCGCTCAGCGGCCCAGCCCCTCATCTTGCCCACGCCCAAGAAACTTACGAGCAGCGCGGCGACAGTGATGATCGCGGGCAGCATTCTAGCGAATAGACCAACCTCTCAATTGGATAGAGAAAGCGTCGCGCGGACAATCTCCTGCATCTCGGCAGACATGGACTCCGCAGCCGCAGCCGCTCGGGCCCGAACGCTCGCAGGGCCCCTTCCGCTCCCAACAGGGCAATAAAAGCCTGACCATTGCCAGAAGCACGGGTAGTATGATTCGTTGTGAACTTCTCAGCATGGGTGGCCAGCCGAATTCCCTGTCAGGGGGAGCTAAGTATGACTGGGGGTCGTCCATTGCGGTGCATGGATGGCTGCATAGGGAAACCAGGCATCGGCATCAATTCGTGAAACTCGTCTGATGGATGTGCGCCCGGATTAAAGAAATGCGGAGCGAATATCTCGGGAGATTTGAGAAAAGATGAATCGTAAAAAGGCGATGCCCGTCGGCCATGAAGGGCCTTTAGTCTTGCCACCGATGCGTTGGCCCTCTATAGTAGGAATCTCTACGATTCTCATGCCTGATTGTAGTGCGTTTATGGTAGTTTCATATTCAATGGTGAATCCCCGGGAGACAGACTTTAAGGAGAGGAAAGCTTCTCGCCTATAACCCCTGAAACCGTTAATGGTGTCGGTAACTTTTTTGCCACTTCTATTCCAGAGTACGTTCGCAATCCACGACAATGATTGATTGGCCCATTTTCGAAATGGCAGCGGCTTGCCATCTTCCTCGTTCTCAGCGCCTGGTAAGAAACGGGATGCAATGGCTATTTCGGCACCTGATTCTAATAAGTGGAATAGCTCAGGAATATCATTTGCGTCCTCGTTACCATCGGGGCTAAAGAAAACTATGTTCTCGCCTACAGAGTGTTCAATTCCGACTCGAAAGGCCTCGCCACGACCAGGCACGTCCTGTTGAACCACGCAGATGCCTTGCTCAGACAGAAACTCAACCGTTCCATCTGTTGAACCGCCATCTACAACAAGTATCTCGTCCGCAATGCTCTTTGGCAAATGGGGGACAATGGAGCTTACACCATCAATCTCATTGAGCGTAAGGATAACCAGAGTCCTGTTCATCCGCTTTGCTGATCACGATACCATGCGATCGTGCGCCGCAAACCTTCAGAAAGACCTACCCGGGTTTCGAACCCCAGAACCTCTCTTGCCTTAGAATAATCCCCAATCCGACGTGGTTGACCCCGCGGTTTGTCATGCTCGAACTTTACAGAAAGCGGGCTACCGCTAATCTTAACAATGAGATCAATTAGATTAGAAATCGTCACCTCTTCTTCAGAGCCGATATTTATGGAATCACACTCCGGATATCGTTCAAGGGCAAGCATCAATCCCTCGACAAAGTCAGACACATACAGAAATGAACGTGTCTGAGAACCATCACCCCAAACCTTGATTGGATCATCACCTTCAACAACCTTACGAATCAGGGCAGGGATCACATGGCTGGTTTCCCACGAAAAATCATCGCGCGGACCATAAGCATTGTACATGCGAGGCAAAGCAATCTTGATGGGATATTGCGTGGCGTAACACAGGGCTTGCACTTCAAGAAACCTTTTCGCCCACCCATAACCTAAATTTGTAGGTTCTGGATTACCTATAAAGCCTTCTGTCTCTGGAGTCGGCACAGAGCTATCTCGGCTGTAAACACAAGCAGAACTTGCTAATAGGATGCGTTCCACCCCACAACTCACCGCAGCTTCAAGAATGTTTAAACCTACGGGAACATTGTCATGCAGAATGGTGCCTGGGTGCTTGCTGTTATATCCAACTCCCGCCACCTTGGCTGCCAGGTGAAACACAGCCTCTTGTCCCTCACAGGCCCTTTGTGAGAATGCCCTTGACATGAGATTGCCACGCAGGTACTCGACCTCACCACGACAACTGCGCGACCGACCACACACGCGGACAACGGCCCCCTCCACTAATAAACGGTCGACTAAGTGAGAACCGATGAATCCGGTTCCACCAGTTACCAGAACACGTTTATCTTTCCAGAAGGACATTAGTGTAGACCATCATGCCAACAGCCCCAAGGCTGTCAGCGCATCGCCTAAAGAGCGCCACAATTCTACAAATCACCCGCTCCGCTCACGATCCTAACGTGTGTGGACCACCTTGTTTTTTGTGGGATCGCGCAATATAGTCGCGCAAGGACTTGTCTAGCCGTGACTCCTCACGATCAGAGAGGAGATTTACCAAGGTGCCGATCAAACGCCAGGGCCTTAACAAATATTGCGTGCCATAGAATGCTGCGAGGCCAAGTAACCGAAGAAAACCGAGCTCAGCGCTAGACAAATTATTGGCCCAAGTTGCTGTTTTTGTTATGTCAGTATAAGACGCAAGCGACAGGAAGTACTCATCATTCAATCTGATTTTATTGCGTTCGCAGAGTTCCGTGAACAACTCAGACCCCGGATAGGGGCTAAACATAGAGATTGAAGTGTCATGAACGCCTACCCATGCCATCTTCAACGAGTACAGAATTGTCTCCCACACCTCCCGGCGAGTTTCATCGGGAAAGCCAATCATGGTGTTGGTTTTTATGTTCAACCGATTTCTCACCGCTCCACGCATTGAATGAAGCATCCGATCGGGATCAACCCGTTTCTTTATTCGACGCAGTATTCTTGGTGAGCCGCTTTCAGGAGCGTACGTTAGGTTGCGACACCCAGCCGCATGGAGTAGCGCAGCAACTTCATCGTCAATAGCCTCTGAGCGGGTCCCACTAGGCAATTGCCAAGTAAATTGGAGACCGCGTGACAGAATGAGTTCACAAAAAGCCACTATCCAATCCTTCTTGATAATTGCGGTGAGATCGTAGAAATCTATGTTTGTTACATCATATTTGTTTATGTATGTTCCAATTTCGTCAAGTACTAATTCCGGCTTTCGCGCCAGCCATCGTGTAGTCCACATAAGCGGATTGGAACAAAACGTGCATTCGTAGGGACAGCCTCGGGTAGCTACTATGGGCATGCTTCGGCCACGGTCAACTCCATAGCCCAGACCATGATCTAGATATTGTTCGATTGGCGCCAGATCCCAAGCAGGCCAGGGGATCTCATCGATTTGCCTGATTCGTTGTCTGGGAAGATTACGAGTGATCCTGCCATTGTCGCGAAACACCAAGCCCCCAACATCACTCATGCTCTCACCGCTTTGCACTCGCTCAGCAGCCTCGATCAGAATCTCCTCACCCTCACCCAGTGCACAACAATCAATATCTTGGCAACTGCGAAGCGCAAACTCTGGCAGGGCAGTAAAATGCTCCCCGCCTCCAATTATTGGAGCTGAAGGTGATGTTATCTTTATGGCTTCAATTAATTTACGAACGTAGGGCCACTCCTGAGAGAACATGGCGCTAACGCCTATCATATCAGTAGTCCGGGGAATCCGCTCAACAATTGCAGGAATAATCAGCCCCGTCGCCAAGACAGTGTCGTTGAAAAGCGGGGTCACCTCTCTCGGGGCCTCACCTAATGCATCCACCATGGTCACTTGATGACCTGCTTGAATCAAACTGGCAGCCAGAGACGCTAGCCCGATGGGTGGAGTGATTGGCCCCTGTAACGTGTTTCTAGTTACTAATAGAGGTGGTCTAACCAGAGTGACGTGGGTCAATTCTTCTTCTCAGTTCCCCAGCCCCAAAATAGCGCAGCCCCCGTACACGCAAATAACACTTGGCGCCATTTGTATAACCATTATACGCTATCGCTTCTGGCTCTTATTAGCAGTGACTCTGACAATAGCGTCCACATTACCGGAACAATACTCAACAAGATTTCCTTGTACAAACCAGGGCTAGGGCGGACAAGTTCCGTTGTGGGAATCTCACCCACACGCCAACCCTGTTTCAGCGCCTGAATCGACAGCCGATAGCAGATATCTAACTTCTTTCCTGACAGTTTCAGTGACACGAGCTTGGATCGTTTTACGGCGCGGTATTGGGTCAAGCAATCAGTGAAATTTCCATAGAAAAACATATTCGCTAACAGGTTGAAAACCCGGTTGCCGATGCTACGATACCGGCCAGCCTGCTTGGAACTACTAAAGCGACCTCCGCCCACCATAAAACGAGATGCAATGACCATATCATTCCCGCGTTCGAGCATCAGCAGCAAACGCCCTATGTCTCGTGGGTTGTGGCCCTCGTCGGCATTGAAGAACACAAGGTTTTCCTCTTCAATCTCGACCTGGGTATTAGCCACCTGGTAGACGATATCGAACTTGTCCTGACGCCATGTTTGTATATCATTCTCGTTCAACCACACTATCGTCTCCTGCTCCAAACCAGTGTCAACAACGATTACCCTCGCAAAAAGCTCCCTAGGGACCTCTTGGATCACTCGTTCCATTACTGCTCTGCCGCTACTAGATATAATGAACAGGCAAGCCTCATCGCTCACCCTCATCGGCCGGCGTCGAAAGAAGCGCTCGAAAAGCTCCACTATGTAGTCAAGATCAATATCGGTCAGGTCCTGATGACATCCAACGTACAAGCCATTATTGTTTATCCACTTTGCGACCGGATAATCCATCTCGCGCCAACCCAGTAGGCGTTCGTAAACGGGTTGGTTGGTCAGTGGAAGCATGTCCCGCGTTTCCACTCCGTTGCGCTCAAGAAAATTGGCTAATTCGGTTTTTGGCTCCTCTCGCAGGACAATTGGGAACATCATAAAAGAATGTGTGCTACCAGGACGCACTTTAGGGAGCTGCAGCTGAGCTTCCCAATGAGCCAGCTTTTGCGACAACGCCTCAGCATTCGCGCGTCGGGCTGCAATCATATGGTGCCAACCCTCCAGCTGTCCAAGCCCTAACGCAGCCTCCATTTCCGTGACGCGAAAGCTGTGCCCAACACTGGTGAATTTGAAACGCTTTGCGACAATCAAACGCAGTTGCTCATCAGATACGTCGTCGTCATCATCGATGCTGACGTAAATAGAATCTCGGCCATGGTTCACGAGAGACCGCATGTGGATCGCATACTCCGGATCATTGGCAATACTGAGGCCACCGACCCCCGTGTTCAGAAGATGTGCAACATAGGTCGAAAAGCAACCAATGTCTCCCAGGCTGCCCACCATTCGGCCACCATATGAAACGAATGCCGTTTGGGCAGAATCCTCGATAACCTTCAGCCTGGCTCGTGAAGCGACATTGAGAATTGGGTCCATATCTGCAGGATGGCCAAACAAATGGACTGGTATGATTGCGCGGGTCCGTGGGGACATTTTTTCTGCAAGCAACTCAGGGTTCAACTCGTAGTAATCCGGTTCCACATCAACCAGCACTGGATTCATCCTGTTGTGAAGCACAATGTTCGCCGTGGCCACAAAGGTCACGGCAGGCACTATGACCTCATCACCATCTTCCCATCCATGCAGTTCTTTAAGCGTCTGCAAGGCAATCTGCAGTGCACTAGTGCCGCTATTACTTATCACTCCAAAGCGACAATTGTGTGCATTGGCAAATTCAGCCTCAAAACGTTGTGACATCGGCCCATAGGACAGACGGTTGTTGTCCAGAGCTTCTAGAACCAACTGTTTTTCTCGAGGGCCAATGTTTAAGGTTCCAACAGTGACAACTTGTGGGGGCTGCTCATCTATAGCACGGTTAGACAAGAGCGTAAACCGCTCTTTTACCTGCTCATTCTTCTGGTTCACTATTCTTGCCCTGGCGATCCGCCTTTATTATCGATTGGCAATTCTAGCATGAGTCCACATCATTTGTCCCTAGAACAGCGGAACCGGCCAATTTCCGCATTTACGAATGTCGCAGTGAAAATCTGCGCATGGATGACAATCTCGTATGTTTGGTTCACTGGTTTAGGGCAGTCTGTGCCTAGGCACAGATACTCGTCCTTTGAAAAACAGAGAAGGTCCCGTTCAAACACATGCCAGTTCACTTCTAGAGAGAAATGGAGCAACGGATTGAAGCGAAGCAAATGGTGGATGTGACCCGGCAATCCTCCAGCCCAAAAAGGTTCAAGAAGCAGTGGCATTTCATTCGCATAACCACAGCCAGTCGGCTCGACTACCTAAAAAGAATATACCGCGTGGCAAATACTTTTGCTTAACTCTGCCCGTGTTGGCTCAATATCGTGGCGCACCGTATCATCGAAAGCTGGTAAGGAAGCTATCAGGTGTAGTCCGCTTGACTGGAACCCGACTAGATCATGTGACGGATGTTGGTTATTCTCACAAGCCCCAGAGCGGGTCACGACTACGATGTCTCGCCCCGATACCCTCGGTAACATAGGCTGTGTCGTCACTTGAGCCATCATCCATGACAACAATTTCAGAATCGCAGCCCAAGGTTTCAACGACCTAGAGCACATCTGGAAGGAAACGTGACAAGCTGCCAGCTGCGTTGCGTGCCGGAATCACTATTGAGAGTTCACACAATTGAACACTCAATTCGCGTGCCAGCCCCGACATCTCCACGCGGCAGTGGTTTCTAAAAAGAATAAATTCTGTGGCAAACACCCGCGCCCAACTCTGCCCGTGTTGGATCAATGTCGTGATCCCCCGTATAGTCAAAGGCTGGTACCTCCGCGAAGAGGCGCAGTCGCCTAGACAGAAACACGGCTATCTTATCTGTCGACGGTTGGTTGTCTTCACATGTTCCCTCGACCACTAGAATATCTCGTCCAGAGGCACTTTCTTGAATCTCAAATCCGTCCGATACAATCGGGAACGCATTGACCATGCCGCCGAAATGGAGATCCCATATGGCGCCTGAGTAGAAGATGCGTTCTGGACGGAGTCGCTGCACAAGCACGTACGCATCGTTATGGCCGGTTGTCCACTTGATTCTCGATTCAGCATGCCAGTATCCCCATCCCGCAACCAGCGCGCAAATTACTGCCACGCGGATCATCGCTGAGCGCCCCACGGGCCATCTAGTGGGCTGGAGAGAAAAGATTACGCGCTCGACCCTAATAAGAAGATAGCCTAACACAAGGGGTATGCCCGGAAGGAACCCCGCAACAAACTTGGCCATTTGAACACCTTTGAAGACTGTGGACAATTCCACAAAGCCGAAAGTTATCACTAATATGCTCAGTCCCCGAAGCACTGAACCGGACCGAGATCTCCACACCTGCAAAGCCAGTACACCGGTTCCAATTGCAACCGCAAACGCCATGATATTCCCTTCATTGTCCGAGAAGACGTGCAAGTATGCCAGTAGTGCTTGAGGGTCGAAACTGCTTCCGGTAGCTCGCAAAGACGGGAACCTAAAGATGGTTTCATACAACCCCCCCCACCACGAATCTGCGGGAACGCCACCAATTCTAACGACACGAACAACCACCTCTGGAGTAATAATTGAAAGTGCCATTCCAGTGATAAGGCATATAGGCCCGACCATCGCCTCTTTGAAATCACGATGCTCCATTAGGTTTGCGACTGCATGCCCAATTGCCCACAAGAGCAGCAAGGAGACCATACTCATAAAGATAGCGTGGACATATAAGCTAGCTCCGGCCAACATGCCAGAAAGTCCTAGGCAAATGGCCCTACGAGACGGGCTCCGGGCCCCCTCTTCATACAAAAGAGCCGCGGATAGAGTTAACAACATCGACGTCATGTGACCCTGAGACCAGCGCGAGAGGTGAATGTAAGTGAGAAGAGAAGCGGACAGAACCCCAGCATAAAGTCCAGCCGATCGCCCGAGAAATCGGCTTGTCAACCTGTACGTGACGGCCACTGTCAACGTTCCAGAAAAGGCGGACAGCAACGAAGCCACATACGTCCGATAGCCCATCACCAGATTCCCCATTGCTATCATAGTGACCCAAAGTGGTTTCATTATGCCCGGAAATCCCGACCCCGTTAGCATCTCTTTTGGCCAAATGATGTAATAGTGGTCATCGATAGAAACAGGGGCCTGATCGAAGATATTTGCGAACCGAAAATAAAACCCGACCATCACTATCCCCATGGCGAAAATTCTGTCCGCAGCAATGGGTCGCAATTGCGTCATGTTTGCACAGTGAGGTTTGAAAGGGCCGACAATCTTATCGGTTGAACTCATAGATCTCACCACAGCCTATATGGAAAAGATCAATTCCGGGCAGTGCACACATCTCGTACCATGCAGTCATAAGCCCTCACCACCACTGCGCGAGAATAGTGGTTCTCAATCCATTTTCTGCCAGCCGCGCCCAGTTCGGTCGCAGTCTCAGGGTCGACCCGCAGCGCGCGGATGGCTTCGGTCAGAGCAGGCCGCGACTCGGGCGTCACACAGGTTCCAGCGGCAGCTTCACACAGCAGCGCGGCGGTTTCTGTATCGGTCTCGGCGCAAGCCACCACGGCGCGGCCGGCAGCCATCGCGGTGTAAATCTTCGAGGGCACCGTATCGTACGAGAATCCCCGCAGCAGCGGGGCGACGCACACATCCGCCGCAGCATACATCTCATTGACCCTGAGAGGCGACTGAAAAGGCAGCATCCTGAAATTGGCCAACCCGGAGCGGGCGACCGCGCGTTCCAATCCGGCCCTGCCGGCGCCATCGCCGACCACGAGGAATTGAACCCGTTCGTCCGGCGAGAGGTCTGCGGCCACGTCAATCAGAATCTCAAGCCCCTGCGTCAGGCCGACGTTGCCGGCGTACAGCACCACGAACGCGCCATTCAGACCGTGCTCGCGCGAGAAATCGTTCTCCCTGCGCGTTGGGTGGATAAAGTCAACGTCCACGAAGTTGGGCGTGAAGTGCAGCTTGTCGCGCGGCACTCCCCTCTTCACGAGAGTATCCTGAAAACTACGCGCGATCATGGATATCGCCGCCGCCTGCCGATAGACGAAAGCCTCGAGCGCGTACACAAAGCGCACCAGCAGCGGGTTCCGAAACAGGCCCATGCGCACCGGCACGTCCGGCCAGAGCTCGCGCACGTCGTAGATGAACGCGCCCCCGCGCAGCCGCGACAGAAGGATGCCGCTCAACCCCAGTGTAATTGGTGGAGAGGTAACGAACACGACATCGGGCCGCTTAACAAGAAAAAGCCCCAGCCAGGTGGTCAGGAATTGAAACAACAGATAGTCAAACCCGCGCGCCCACAC
>Ga0208274_1000927_pt1 | contig 14329 bp, 11 predicted proteins | sample ETNtaG_22_FD_185755 | JGI IMG/M metagenome (GOLD analysis project Ga0208274, IMG submission 185755) | Marine microbial and viral communities from oxygen minimum zone, Eastern Pacific Ocean - ETNP201306SV43 (SPAdes) (version 2) | ecosystem: Environmental > Aquatic > Marine > Oceanic ... | reverse complement strand
TACTTTATAGATAGGCTCCAATCCTAATTGAGTTAATCTTCTATTTGCAATCCATCTGATATATTGTTTAACATCAACAGCAGTTAAATTTTCAAGTGGACCCATCTCAAAAGCTAAATCGATAAATGCATCCTCTTGACTAACAGCAATTCTGCATGCCTCATAGATTTCTTTCTTTAATTGATCTGTCCAAATCTCTGGATTTTCTTTAATAAATTCTTTAAATAATCTTATCATTGAGTTACAGTGCAATGTTTCATCCCTTACAGACCAAGTAATTATCTGACCCATACCTTTCATTTTATTGTGTCTTGGAAAATTTAGTAAAATTGCAAAACTTGCAAACAATTGTATCCCTTCGGTAAAGGCACTAAAAATCGCAACTGTTTTTGCGATGTTATGAAGGGAATTAACATCACATGTTTGCAAATAGTCATATTTATCTTTCATTGCCTTTATTTTTAAAAACTCTGAATATTCCGTTTCAGGAAGTCCTATTGTGTCTAATAGATGTGCGTATGCTGCAATGTGTACTGTCTCCATAGCTGAAAAAACGGACAACATCATTTTAACTTCTGTAGGTTTAAAGATGTGCATGCAATGTCCCAAGTAGTAATTATTAACTTCTACATCTGCTTGGGTAAAGAACCTAAATATTTGCATTAATAAATTTTTTTCAGAGGAGTTTATATTTTTTTGCCAATCTCGCACATCGTCAGCCATAGGAACTTCTTCCGGTAGCCAGTGAATACGCTGTTGTGTTAACCAGGCATCGTAACACCAGGGATATCTAAATGGTTTGTAAACAGGATTGCCTACAAGTAGACCTGATTTCTTCTCCTGAACAGTCTCTTTCTCTATTTTAACCGATGACACTATAAATGCTTCTTTTGTTTAATGATTCGCTCTGTACAAAGGTTAATGGTAACAAAAAATACATTCGTTGATCTATGTCAAAATATTTATAGTATTTTTTGTTAATCTTTGTTGTGCATTTGAGATGTGCTCTTTAATATTTTAAGTGAAAGAATTGTACTTTCTCAATGTTGTAGCTTAATACAATAAGCCTAGTTAATATACATGAATGTATCTAAGAGATTTTCATCCTCAAACAACGAAAAGAATATTTTACAACTTGTGCCCGATTATTCAGTTCCTAGATACACAAGTTATCCTACGACTCCAAATTTTAATGACAAAATAAATAATGATACTTATGAATCTTGGCTAAAAAAACTTGATAAAAATAAAAAAATTTCTCTTTATATCCACATACCATTTTGTGATTCTCTATGTTATTTTTGCGGATGTCATACTAGTGTAGTGAATAAATATAAACCGATTGAAAATTATGTAAGTTTACTGTTAAGGGAAATTGAAATCCTTGGTGAAAAACTAGAAAGTAAATTTAATGTTTCCCATATCCATTTTGGAGGAGGTACACCATCAATATTAAAGGGAGCTGAATTATGGTTAATAATGCAGTCGATCAAAAAGAGATTCAATATTTTAAAAGATTGCAAGATTGCAATGGAAATAGATCCTCGTTTTTTTAAACAAAATCTAACAATAATTCTAAATGATTGCGGTTTTGACCGAATAAGTATTGGAGTTCAGGACTTTTCACAAAATGTTCAAAATCTTATAAATAGAAAACAGTCTTTTGAGATAACAAAAGAAACAGTAAACCATCTACGTGAGAATAATATATCTAATATCAATATTGATTTGATATATGGTCTGCCTAAACAAAAGGTTCAAACTTTTACTGACACTCTCGAAAAAATTAGCACTTTAAGACCTGATCGAATTTCGGTTTTTGGTTATGCACACATTCCTTGGATGAAAAAACACCAAAGATTGATTAAATTTAAACCCTTAAATAATGAAAATCGATTAAAATTTTACCGTTTAGCTTCTCATTGTTTTTTAAGCAATGGATACGAACCTTTTGGTATTGATCATTATGCAGAAAAATCAAGTTCTATAATTCGGAATATAAAAAATAGAAAATTGCAAAGAAATTTTCAAGGTTATACCGAAGATGATGCGGAAGCCCTTATTGGTATTGGCGCATCATCAATTAGTTCTTTACCAAATGGATATGTGCAAAATATAACTCAAACAGCCGACTATATAAGAGCTTTAAAAAAGAACAAATTACCAATCTCAAGAGGATACGAGTTAAAAACTGAAGATAAAATATACAGTATCGTTATAAAAGAACTAATGTGCTATCTAAATGTAGATCTTAAACAGGTCACAAAAAAATTTTCCAAAGATATAAATCTATTTTCGCCAAATATTAAAAAATTAAAACCATTCATTGACGCTGGCTATGTTGACTTTCAAAATTTTGTCTTATCCATAAAGCCAGAAGCGCGACCTTTGGTTAGGATTATATGTTCCGTTTTCGATCAATACTTTGTACCAAAAACTAAAAGATACAGTTTTGGAATATAAATTTTAAGATACTTTACTATTAATATTAATTACATTATTCTCTTTTAACATAAGATTTCTTGTTATTGCCTCCTTAAGTTTGACAACCATATCAAAAATCATGGTATCAGTATGAAGCGGACCAGGAGTAAATCGCAATCTTTCTGTACCTACAGAAACTGTTGGATAATTTATCGGTTGTACGTAAATATTTTCTTTATATAACAGGTCATCGCTTATTCTTTTACATTTAACGGCATCTCCAATAATCACTGGGACAATATGCGAATTATTTTCTAACACTTTTATTCCCGATTTCGTTAATTCCTGCTTTGTTTTTGTCGATCTTTCCCGTAATTGGTTTCTTAAATCGTTATGGTCTCTAACATATTTTACTGAAGTCAGCGCACCGGCACAAACTACGGGGCTTAAGCTTGTTGTAAATATGAATCCCGGTGCTAAACTACGGATAGCGTCCAAGAAATCTCTCTTTCCTGCAATATATCCTCCTTGAACTCCAAATGCTTTGCCTAAAGTGCCGTTAATAATATCAATATCATCCTGCAAACCTTCTCTTTCGGCTATACCTCCTCCTGTTAATCCGTACAATCCAACGGCATGTACTTCGTCTAAATAAGTTATCGCATTATATTTTTTACATAACTCAACAATTTGTTTTATTGGGCTTATGTCTCCATCCATAGAATAAACAGATTCAAAAACCACACATTTTGGATCGGGTGTTTTCTTTAGCAGTTCTTCTAAATGATTTAAATCATTATGTTTCCATATTTCTTTTTTTGCTTTGCTATAACGAATTCCTTGGATAATTGAAGAATGATTTTCACTATCACTTATATAAGTTATTTCAGACAAAACTTTTGGAATTGTTTCAAGAGTAGTTAAATTTGCAACATAGGCAGAAGTAAAAATTAATGCAGATTCTTTTTTGTGTAACTTTGCTAATTCACCTTCCAGCACAACATGATATTTTGTTGTTCCCGATATATTTCTTGTACCACCAGAACCAGCGCCTACAGCATCCAGCGCTGTTTTCATAGCATCAATGACAAATTGGTGTTGGCCCATACCTAGATAATCATTTGAACACCAATTTATAATCTTCTTTACTCCATATTTTGAATACCAAATGGCTCTAGGATAATTGCCACGTTCTCTTAAAATACTATTAAAAACTCTATATTTTCCATTTCCCTTAAGAGAATCTAAAACTTTTTGAAACTTGTCTAAATTTTTCATTTTTATTAATAATAAGACTCAAGTTATTCACTTCGTTGATCTAAATCAACACCTTTAATTGATTCGGATCATCATTCATTGCTAATTTAAATCAATACTTTTTTTTTCTTTATTGATGCAAATCAATGTTCTTGTCCATTTTTTATATTAAATCTGTTTTCTTAATTTAAGGAGAATAATTCATATGAACGAAGCTTCATTGGAAAAAGATGGTAGTAGTCTATTATTAGAAAAAGTTAGTGAAAATTTACACAAGGTAATGCCTAAATTCGATCCATTTAATCACTGGTTATATAATAGAGTTTTATTAGACGAAACTGTTGATGAACTTTTAAAAATCAAACTACCACTACCAAAAATAGAAAATCATAGAGGTAAAAGAGAAATTTATAATAAATCAAGAATATTTTTTAATAAAGAGAACTGTGATAAGTATCCTGTTGTTAGAAATATTGTTAAAATTTTTAATAATCCTGATATTGTTTCTCAACTAGGAAATATCTGTGGAAGAGATTTAAAGCAAGGTAAATTGAGAATAGAGTACACGTTAGATAGCGGAGATTTTTGGCTTGAACCTCATCTTGATATTAAGGAAAAATTGCTAACATTTCTTGTTTATCTTTCAAAAGATCCTGGCTCAAGTGAATGGGGAACTACAATATATAACAAAGATTTAAGTTTTCATTCGAAAGCTCCATATAAATCGAATCTAGGTCTAATGTTTATGGCCGGAAAAGACACATGGCACGGAGTTCCAAAACAAAATATTCAAGGCGTCAGGAAAAATATAATCATAAATTACGTAACAAGCGATTGGAAAAGCATCCACGAACTTGCTCCTGAAATATAATTATAAATATAAATATTATTTATTTTATATTTTTAATTTTGAATCGGTAAAATGGCAGATCTGAACTGTGCTTGTGCGCTTCAGGTACAGTTGTGTTTACTTCTATCTTTTTGCTATTCACAAAGCAGCATATAAATACAAAGGAATAGTTATTCATTTATTTTTTCGTAACGAGATTTTATATCTTATTTTAGCATCATTAAATCCACGCATATATACACGCGCGCAACCTTTTGGTCTCTTGAAACCACGATTTCTATACATTATCGCCATTGATGCTAATGTTGGCACTTTAATTTTTGATGACTTTCTTTTCATACTTATTCCACTTCTTTATCATTTTTCATTCTCATAGAAACATACGGTCTATTGATGTATCCAAATGGATAACTGGCAAAATGCACTAGTTTAGTGAAAGGAAAGTAAGCAAAAAATAGAAATGCAATAATAATATGCAATTTGTTTATAAGAGGGGCAGCACTGATAGCCGACACATCTGGTTGTAATCTGAAAATACTGGCTATCCAAGGCCCTGCCAAGAAAGATACTCCAAAAACCATTTCTATAGCGGATTGATAAATTCCTAAACCAGCAATTAAAATTAGGAGAAGAAGCATAATATAATCATCTGGTGTGCTCATTGCTTTTACTTGAGGAATAAATATTCTACGTAGAAAAGCCCAAGAAGCTCCATATAAAAAAACAATTCCTCCTCCAAGTCCTACCCATTTAAAAAATTCAATCCAGCTACCGAAATTATATGATCCACCTATAAATCCGATAAGATGTGAAACAAACAATATGATCAATCCCCAATGTAAACATAAAGAAGCAGGGCCTATAGAAGCACGACCAAAGAACCCAGTAGAACGAGTTGTCCATAGATAATCTCCACGAACACTCAGATCCCACTTGCCTCTATATCTTCCCATTATACCGCTAAAACTTCGGTATATTATTCCCCCTAAAAACATTATGATAGAAATATAAGGTAGTCCGATGAAAAAAAAATTATCCCACATACCTTTCTTCCATTTTTTGTTTCGATATTTTTGGCATTGAATGTGTTTCTAGATCAATGTTCATAATTTTGCTTAAAGCATCAATAAGGTAAACATAAGGTGTTTTTAACTCTTTTAGTTTTGAATGTACTGGAGGCAGAAATGGTAAAAAATATTCCTTAATAAATTTACCTCTCACTGGATCATTTTTTGATTCAATTGTCAGAGAAAGAAAATCTATCATTAACGGAAGATAATCCGGCAATTCTTTTTCATCTGCTATTCTTCTAAAATGTTTATATATCGCTTTAATTTCTATCATATATTTATTCCTGTCAGAAACTCCGGCACCAGCACATGTTTTGGGTTCATCATAGGAATGGCTTCCAAGATAGAGGGAGCATTTTGGATCTAATTCAAATAAATCTATATAACTTTCATCAGATATAGTATTTTCCTCAAGAAACTTTCGAAGCAGTATTGCAGCTTCTTTATTTACGTCCTCGAGTTTTTTTATTACTTCTTCAGCTTCTTTCTTAATATTTGTTGTATTTGTTTCAGAAGGACTGCACCACATTTCGGACATGAGTCTATAAACATCTTTTATTGTCTGGTTTTTTTCGATGCTATTCATAATTTGTTTACCTTTTCATAGGTGACCATGGAGTCATATGGTCAAATCCTGCAAAACCACGCTCTGTATAAGGATCAATATTTTCTCTTTCACTTTTTTTCGTAGGAACAACAAAACGTTCATTTAAGAATGCATGCGATAATGCTCGGACAATTTCTTGTGCATCTTTTTCGCTCAATCCTACTTGATCTAGTACTTTAAGATCAGGTTTTTTATCTACTCTTATACTTCTTTGGTGATGTCTAATTGCAAGCTGACGTAAAAGTGACTTCTTAACTACTTCTTCGTTTCCAGCTCCAAACATATTTGCAAGATATTTAAGAGGGACACGGAACTTATCCAATTCATCAAGACTAAGAAGAGGTCCTATTGATGGTTTTTCCATATCAAAAATATCTTCGGTTGAAGGAGAGTTTTTTCCGGCACTAGTAATAATGGGAGCTAATGGAGGAATATAAAACAAGCTAGGCATCGTTCTAAACTCAGGATGAAGTGGTAGTGCTAATTCCCATTTTTTGGCTAACTTATAAACGGGTGAACGTTGAGCAGCATCAATCCAATCATCACTGATACCCTCTTTTTCAGCTTCTTCAATTACTTTTGAATCAAAGGGATCTAGAATTACTTTTCTTTGTTCTTCAACAAGATTTTTATCATTAGCCAAAGCAGCTTCTTGTACTCGATCCATATCATAAAAAATTAATCCAAATGAACGAATTTTTCCTACACATGAATGGAAGCAAACTGGTGGTAGACCAGATTCAATTCTTGGATAACAAAGAATGCATTTTTCCATCTTTCCACTAGTCCAATTGTAATAAACTTTTTTATAAGGACAGGAAGAAATGCAATAACGCCAATTACGGCATCTATCTTGATCGATAAGAACAATACCATCTTCCTCTCTTTTGTATGCGGCTCCAGATGGACAGGCAGATACACAACCAGGATTGACGCAATGATTACAAATTCTAGGAAGATAGAAATAAAAAACATCCCTAAACTTGAGCGTTGCATCAATTTCTCCTTCATTCATGTCTTTAAAATTTATATCTTGTTTACCAGTAATATGAGTGCCTCCGGCATTATCTTCCCAGTTTACACCCCAATCAATTGAAACATCTTCTTTTCCAGTCACCATAGATTTTGGTCTCGCAACTGGTTGTTGTTTACTGCTTTCTGATGAATGTAGATCTTCGTAATTGAAAGAATACACATCATTTTTACCATAGTAATCTTTCATTTCAGGTGTGTGCGGATTATAAAAAAGATTGGAAAGCATGTAGGCTTTACTTCCGTATCGAAGTTTTAATTTATCATCGTCCTTTACCCATCCTCCTTTCCACAAATCCTGTTTTTCCCATTGTTTCGGATAGCCAATACCAGGTTTGGTTTCGACATTGTTCCACCACATGTACTCGGTTCCTTTTCTGTTCGTCCATACATTTTTACAAGCAACTGTACAGGTGTTGCATCCAATACATTTTTCCAGATTGAATGTCATACTTAGCTGTGCTTTTATTTTCATGTTCTTTCTTCTGTTGGTACTTTATCCAAATCTTTTTCTTGATAAATTGGTCTCTTTTCTTTTCCAAGAGGCATTTTACGGATGATTACTCCGTGATCCCGTTCAGATGGACTCGTTCCCCAATAATTTATGTAATAAGAAAACTGGGCATATCCCCCGATCATAGTGTGTGGGTTCATCAGAATTCTGGTGGTTGCGTTATTATTTCCACCTCTAAGTCCTGAATAATTATTTTTCTTAGCAAGTGGAGAAAATGGAATATTTACATGACGCTCAACCGCATGGTAAGTGATAGCCATATTTCTTGGAACTTGATGGCTTACCACAGCTCTTACGACCTCTATCCCATTTTCACAAAACATTTCCACCCAATCGTTATCTTTAACTTCGATATCATTTGCATCATCTGGATTTAACCATACCGTTGGACCTCCACGTGACATGTGCAGCATAGGCCAATGGTCTCTAAAAGAGCTGTGTATCTGCCATTTTCCATGTGGTGTAATAAATCGAAATACTTTTGATTTTGGTCCAGCTTTAGCTAAATTAATATCTCCAATAGCTACCATATCTATCGGAGGTTTATTGGTAGGCAAACCCTCCCCTAGTTCTCTTATACCTTGATGATCATAGTAGATTTCCTGCCTTCCAGAAAGTGTGTGCCAAGGCTTTAATCTTTCCACATTCATTGTAAAGGGACCGAAAGTTCTTTGTTTTCCTTCCTTATCATGTAACACGCTACTCCATTGCGGCGTTGTATGAATTCTTCTAGGTTGTGAGATTATATCTTTGTAATGAACTTTTCTGTTTTTGACCACCTCAACCATATCTGCAAGTGGAAGTCCTACCTTTTTTTCCATCTCTTTGAAAAAAAGCCATGACAATCTTCCATTAAGTTCAGGTGAAATTTGAAGAATAAGTTCACAAAATTGTTCTGCTTTTTCAAAATATACTCTTCCATTTTTTACATCTAAGGCTTCGTTTTGTTTAAGTTCTTCCTCAACAATAGGTGTTAAATCTGTGTATTGACCTTTGGAACCATACCCTTTTGGTTTGCTAACAAGAGGGCCAAGGGAAACTAATTTATCATAAATTTTGGTATAATCTCTTTCAACTATATTTATACTAGGAAAAGATTTTCCTGAAACGGGTTCAGTATCACCATTTCTCCAATCTTTTATCTCTCCCATGGGTTGAGCAAGTTGGCCTGGGCTATCCATCCACGCTGCATTGAATACAATTTCTTTTACAGGTTTTGGAAAATGTTTTTTTGCTAGTTCAGAAAATTTTTTAGCAATAAGCTTAAACGCTTCCCAATCGTGCTTAGCTTCCCATGGTGGTTGCGTTGCAGGGGTCAGAGGGTGAACAAAAGTGTGCATATCACCAAAGGTAACATCGTATTTTTCATACCAAAAAGCAGCTGGTAGAACTACATCTGAATATAAAGCCGTAGAGTCCATTCTTATGTTCAGGTTCACTAAAAAGTCTAGTTTACCAACAGGAGATTTTTCGTGCCATTTGATTTCATTAACCAGATCTTTTGCCGGTTCTTCATCCCACATAACATTGTTGTGCGTTCCAAGAAAGTGCTTGAGAGCCAATTCAGATCCACGCATACTACATCCTACAAGATTGCCCCGATATACTGTGAGCATTTTCAGATGATTTTCTTTAGCATCCACATCATGAATAGCAAAATTCAATTTTTTTTCTTTAAATTGTTTTACAATCCATTCTTTTACTTCATCATCATTTTTGCATCCTGCATCAATCGCTTCTTTATAAAGTTTCATGGGATGTTTTTTGTCAACTTGAGGAAACGAAGGTAACCATCCCAATCTAACAGCAAGAGCATTCATATCTGCTGAATGATTAAAAGTTGGAAGTTTTTTAGCACCTGTAGCCCATTGAGTATCGAGGGACATATTATCGTATCTCCATTGACCAGTTTGAAAATACCATAGAGAAGTACTGTTCATAAGACGTGGAGGTCTTTGCCAGTCAAGAGCACCGCCCATGTTAACAAATGCAGCATTTAAGCGGGTGTGTTGAGTACCAACATAATGGTTGAAATTACCTCCGTTCACCCCGTTACAACCGCAAAGAGCCAACATTACTGCCATGTTACGGTAATACAAGGAAGCTCCATGATAAAAGTGCTGAACTCCTGGTCCTGTTATAAATAATGATTTTCCTTTTGTCTTTTCGGCATTTTCGGCAAACTCTCTTCCTATCTGAATAGCAAGATCTTTGCTCACACCTGTTTGTGATTCTTGCCACGCCGGAGTATAGGGCTTCGGATCATTGTAATCTTTGGGATAGTCTCCTTTCAATCCTCTTGATACACCTGCTTGTGCCATCGTAAGATCAAAAGCAGTTGTTACAAGTAATTCTTTTCCATCTTTTGTTTTGATTTTTTTAGCTGGAACTTCACGTAAAATTTCTTTTGCTTTATTGCCTTTACCGTTTGTTTTGCCTATATTTATATTAAAAGTATCAGTAAAATCACTGAAAGAGACCATTGCTTTTTGTTCATCATTTTTTAAAAGAGTTAGAAGTGGATCAAATTCTTTTTTAGTAACTGCATTTTTTAGTTGAAGATTCCAATTACCAGTGGGTTCTTTTTCCCATCTAAAACCAATGGAACCAGTAGGTATATGCAATTCTCCTCCTCCGTCTGTCATTATAAGTTTCCAATCAGCATTTTCTTCTTTGCTATACTTTTCAATATCGGAAGCTCTCAAAAATCTTCCCATCTGATATTTGTCGCCATCTTTTTCTAAAACAACAAGGAAAGGTAGATTGGTGTATTGTTTTACATAATCAGTGAAATAAGAAGTTTCTTTATCAACATAAAACTCTTTTAGAATGACATGAATGCATGACATAAGAAAAGCACCATCACTACCTGGTACAAGTGGAACCCATGTATCTGCGTATTTTGTTACATCAGAATAATTAGGAGAAAGAACTACTACTTTAGATCCTCGGTATTTTGCTTCAGAAAGAAAGTGAGCATCAGCAGTTCGAGTCATATTTATGTTTGAACCGGCTACTATCCAATAGGTACCTAGGTACCAGTCTGAGCTTTCGCAATTTTCTGTTTGATCACCGAACATTGTTGAAGAAACATGAGGAAGATCGTGATACCATTCGTAATAGCTACAATAAATTCCACCCAATAAATTGTTATATCTATGACCTGAAATAAAGCTTAACAAGCTCATAGCCGGGATAGGTGAAAAATTGGCCATATGATCAGCGCCATATTTTTTGATGGTATAAATTTGTGCTGCAGCCACTAATTCAGTTGACTCGTCCCAGCTCACTCTTTTCCAACCAGATTTACCTCTAGCTGATTTGTATTTTTTTGATCTCTCTTCATTCTCAACGATACTCGCGTAAGCTTCTACTGGATCTTTACCATTTTTTCTTTCTTCAATATAATAATCCCATAATACTTTACGCACATACGGATACTTTGGTCTTAAAGGACTGTAGGGATACCATGAAGCAGTAGTGCCTCTTTGACAGCCTCGTGGTTCAATATTTGGAATATCGGGATCAATCTGTGGATAGTCAGTTTTTTGAAGTTCCCAACAGATAAGTCCGTCTTTTACAAAAACTTCCCAACTGCAAGCCATAGAACAATTGACGCCATGACCTGTTCGCACGCTGTAATCATAGTTCCAACGTTTTCTATAAAATTCTTCCCAAGATCGGGAGTCTTTACAGACATTAAACCATTTACTGCCGTTACTACCGTTTTTCATAAAGTTGACATTCTATTTTTTTGGTAATTTTTTTATAATTATAATTAGTCAAAATCGGCATTTTTTTTTCCCGCATCCAAAGCTATTAGTGTAATAACTATTATTATTAATAAACTTATGAGTACGGTTGCTATATATTGAGAAGGAAGATCTGATACAAAGCTCTTTATCGAATCTAAAAAAATATTCATTTACAATGATTTTACCCAATCACCACTACAATTAATTGATATAAATCAATTAAATCAAAACAATCGTGATTAATTGATTTATATCAATTCGATAAGTAAAATTACCAAAGTTTATAAATTTTTTTTGACGCAGATCAAATTTATTTTTCTTTGATCTATGTCAGCAAGTTATTCTTATTCTTCATTAATTATTAATTATGTCAGCACAAATGTTTTTTGCGTTTTCATATGTTCCATGTGTTTTATTTCATGGAATGTATTTTGCTGTTAAAAGTAAACATTCTAGCCTGTTAAAGAAACTATCATTTGTTTTTGGGGGTGTGGCAATTTGTTCATACGTCGTGTTTTTAATGAACTTTTTATAAAAATAAATTACATATTTTAATGAGAAATGAAAGACGATAATATAGTACTAGGATAACGGATTAACGATTATCAAATAATAAAAGAGAAAGGTAAATACAATGAGATTAATTTTATTAGTATTGTTAAGTTTATGGTCAGGACTTGCAATTGCCGCCGATACCACGATCGAAATGCTAAATAAATTAGACAATGAGTACATGGTATTCTCGGAAAAGATTGTTTATATCGATCCAGGAGATACTGTTTTCTGGAAAGCTACAGATAAAGGTCATAATGTTGAATTTGTTAAAGGAGCTGTTCCAACTGGTGTTAAAGCTTTTAAATCTAAACTTAACGTGGATACTGAGTACAAATTTAGCATTCCAGGTATTTATGCTTATTGGTGTACACCGCATAAAACCATGGGAATGATTGGTTTTGTAATCGTTGGAAACGATTTATCCAATTTTGATGAGGTTGCAAAAAAAAAGTTTCTTGGAAAATCAAAAAAAATTGCAAAAACGATTTTGGAACAAATTAATAAATAAAAAAATTATATGCATATGTAATTTTTACAAATCCATAATTGCTGTCATGGATTCAAAAAATTTTAGATATGTTCTAAAACCTTTTGTGCCTGAAATCTGATCTTGCGGAATATGCGGCACATTTTCCTTCTAATTATTTGATCTAAATCAATTGTAGATATTATACTATTATATGATAGGTTTACGTTATGAACGCATCTTTAGAAAAGGGATCAAATAAACCATTAGAAAGATGCGCGATCTGTAAAATACGATCTTATTCTTTTTGCCGTTGCCTACATGATGAACAGCTTAAAGTATTTTCTGGAATTACAGCTGAGAAAGAATTTAAAGATAAACAATCAATATTTTTACAGCAAGAACATTCAAAACACCTATACAACATTACCAAAGGGAACATCAAAATATATAAGCTTTTGAACGATGGACGAATTCAGATTATTGGATTCCTTTATCCTGGAGATTTTTTCGGATCGTATAAAAAGGGGAAGTTCAACTATTCTGCTGAAGCTATAGGGGACGTTAGACTCTGTGTATTCAAACAAGAAATTTTAGATACATATTTAGAAAAAAATATGAATCTCGCCAAGGAATTATTGCATAGGACTTCACACGAGCTAACTTTGGCACAGGATCGTATTGGGGTTTTGGGTAAAATGAATGCTAATGAGCGGGTGGCAAAATTTATTTTGAATATCTCTGATCAGCGAGCTCGAATTGGTTGGCAAGACAATCCGATTAGTTTGCCAATGACTAGACAAGATATTGCTGATTATTTAGGATTAACTTTGGAGACTGTCAGCCGAGAAATCACTCGGTTTAAAACTTCTAATTTAATTAAAGTTATGAGCTCAAAACAAATTTATATTGTTAATAAAGAAAAGCTTACTAACCTTTGTCACTAAAAATTAAAAATTTTTTTTGATACAAATCAAATTTTCTTATTTCTGATTTAAATCAGTAAATTTATTTTTCTTAGTATTATTTTCAAATTATGACACCGCGAATGGATAAAGGTTGGGGTGGCCTGCAGATTGGCTCCTATAAAGATGAAGACATTTACCCCCTTCTACCATTGTTGAAGCAAGAATTTCCAGATTGGTCATCCAAACAAATAAATTCTTATATAGGTTTAGTTACCTCTAAAAAAGATACTGTAACCGGTCTCCTAGTAGCAAGAAACAAAGCAGATTATTATGTAGGGCTTATAATTTATACGATCCAACAAATGAGCAACAAACGTGTCAACAGATTGAAGGATAACAATCGAAAAAATAAAACTAAGAAAGAAGAATATCTCAACGTTTTGGTTGTTGAAAATTTAATCGCTTCTAGCCCCGTCCTACAAAAAAAGATTTATATTGCGCTCGTAAATTCTGTAGTTGATATCGCCAAAACCAACTCTTGTGATTTTGTGGAATTACCCAAGCTCGAAAATGAAAGTTATGATTTAATTAAAAATAAATACCAAAAACAGATTACAGAATCCAAAGGTTTTAGAACCTATCTGAAGCTTTCTAAATCGTTAATAGGACATATGGAGCCATTGCATTAAATTCAATAATAGGTACAAAATGTATAATAGATCTAATAAAAAAGGGAGAGTAAGATGGACACATTAGATAGCTATGAGGCTTTGGTTTTATCTTGTATTGACCCAAGATTTCAAGATTTGGTACACAAAGAAAATGCTAAAAAAGGTCTAACAAATAAATATAGTGCCTTTACGATTGCTGGCGCTTCTATAGGTGTAGTTG
>Ga0208274_1000921_pt1 | contig 14360 bp, 10 predicted proteins | sample ETNtaG_22_FD_185755 | JGI IMG/M metagenome (GOLD analysis project Ga0208274, IMG submission 185755) | Marine microbial and viral communities from oxygen minimum zone, Eastern Pacific Ocean - ETNP201306SV43 (SPAdes) (version 2) | ecosystem: Environmental > Aquatic > Marine > Oceanic ... | reverse complement strand
AGGAACCCAGTGGATCGGTCTACATGGCAACCACCAAAGAATTGCACCAAACGCTCAAGCGGATTCATGAAAAAATTGAAGGTCTTGAAACCAATCTTCATAATGAAATGACCGGTCTGAAGGAAGAAAACTTCCAGCGGATGAATAACAGAATTGCTTTGCTAGAAAAGGCACTTGCAAGTCAGATGACAACACTCCAGACAGAGAACAAAGAATTGCGGGGAATGGTCTCCGACCTACTTGCACAAGAAGCCCCTGTCACGGCAGAAGCATTTTCTCCCCCTGTAGTAGCAGAAGTTGTGGTGCCGCCTGTTCCCGGGATTACACTTGAGGATGAGACAGAGTTACTACCTGAAGAAGATGCTGCTGTGATTTCAGAAGTGGCAACCTTCAACAAAATGGTCTACATGAATGGTGTCCTAGCTTACCAGCGGGAAGATTACGGTGCGGCAGTGGGGCATTTTGAAAAACTGGCCCTGATGGAACTTGATGATATTACAGCTGGCAACATTATTTACTGGTTGTCTGAGTGCCACTTCCGTTTGAACAATTACAGAGAGGCGTTAAGTTTGCTCGATCGGATTGATGTGCTGTTCGAATCTGATAAACGCGATGATGCCATGGCCCTCACCGGTATGGTGTACCGGGAGATAGGAGAGAACGACCGAGCCCAGCAAGCCTTTGCCGAAATAGTCGATTTTTTCCCTGAAAGTGAATACCTTCGACTTGCACAGATGGAATTAAGGAAGGGAGTGAAATGATTCCCCGGCGCATTGTAACAATTCTCGCTCTAGTTCTCTGTTTTCTGGTGCCCTTGTCTGCAGTGACGCGTGTTTCTTTCATTCACCCGGGTTCCATGATGAAAATTCCGACTACATTCATTAAACGGTCCCCCTACCTCTTTTCCAGCGGTTTTACCACAGAGGTTCACAACTTTTCACCATACAATCAGGTGACTGGTGTGTTTTTTAGCATGGATGTTTCTGACCGTTTTACCCTCGGCTTTTCTTCCGGGACAGGGGCGAATCCTGAAGAGATTGAGAAACTTGAGACATCCATGGAAACATGGGTTGCTCCTGCTGAGTTTGGTTTTCACACACAGTACAAAGTTTTTGTTCGCCAAGATATGTCAGTCTCAATCGGTCTGCATGATATCATTTTTGAAAATGATGCAAGTGAAGGTTTGAGACTCGACCCCAAGCAGCTCTCCTTTTTCGCCGCCGTAGGCAGTGAGAAGGAATTTGGACCGTATCGTATGAGTACCTATATGGGTTTTGGGACCGGAGGTTTTTCATCATCCTCTTCTGCCATTGGTGCCACGGTCGACACAGAAATTGATACAACTGCTGATGAACAGGGGATGGGTGCGGGGGCTTTTGCAGGCGTTTTGCTAAATACACCATATATGCCCAAGTGGGGCGGAATAGATTTTGTGGGTGAATTCGACGGTTCGGGCCTCAATGTGGGACTCCGCATCCCCCTTACCTCGGATTACCGCCTGGGCCTAGGGTTCACCCACATAGAAAATTTGCCCGATTTCTCGGAGAAGTACAGTGGAAAGCATCCGGGCATTATATTGAATTTCACAATGAATGTACCGAAAGGTGTTTCCGGTCTGCCGGGAATGCCCGGTGGTCCGTCACCTGTGCCTGATGGCCTTGCAGGTCCGGGGACCGGAATCATCGATTCCACGCTCATGGCAGCGGACGGTGCTGTAACGGTACTTCGGGATTCACTGAAATTGTCACGACACCAAGTTCGGAACCTTGCCACGCAGGTTTCTTTATTGCAGCAGAAGTCAGTTTCCCTGGCGGATTCAGTTAATTCGCTTAACCTTGAAAAGAATGTATCGCAGAAAAATATTAACCGCGCTATGCGCCACTTGTCCCGGTCACTCCGTTATTTTCATTCCGGAGACTACAGGGAAGCGCTTCAGGAAGTGGAGACAGCTCTTGAGCTTAATCCCAACCTGGCTCTTGCCTATGCCCGCCGGGGGTCTATCTATTATCAGCTTGGCGATCCGCAAAGAGCGACAATCAACTGGAATCTTGCCCTCCAGATGGATCCGGAATATGACGATGTGAGGAATATTTTAAAGGCTCTTCATGAGAATAGATTGAAAACAACAAGTTTCTCCAGAAATGAGGATTAGTTTATGGATATTGCCACACTTGTAGGAATTCTTTTAGGACTTGGCTTCACTGTTGGTGGTATTGCCATGGCCGCCATAGCAGCTGGTGCTTCAGCCATGGTCTTTATTTCCGGTTCCAGTTTTATCATTGTATTCGGGGGAATGATTGCTTCCGTATCGGTAGCCTTTCCTCTTTCAGAAGTACTGAAACTGGGGGCAGCCATGGGTGCTGTTTTTAAAGGTGGCGGCGAGAAGCTTGGCGGTCTTGTAGATGAAGCAGTTGAATTGGCTGATGTGGGAAGAAAGGGTGCTGCGGATCTGGAAAAAGGTATTGAAAGCGTCAGAAATTTTTTCTTCAAAGATGGAGTTCAGATGGTGGTAGACGGATACTCAGAAGAAGAGCTTGTGGACATTCTTAATACACGAATTGACTACAGGGAGATCCGTGAGAAGAGTCAGGCTGAGCTATTTAAAACTATGGGAACCATGTCACCGGCTTGGGGCATGATCGGTACGCTAATTGGTCTTGTTATCATGCTGGCCGGTTTCGGCGGTGAGGGCGGCGGTACTGACGCCCTTGGGATTGGTATGTCCGCAGCTCTTATCACTACTTTTTATGGCGCACTTCTTGCAAACCTTTTTTTCCTGCCTATGGCAGCGAAGCTGAATTCACGTATTAGCCAGACAAGTACGGCACAGGCCATGTTAGTGGAAGCAGCACGGTTGATCCATCAGCGCAAACACCCACTTATAGTTAGAGAGAAATTAAATTCGTTCATTCCTCCGAAGGAGTGGAAGAGAGAAGAATAGTTATAATGGCAGCCACCCCTCAAGAGAGAAAAAAGTACATAGCTAAAGGCCGTGACCAGGTAGAAGAAGGTCTACCGGGCTGGTTCGGCACGTTTGCTGACATGATGACTTTGCTTTTTGCGTTTTTTGTATTGCTTGCGGCCATATCGACTATTGATCCGGTAAAGCTTCAGGAAATGGCTGATGGCATGGGGAAATCGGTAGGCAAAAAGGAAAAATTGGAGAATCAGTCCATGTCTCTGGCTGATGTGAAAAAAGCTGCGCAGGAAATGATAGAGGAGATGGAGGCCGATCCTGAGACGGGAGAAAAACCTGTAGAAGTAACAACTGGCCCTAAAGGCGTTACAATCGGTATATCTTCTGATATCAGTTTTTCTTCTGGATCAGCTAATCTGAAGCCAGAAATCGTTAACGTTCTAGATAAAATTGTACCCACAATAGAATCCTCTTATTTTATGGTGGCTGTGGAAGGGCATACAGATACAGATGTACTTCCTCAATCCATTCAGTCAAAATATCCCTCTAACTGGGAGCTTTCAGGTGCGAGGGCAGCCTCTGTGGTAAGACAGCTGATAAATATGGAGGTGGACCCAACGAGGCTTCAGGCTGTTGGCTATGCGCAATATATTCCGAGAGATCGACCAACTGACAGAGTAATAAATGATGAACTCATTGCAGAGTTAAATGCTACAAGAGAATTGAAAGCCCGGAATCGCCGCGTGGAAATCACCTTTCTTGCGTCTGGTTCTTCGGGATCAAAAATGTCTAAACTTGAGGAGGAAACTCCTTCTAAATAGTAATATTCCGAGGTAAAGGGAGAGCGGTAAAATGAAAATGATGCGGATTATCAGAACAGCCTTTATAGGGCTTACAATCATAACGAGCATGACGGCCCAGGAGTCGACCTACCTGGCGCAAAAGCTGATGCTTGAGAACGACCTGCGCAGCCGAATAGAATCGGCCCTGCAGAAAGTCATGGACGATCATAGATATGTCCTTGATGTAACAGTGGGCCTGAAGTTCACACCCACCGTTACTGAGGAAGTAACGTTCCGCCCTGCAGGAGCTGATGATGCCAAATCTGCAGTCAGGTCAGGCAGGCAGAAATCTGCAAGATCTGTCCCTGTCACATCTGAATCATCCGAGTCTCGCTCACGAATGACGGGGATCCCCATTCCGGGGTTTGATTTCCAGAGCATGGAAGATGATGAGCCTGTTGTGGAATCTGTGGCTGACGAAAATGTTGAAGAAGAAGTTGAAGTCACGGAAGGTCCAAGTAAAGGTTCGCAAATTTTAAGCCAGTCCTACAAAGACACCAAAGCGTCAGTCCCAGTTGTTGAGCGGCTTGAAGTGAGTTGTATTTTGCCTGAGGGTTCTGCACCTGAACTGATCGAAAACGTAAGACAGATCATCATGGTAGCATCACATTTTGACAGAAGTCGTGGGGATGTACTTTCTGTCATGACCGCCTCTTTTCGGCAAAGAAAAGATGAAAGAACGGCTGAGTCTATCATACTCCGTTCTATTGCAGAAAAGATCGATAATTTGGAAGAGCAGCAGGCAGATGCTGAGGCTCAGGTAGCAGAAGATTGGCGTATGGAACTTGATAGTTGGAAGAGTGAAGAAGCAAGGCGCCGGGAAGAAGAGCGTGCTGTATGGCGGGCTGAACTTGATCGTCTTGAAAATGACAGAACGGCCAGAGAATTTGAGAACGAGAGGCAGTCGCTTTTGGAGAGAGACTCACTCCGAATGAACCAGCTCACCCAGGAAATTTCTCAACTTAAGGATGTTCTTGCTGGCCCTCAACTATCCGATGAAGAACAGGCAGCGACTCAACAGGCTGTAATGAGCAAAGAGGAGGAGAAAGCTGCATTGGATTCTCTCATTGAAGAGAAACTGGCCATGCTGGAGCAAGCACAAAGAGAGATGGATAGCATGGGAGGTGGGATGAGTAATATGCCCATTTATCTTATGAGTGCCATTTCTCTGTTGGCTGTTTTGGCTCTGGCAGCGGTGATTTTATTCAATGGCCGTTCCAAACCCAAATATGTTATGCCTCCACCGTGGATGATGCAGCCGCCACCGAAAAAAAAAGTGAATAATAGTAACGGTGAGACAAAAGCTGCAGCTGCAGCACCTGTTGCAGTACCAACACCACCCGCTCCAGCCCCGGCATTTCAAGATGATCCCGGCGTTTTACAGTCAGAAGTGAGTAAAACTCGCGAGTCAGTTGTTAGCATGAGTGTTGGTGATCCAGATGTGGCAACTTCCGTAGTGCAGGATTGGTTGGAACAAGAAGCACCACCTCCGCCTGAAGAGCCGGCAGCTCCTGCACCGGCACCTGAAGCTGAAGAGGATGATGGTAAAAAGAAGAAAAAGAAAAAGAAGTAGGCTGATACCATGATTACTGAATACTACAAACTAGCTGGAATTGACAAAGTAGCTGTCCTCTTTTCGGTGATTGGGGAAGGTGTAGCCATTAAACTGTTAAAAACACTAAGCGAATCAGATGTTCGCCGGATCCGTGCCAGGGCAAGAGAGATGGAAGCTGTTTCCACTGCTCTGAAAAAGCAGATACTGGACGAATTTTATCTGGCTGTTATTTCCCAGAAGCTGAAAAGTGAGGGTGAACCCGAATCAAAGAAGCCCTTTGACTTCCTTGAAGAGCTTGCTGATGAACAACTTATTGCACTACTGGAAGTTGAAGAGCCGCGTATCATCGCCATTGCTCTTGCCCAAGTTGCTCCGGAACGCCAGATGAAAGTGCTGGAACGCTTAAACCCTGAAACTAAGGGACAGGTTCTTATGCAAATTGGTTCACTTCAGAACGTGCCTCTTGAGGGTATTGTAAATGTGGCATCTCAGCTCAGGACAAAGTCACTCTATCTCCCGAAGGGCGTGGAATTTGCCCGGGGTGGCGGTAAGAATGTGGCGGATATCCTTGGACAGATGTCACCTTTTGAAGAAGAGCAGTTCTTAGATACAATTACAAGGGAGAATCCAGAGCTGGCAGACGAAATAAAAAAATATCACCTTACATTTGATGATGTTTTGGCTTATTTCCCTGAAAACTTGCTTCGCGATCTTATGAATTCCGTAGAGCTGGATTCCATCGCTCTTGCCCTGAAAGGGAAAAATCAGGAGGAAGTTGATAAAGTAATAAACAACCTTCCAAAAAAGAAGCAGGCTATGTTTGAACCTGTGGAAGGAGCGACGGCGAAACGTGATGTGGACAATGCTCAGAAAACCATTGTTGATGCTGCCCGCCAGATGGAAAAAGATGGGAGATTCAACCTGGAAGACCTCTTAGGTTCTGCTGAAATGGTGGAGTAGCAAGGACTCTGGTTACGATTTAAGCCTTCCTGTCTTATTGCCAGGGAGGCTTTTTTGTTTTAATAACATTACATTGGAAGGCGTGAAGCGATAGTCTTGTTTTATCTGATGAGTACAATTGATTTTCCCAGGAAAGAACGAAAGGTATAAAGTGAACCAGATTTTAACCAACAACACCAAACAAGCTCGGGCCGACCTCTTGGAGAATCTTATGGTTGAAGTAGAAAAAGTTTTTGTTGGAAAGCGTTTTGTGCTTGAGCTAGCTGTCACCTCTTTTCTTGCAAAGGGGCATTTGCTTATTGAAGATATTCCCGGAGTAGGCAAAACAACTCTGGCTAAAGCGTTGTCTAAAGCATTGGCCCTTGATTTTTCCAGGATTCAATTCACATCAGATATGTTACCCTCCGATATTCTTGGCACCTCTGTTTTCAATCCAACCACAGCTGAATTCTCCTTTCGTCCAGGTCCCATTTTCAGCAATATTATTTTGGCCGACGAGATAAACCGAACCTCGCCCAGAACACAGAGTGCCCTTCTAGAAGGCATGAATGAAAACCAGGTAACTGTAGACAGGGAGACCTATCCGCTTCCTAATCCATTTTTTGTTCTTGCGACACAAAACCCAAAAGAGATCCAAGGAACCTATTTTCTCCCCGAGTCGCAAATTGACCGATTCCTTCTTTCCATCACCATTGGGTACCCAGAATCTTCTATTGAAAAAAGTATTATTGGCGGCCAGAATCATAATGAATCGTTTGATCAGATAAACAAAGTTCTGGATCCTCAGCAGATAGAAGATCTCCTGAAGAGTGTTGGTACTGTGGCGACGAAAGAGGAGCTCACGGGCTACGTTCATTCTATTATTACTGCCACCCGGGAAGACGATGATTTTGATCTGGGGGCCAGCACCAGAGCCGGAATTCAGATGATGGCGGCATCCCGGGGTTACGCAGTCGTTAAGGGGAGGGATTATGTGACACCGGATGATATTCAAACTGTTGCGCCCTACGTTCTGGCGCACAGACTTACCTTGAAAGAATCTTCAAGTATCATCGGTGACCGGAATCAGATCCTCTCAAAAATAGAGGGGATACTGAGTTCCACACCGATTCCTTGAAAGACCGCTTCCTAAATATTCTAAATATGTATCCCAAGGGAGTAAAACTCTCCTTGGCAGGGCTTATAATGTTGTTTCTTACCGGTTCTTCCTTATATATGATTATTAAGTTCCCATTCTATACGCGCTTTAAAGTGATTTTTGTACTTTTCTTTGTTATTAACACACTGCTGTTTATTCGGTTTCGAGAACCCCGAAACAACCTTATCCAAAAGATGATGCAGAGCAAATTTTTCCCCCGGAAGCTCACTTTTACCATGGAAGGAAAGTATCTGGTATTTATTACGCTGGGTATCGGTTTTGCAGCTGTGAACACGGGTATAAATCTTCTATACCTTCTAATGACCATGTTGCTTTCCATGATTGTGGCAAGCGGGATCCTATCAGAATTGACATTGAAGAAACTGCGTTGGGAAGTTGACTTACCTTCAGAAGCAACAGTTTCATCGGAGACGCTTGCCATTCTTGCCATACGCAATGGAAAACGACGCCTGAGTTCTTTTTCCCTTGAGGGAGAGCTATTAATACCGGAGAATAAGGGTATTGTTCAAAAGAAAGGGACATTACTAAAGCTAAATGCGGGAAAAGAAGGGCAAATCCTCGTTCGACTAATCTTTTCTCAAAGAGGGAAACAGGAAATAAGAGGGGTTTCAATAGAGACCCGGTTCCCATTTTCATTTTTCACTAAAAGCAGACATTATGAATTCAATCGATCCGTTTTGGTTCTGCCGAAAGGTGAGGAACCAGTCGCACAAACTTTGAGCAGGCTGACTATTAAACAGCTAGAAGATTTTGAGACTATGGATAACAGAGGACAAGGATTGGAATTTCATTCTGTTCGGCAAATGTACTCAGGTGACGATTGGAGAAGTGTTCACTGGAAAAAAACAGCAGCGGGGCAAGGATTTGTCATTAGGGAGTTTGATTCTCTGGCAGGACGAAGAGCCACAGTATGTCTTACTGGCAACCGGGGGAGTCAAATTGTTTACCAGCAGCGAGAGAAGGGGATAGAGCTAGCGGCATCCATTGCAAAGTTTCTGGTATATCGTGACTTTCAGGTGGGTCTCCTAGGACCCAACCTCTGCATTGAAGAAGGTGGAGGCCCCTCTTCCCTGAAAAGAATTTTTGTGGCACTGGCACTCCTGGATGCGGGCCAGGAATTTCAAAAAATAGGTTCTCAAAAGAATAGAAACTTGCCTGAAACCTGCATTTGGATAAACCTTGATAGTCTGAATGTTTCACAGACCGGGGGAGTGGCGAAGGGAGAGAGTGTAATATGACGCTGTCCCGCATTGTCCGTTTTATGGTTTTTGTCCTTACTGTTGTTGCTGCCGTTCCTCTTTATCTTTCCGGCGAAATGCCGGGGATATTTTGGGCAGCTTCTATAGCTGGTTTGTCTATGGGAGTAATGGTCGGTTCCAAAGTATTCTCAAGACAGAAGGAAGTTGTCTTACGGATTCTTGTGATGGGGACCCTGGTGGTTCTTCTCTTAACGGGCTTTCAAGCGGATGATCGGCTTTTAAACAGTATTAATTTTGTCTTTCTTGTTACCATTACTCGAGGAATGCGGCTCAGAACAAGTAGACATTTTTTTCAGCTTATAGGCCTTAGCTTTCTAATTCTTTCAGTTTCCTCAATTATAAACCTCGATATTGCTTTTGCCTTTTCATTTCTGGTGTACACAATATTTTTGACCTGGACCTTGGTGTACACCCACATTACCCAGCAGGTTGAATCTTCTGCGCACCCAGATGCAGTAGCTCCAAAAGCATCCAAATTCGTGACAGGAAAGTTTCTTCTGGGTTCCTCGGCCTTGGGGCTTGGCCTTCTTATCTTTTCCTTGGCGGTATTTGTTCTTTTCCCTCGTGTTTCGCTGGGTTACTTCACGCCTGCCAAAAAAGGGGAAACAGTTCAAGGTTTTTCTGACACCATTGACCTGGGGCATTTCGGTACCATAGAAGCCTCAGAAAAGATTATTCTGCGCTTAGAATTTCTTTCCGGGAAAGACAACATCAATCCTGAAACTACATTATACCTGCGGGGGATGTCTTTTGACAGATATGATGGGCGGGGATGGTCAAAAAGCAACAATAAAAAATCCTCCCTGAGGAGGTTCAGCAGTGATGACTATTTCTCTGTGCATGATAGATATTATTCTGACAGAGGTAGCCAGAGAATTCTTGAATACAATATTTACCAGGAACCGTTACACAATGAAACCCCCGTCATTTTTTCCATTCCCAGGCTTTCGGAAATTAAGCCTCAGTATAACCGTGTTACCCATCGTCAAAAGCGAGTAAAATTTTTCATAGACAGGATGGGAGACATTACTCATAACCAGGAAGGCTATGAATCACTCGATTATACTGTTCGGTCCCGGCTAATGAATTCGGCCCTTGTTAACCAGAATCCTACATCACCAAGATATGACAGGTCTATGGCATTGCTGTATACCCAAATACCAACGGGACTTGACAGGAGAATTTCCCAGTTTGCCCGAGAGCTTTCCAAAGAGAGCGATACGTCTTATGACTCAGCCTTTGCCATTGAGCAAGCACTTAAATGGAATTACAGTTATACAAGGGAGGGGACAGGATTTTCTGTTGATCCAGTAGCCAATTTCCTTTTTGAGCGTAAGGAAGGTCATTGTGAATATTTTGCTACGGCCATGGTGGTTATGCTCCGATCATTGGGAATTCCCGCCAGGCCCGTTAACGGATTCCTCGGCTCCCAGTACAACAGCTATGGAGATTACTACATTGTTACTGAAGCAAACGCACATTCTTGGGTGGAGGTATTCTTTCCCAAACGGGGCTGGGTAACTTTTGACCCCACACCGCCTGTAGTGGCAGAAAAATTGGTTTCGGCTTCCTTTACAGAAATGAATCTGTTCCTTGATTCCATGAAATTACAGTGGTATAAGTGGGTGGTTTTTTACAATCTGGACCGACAGATACTTTTATACACTGGACTGTGGAACGTCTTGCTTCCCGATTCTCAGAATATTGATCTTGGCACCCATGTTTCCGCCAGGGAATTCAGAATGAAAGTAGGGTCAACTGTTCGCAATATGAAAAACTGGAAAATCGCAGTACTAATGTTTGGCCTTATTAGTTTTGTTCCCGGGGCACGTTTTCTCTCTCGGGTCTACGGACAACGGAAACAGAGAAGAGCCTCTTATCTTGGGAATATGTCACTAAGGTTGAAAAAACTTCTCAATCGAAAAGGATTCCCCGTAACGCCAGGATTGACATTACCAGCGCTCTCAAGACAAAGTAAACAGGTTCAGTTTTCAGCCCAAAGTGAGCTGGGTCAGCTTGTGGCCCTTATTGAAAAGGGTCGCTGGGATCCGTCAGAAACAGTGCATGAGGAGAAGATAAAAAGCCTTTATAAAGCTGTTTCAAGGTCCTCAGCCGGTAGGCAATAGGCCAGGAATCGTCTTTTCAGGTTTATTTCCTCAAAAGATTGTAATATACAAGTATAATTTTAGTTATTCTCAGCTAAGAACCTTTTGTGAGAGGAGATTATTTATTCTATAGAATTACCACTGAAAATCGGAGGCCGGGCATCTTCAAAGTCTGTGGCGTCCTGAAACTTTTTTGCCAGTGCCAAGATAGATGCTTCATCATAAAGATTACCCACAAGAATAATACTGGTTGGTCTTCCCTTTTCATCAAACCCCGCGGGGACAGATATTGCCGGGTGGCCTGTCAGGTTGGTAATAAGAGTCTGGTTACCTCCTCGTTGGGGTGAAATGACCACATCATAATCTTTCATCAATTTTTGCATGCTCTCAATGAGCCTGCTCCGATGACGGTTAGCTTGGATATACTCAACAGCTGGTATAAAACGAGATTGTCTCAGGGAGTTAACTCTGGACCGTTTTGTCTGTTCAATCATTAAGTCATCCCTGTTAGAGAGTAACAACTCATCAAAAAAAGTACCAGCCTCAGCTCTCAGTATTATATCGAAGGTGCGAAAAGGAAAATCATCAGGAAGTTTCACCGGCTTAAGTTCGACCCCCATTTCTTTGAAAATTTCCAGAGCAGCCCTACCATTTTCACCTGAGTTTGTGGTGTCTTTTTCAAAAGTCTCATTAAGATAACCTACCTTCAATTCCTGAACCGGGATATGCCAGTTATGATTAAAAGAAGCTTCTGTGGTCATGGGGTCAGCTTTATCTACACCGCGAATCGTTTCAAACACAACGGCACAGTCTGCAGCGGAACGGCAGATGGGGCCTACCTTGTCCATTGACCAGGAGAGCGCCATAACACCACTTCGACTCACACGGCCGTAGGTGGGCCTGAGACCCGTCACTCCACATCGTGTGGATGGAGAGATAATGGATCCCCAAGTTTCCGTTCCCAAAGCAAAAGGGACTAATCCGGCGGCTGTTGCTGATGCCGAACCAGCTGAGGAGCCGCTACTTCCCTGAGTAGTATCCCAAGGGGAGAGAGTTTTACCCCCAAACCAGACATCTCCCCGGGCCAGGGCGCCGGAAGTGAGTTTTGCGACCAGAACAGCGCCAGCGTCGTCTAGTTTTTTTACCACTGTTGCCGTCTCTTCAATCACCTGGTCTTTATATGGTTCAGAACCCCAAGTCGTTTTATACCCTTTCACGGCAATAATGTCTTTTACTCCATAGGGGATACCGTGGAGGGGTCCCCTATAATTTCCGGCAGAAATCTCCTTGTCCGCTTGGTGGGCACGGTCTATTGCCCGTTCTTCTGTCAGAGTAATAACGACCTTGAGGATGGGGTCGTATTTTTTTAATCGAGCCAGGAAAAACTGTGTAAGCTCCAGGGAGGTGATCTGCTTTGATTTCACCAGGGCAGCCAATTCCATAACAGAATAAAAAGCGAGGTCGTTTATGTTCTCAGGAAGAGATATAGTTTCAGGGATTTCCCAAGTGATGGGCTTCTGGTTCAAAGGGATCTGGAAATCGGTGGGATGAGGGTTAAACTGAATCGCTGGCAGGGAATTGTAATCAAGAGCAAATGTCCGCATGGTGTCGTAGTTGGCACGATTGCGGAGGAGATAGTTATACATGGTATCGATCTCAGCCTGAGTAAAGTTGAGACCTACAAGACGCTGGGATGCTTTTACATCAGCTTCAGTGAAGGCCTTGTCTTTGGCTTCACTTTCCTTTACACTTTTTAAAGGAGCACAGGAGAATAACAAGGGGAAGAGGATGTACCACTGTAGCAGAAAAAGCTGCTTTCTACTTATGAATGACAAAGGGGAATTGTTGATCAGTATTTGATCTGGTCAGGTAGCTTGGGGAGCTGTCCTGCGTTTTTTCTTGGACGTGTGTTATTGTTGGCAACACTCCATCCGGTGAGATAAACGAGACGGGCAACTTTAGCCATTTTGAGAAAATTGATCTTATCAACGGTGTCTGTGATTTTGTGGTAATCTTCATGAACACCAGCAAAATAGAAAATGATAGGAATGCCATGCTGGGCAAAGTTGTAGTGGTCACTCCTGTAGTAAAATCTTTCAGGGTCATCTTTTGAATTATATCTATAGTGGAGAGAGATATCATCCAATCTGGAGGCGGCGTACTCGCTCATCTCATGGAGATCCCGGCTGATCATGTTGGAGCCGATAATGTAGACACTGTCCGGAGCATTCCTTCCCACCATGTCGATGTTGAGGTCAGCAACCGTGTTATTTAGAGGAATAAGTGGTTTTGTGACATAATGTTTTGATCCCAGAAGTCCCCGCTCTTCACCGGATACTGCCAGAAAAAGGAATCCCCGTTTCGGGGAAACTTTATTTTTCACTATTGCTTCAGCGACCTCCATAAGGGTAGAAGTACCCGTGCCGTTGTCGTCTGCGCCGTAGTAGATTTTTCCTTCACTGTTCTTACCCACATGATCGTAATGGGCGGAGACCACCACTGTCTCCTGGCCAATGTAGGGGTCACTTCCGGGGAAGTAACCAACCACATTCTGTGAGGTGACAGCCTTTTTTCCCAGGTCTACATTGAGCTTGATGTAGCTTCCTGGTAATGCCTGACTGTTGGATATCCCTTCTGATTCCAGTTCTACTTGGAGTTCTCGAAGTGTTTTTTCAGAAGTAGCCACAATCCGGTCGGCAGTTGGTTCAGAAATTGTAAAAACAGGAACGGTGGCGGCCGAAGAAGGGAGGGACATTCCCTCACGCCGGAGCCAGTTTTTCCACCGCTTGAACTTATCGGAAAAAAGTTCAACCGATCTGGGATTGGAGGCCACAAGTATGGCGGCAGCGCCATTACTTTTTGCAGCGTCAAGTTTTTGTCTCAGGTCCGCATAGCGGGTATTTTTTGAACCGTTGAACCGATTTGGGTCATCTAGTTCTGGTTCTCCATCAATGATCAGGACTATAGAGTTCTTAACCACAATGTTGCTATAATCATTGTACCCGAACTCCTTAGCGGTAATTCCGTAACCACCAAACACCACAGGGGCCTGTATTTCAATACTTCCTGTGAGACCTCGGGGTGAAATGAAGAAGTCTTCCTTATACTGAAACTTCTCCCTGACTGATCCGCTGCCGTGATCTACAAGAAGGGACAGTTCATTGTCCTCCCCTAATTTTGTTTTGAGCAGTTCGTATCGCTGGAAGTATGATTTATTGTGACCAAGGGGTGTGAGGCCCAGGCGCCTGAACTGGGAGGCGATATACTCGGCAGCGATCTGGAGCCCCGGTTCGCCGGTGGCTCTTCCTTCAGTAACGTCAGAGGCCAGAAATGTGAGGTGTGCCTCAAGATCACTGCTTGAAATTGAAGCCATTCCACTTCGGGCTTCTTCAATATCAAACGATGGAGAAAAATATATTTCTGCCTGAGCTAGCAAGAAGGAAAAGGAGAAAGCTGTAACAGTAAGAATTCTCACGGCAGAGCGAAGTTAAGACACCACCTTCATAGAAAAAAGATCGCAGGTTCTATTGGTGACTTAGTTAATTATTTGCAAGGACCGCTTG
>Ga0208274_1000907_pt1 | contig 14468 bp, 12 predicted proteins | sample ETNtaG_22_FD_185755 | JGI IMG/M metagenome (GOLD analysis project Ga0208274, IMG submission 185755) | Marine microbial and viral communities from oxygen minimum zone, Eastern Pacific Ocean - ETNP201306SV43 (SPAdes) (version 2) | ecosystem: Environmental > Aquatic > Marine > Oceanic ... | reverse complement strand
CTATAAGTCTTTTGTCGTTTTAGTGGTTAACGTTTTATTGACTAATGTTGATTTTAGGCTCTTATGGGTATATTCTTTAATCAGAAGTTAAACGTATTCTTCACTATTTTTATTTCTGATGAGCAATCAATACGACCAATTTAAATTAAAAAGTGGCAAAGTTCTTGTCTATAGACGTGATGACTGCGGTGGCGGTTTTCACTGCAGGATGAGATTCAGAGGACAGCGTGGATATGTAATCAAGTCGCTCTGGACCCAAGACAAGGAAGAAGCCACCAGAGATGCAGAGCGAATTTACGACGAGCTGAATTACAAGCTGACTAAAGGCTTGTCTATAGATGGAAGAAAATTCAATAAGGTCTGCAATCAATACCTCAGTCATCTTAATGAATTGATGGAAAAGCAGGAACAGAAAGCGGCTGCTTTTCCCTCAATAAGCTCTGCCTGCAAGCAGCTGAAACACCGTCCTTAGAATAATCTTACAATCCAGCCAGAGTGACCAGTTCTCCACATACCACAAATCGTATCTGGTGCGGTCTTCAACCGAGGTGTCGCCGCGCAGTCCGTTCACCTGTGCCCAGCCAGTAATGCCGGCTTTCTCGCGATGGCGCTCCATGTAGCGGGGGATGTGTTCCTGAAAGTGCTCAACAAACTGCGGTTGCTCCGGCCGAGGGCCGACCAGGCTCATATCGCCAAGTACAACGTTGATTAATTGCGGCAGTTCGTCGATGGAAAAGCGACGAATAAAACGCCCCAATCCGGTGCGGCGCGTGTCTTCAGCCACCGTCCACTGCCTCTCCTCGCTCGCGTCAGTGCGCATTGAACGGAACTTGAAAATCTTGAAAGCCTTGCCATCCAGCCCGACGCGCTCCTGAAAGAAAAACACCGGACCATCAGATCCAAGCTTTATCAGCGCCGCCACCAGCATCATCAACGGCGAAAACAGAATCATTCCGGCAGAACTGATAATCAAGTCAACTATGCGCTTTAGCGACATGCGCCATCCGCGCAGCGCGATATCTCGCACCGTGAGCAGCGGGAGCCCACCCAGGTCATCCACGGAGACCTCGCCCGCCATAATCTCATACACGTCCGGGATAACCTTCACGCTCACCCGCCCGCGCTGGCAGCGCGCGATGAGCCCGAGCAGCTCCTCCCGCGTCGCGCCCGGCCGCGCGATGATGACTTCATCAATCGCGTGCGCCTCCACCAGTTCCTGCAAATCGTCCGAATGCCCGAGCACGGGCACGCCCAGCACTTCGGGCGGCGCTTCGGCTCCATCAACCAGACCCACCAGTTGATATCCTAACCGGGGCGACCAGCTCACTTTTTGAATCACCACCGCGGCGGCGTCGCCGGTACCCAAAACCAGCAGCCGGTGCAGGCCTAATCCCCGACCCCGCAACAACGCGAGCACGCGACTGTGCAAGCCGCGCGCCAGTAGCACAAACAAAATCGTCAGTACCCAAGCATAAACCACAATTGTGCGCGAATAATCGACCTCGAAAACAGTGTTCTTGAACAGCAGCGTGGAGAAGGCGATTGAGAGCAACGCGCCGACCGAAACCGCGCTGAAGACCGCATAAGCCCGATCCACCCGCCCGATGGCGCGTGTGCCGTGATAAAGCCGGTTGAGATAGAAAACGGCCTGGATGCAAATCACCTGCACCAGAATGACGCGGCCATGCGTGGCGATTGATTCCAGACCCTGCGGCTCGGTGGGAAAAGCGATGGCGGCGCGCAGCTGATGTGCCAGCAGATACGCCAGCGAAATCGCGAGTGCATCAAGCAGCAGCAGCGACAGAGTCGCCAACGATTCGTAGTGTCTCTTATCCACCCGTTAACTCAGCCCGCGCGCTGCCGGTGAATGCCGCCGCGGTGGGCAGCAGCGGCGGCACGGGCACGCTCTTTCCCACGCGCTCGGCGACCGCTGCACGCATAGCGACGCGGTCATCCCAAAGGTATTCCTCCGCGCCAAAACACATCGATTGCTCATGTGCCTTGCCGCACGCCAGCACGACGTCACCGGGGCCGGCCAGCCCCACCGCGAAGCGAATGGCATCAGCCCGGTCCGCCAGCTGCCAGAAAGTTTCGCCTTCCACACCGCCCATCTTAGCACATCCGGCCGCAATCTCCGCCATTATATCCGCGAGCGACTCCGTGCGCGGGTCTTCCGCCGTGATGACGGCGATATCCGCCAGTTGCGCAGCCACGGATCCCATCCAGCTGCGCTTGGCCACATCACGCAGCCCGGCCGACCCGAACACCACAATTATGCGCCCGGCATTCTCTTTTCTGACGGCGCGCAACAGTTCGCGCAGTGAATTCGGCGTGTGCGCAAAATCCACCACCGCTTCGAAATCCTGACCGAGGTTGATGCGTTCCATTCTACCGGCAATAGCCCGCATTGTTGCAATTCCGGCTTTAACGGATTCAATTGCGATGCCCAATCCGTTTCGAGTCGCCACGATTGCAGCCAGGCAGTTGGCCACATTGTATTCGCCCGGGAGCGCAGTCTCAACGGAGAAGCGCTTCCCGTCCGTCTGCACATCGAAGCGGGTTCCGGCGCCCTCGCTGCGGATGTGATCCGCGTAGGTGGCGGCGGATGATTGCAGGCCATAGTCCGCATAATCCACCTGCAATCTCTCGCGGAGGTATTCGTAACTCTGGTCGTCGTCTCGGTTGAGCACTGCAAGTTTGCTCACGCCGGTTTTCGGCGCGGCGAAGGCCAGGCTATCAAAAAGCATCGCCTTTGCTTTAAGGTAGGCATCCAGCGAGCCGTGATAATCAAGATGCTCGTGCGTTATGTTGGTCACCACTGCGAGGTCGAATTCACACGCAGCTACGCGCTGCTGCGCAAGCCCATGGGAGGTGGCCTCCAGCACACAATGGGTCATGCCGGCCGCCACCATGCGCGCCAGAAAGCCTTGCACGGCGGCCGCATCCGGGGTGGTCACGTGAAATCCGGTGTCCATCACCTCCGCACCGATTTCGGTATTTACCGTGGTAATCAAGCCCGCGCGAATGCTAGCGGCCCGCAGAATGCTATGAATCAGACTGCAGGTGGTGGTCTTACCATCGGTACCAGTGACGCCAATCATCACCAGCTTGCGCGCCGGAAAGCCATGCAGAGCAGCCGCAAGCTGCCCCACCGCGGCAGCGCCATCCGACGCCTGCACATAGGGGATGGTCATCTCGGCGCACGCATCCGGAAGCTCCCCCACCGCGAGCTCACCCACGATGGCGGCCGCGCCAGCCTGCAGCGCCGCCAGGATGAAGGCGTGTCCGTCAAGTTCACGACCACGGCGCGCCACAAAAAGGGCGCCCGGCGTCACATGCCGGGAATCCTCCACAACGGCGGTGATCTCCGGGTCACCGCTATTTGGGAAAGTTGCTGCGGGCACAGCAGCGATAAGTTCGGATAGTTTCACGAGACTGACGTGGAAAGTCTTGCGGTAAACGGAGTGACAAACACCACGGTGATTATACCCCGGCCCATTAACCGAAACAGCCCCGGGGGACCACTGGGGTCTGCCCGGGGCTGCAGTTCGCAATTCTCGAGGAGGGGCTATACCAGACTTTGCTGCAAAGTCTCCAACGCGCGACGCGCCGAGCCATCCACTTCATGTTCGCCCACGCGCACCACTATGCCGCCCAGAATGGCGGGGTCCACGCGGAAAGAGACATCAGCCTCGCCGCCCAGTTTGTCTTTCAGGCCGCTTTCAATCTGTGTTTGCTCATCCGCCTTCAATGTGATTGCGCTGGTGACCACTGCAGCCTGCCCTTGCAGCTTGGCTCCCTCCAGAACCGCCACCTTTCCATCCGAAACGCCCGAGAAGAACTCGTCCACCAGCGCTCGCTGGCGGGCTTCATCAAGCCCGACGGCGACGATTTTATTTGCGGCCGCAACTGCCAGAGCGGCCACCTGTGGGCGCAAATCCAGCAGGGCGCTTTCTTTCTGCTCCTTCACGGCCTCCTGAGCCTGCTCCAGCAGCTGCGCGCGCTCCTGTTCTGCAGCCGCGCGCATATCGGCGGCCGTCTTCTCGGCGCGCTGGGTGGCATCAGCGACGATGCTCGCCCTTTCTGCTTGCGCCTCAGCGAGGATTTTCTCCGCCTCGCTCTGCGCGTTCGCGCGCGCCTCCGCAGCTTCGCGCGCATCCTCAAGGCTCTGTGCAATCTTGTCGCGCCTTTCGTCAAGCACCTTGAGAATCGGCTTGTACGCCCAGAACGACATGATCAGCATTACAATCAAGAAATTAAGTATCTGCACCACAAGATAGCTCAGGTTTATTCCAAGGTTTCCTAAGGCTTCCATCTGAATAGCCTCCTCCGCAATTCCAATTCAGCCGACGCTGTTGCGCGACTCAAGTAGCAAACAGAATGATAAACGCCACGGCGAGGGCGTAAATCGCAACGGCCTCGGCGAACGCGATGCCGATGATCATGTTTGTCTGGATCAATGGCGCCGCATCCGGATTGCGCCCCATTGCCTGCACCGCACCCCCGACCACCGACCCGATACCGATGCCGCCACCGGTCACGCCGATGGCTGCCAGTCCAGCGCCTATCAATCGGGCTGCCTCGATAATGTTGCCTTCCATTTTATGTTTCCTCCGATAATCTATTTGCGCGTCGAGCCTTAGTGAGCCTCGGCGCCATGCGCCTCAGTAGCCTGGCTCATAAACACGAGTGTGAGCATTGCGAAAATGTAGGCCTGAATCAGTCCCACGAAAATCTCAAAGAGATATAAACCCGTCGGCACGACGAACGACACCAGCGAACCGAGGATGAAGAGCAACAGCTGCCCGGCGAAGATATTGCCGAACAACCGGAATGTGAACGACAGGATTTTGGCGAACTCACTGATGAGCTCCAGCAATCCCACCGCAAAATCCATGGCGCCCCAGACCGGCACAGTGACCAGCGCCTTGAAATTGAGGAACTTGGTCACATGGCCCATTTTCTGCGCCGCGAACCCGAACACCTGCGTCATGAAAACAGAAATGAGCGCAAGCGCGAGGGTGAAATTGAGATCAGTGGCAGCCGCGCGCACGAATGGCGTCACCGTGCAGGAATGGCACAGCCCGTGGTGGTCGCTGCCCTCATCATGCGGCAGCTCGTGGCGCCCGTCCAGCCAGTACCCCAACCCCCCAAGCGGACGCGCCTCATAACCCGTGAAAGTCCCGTGCGCAGGCTCCAGTACCCCGACGCTGTCCACTCCGGGGATCAGCTCCATCCAGTTCGCGACCAGCACCATGAAGAAAATGGTGGCCATAAATGGGATGAACTTGCGCGCGTTCTTGCGTCCGGCGGTGGTCACAGCAGTGTTCCAGAGGAATTCAAACAGGGCCTCAACCGCATTGTAAAAGCCACGCGGGACCAGGTCGCCGCTGCTGGCCTTGCGCCAGATGAAAAAGCCGAGCGCGAGCACAAGAATATCGGTAAGCAGTGTGGCCAACAGGGTGTTGGTCAGCGGCTGATTCAGGATGGGCAGATTGATGGGCAGCGGTTCGCCCGGCAGGAACACATTTGGGGTCACCACCGGCAGCGGCCCAAACTGCAGGTAAGCGCCAAGGATGATACAACCCAGCACGATCCAGCGCTTGAAACCGAACCTTCTTTCAGGAGTGGCCGCTGTCGTCACGCTCGAAATCCCCTTCCCTGCTTAATTGTGACTCACCGGTCAGTCTGCGCGTGGACCGCAGGGCCAACCGAAGCGTCAGGAACAACGCAACCGGCACACTGAGCAGAAGCAATCCGATTGTGAACCACGGCCGCCCTCCGCCGACAAGACCGTCCAACCACCGCCCGGCCCACGTCGCCAGCACGATGATTACTATCGCCAGGCAACCAACCTGCCCGGTGACCGACAATAAAGTGACTTGCCATGCCTTCTGGGGGTCGCTGTTCTTCAGAACTCAACTCGCTCCCCGGGCGAAGTTTGCGGATTATATCACAAGCCAGGTCGAGCGTCAAAACCGGTCAGAACAGGCCCTGAGCAGCCCGCAATGCCCAACCAAACCACGGGGCCGAAGCCGTACCCAGCAGAATGATCCCCACCGACAAAACGGCCAGCGCGAAACCATAGGCGCGCGGCACATCAACAGCAGCCGCGCCCTCCGGCGCTGGGCTAACATACACGACTTTCAGCACCGCCAGATAATAGTACAGTCCCACGATGGCATTGAGCACACCTACGAATGCCAGCCACACTAGACCGGCATTCACCGCGGCCGCGAACACATAGAATTTCCCAAAAAAGCCCGCCAGTGGCGGCATGCCCGCCAGCGATAGAAATGCTACAAGCATGGCAAGCGCAAGGTATGGAGAGCGACGACTCATGCCCGCGTACCTCGCAATCTCATCGCTGCCGGCGCTTCGCGCCACTAAAATTACTACCCCGAAAGCGGCCAGATTTGTAACCACATACGCCATCAGATAATACACCATGGCCGCCATGCCTAACTCGGAATATGCAACGAACGCCACCAGCGCATAACCCGCGTGTGCTATTGACGAGTAGGCCAGCAAGCGCTTGATATTCGTCTGCGCAAGCGCAAGCAGGTTGCCAAGTGTCATGCTCACGGCAGCCAACGCCACCAGCATCGGCAGCCAAGCACCACTCGCCGTCAGGCCGGTGATGAACACACGCATCAGCACGGCGAATCCCGCCGTTTTCGATGCAGTGGACACAAAAGCGGTGACCGGCGTAGGTGCACCTTCATACACATCCGGCGCCCAGAAATGGAAGGGCACGGCAGCCATTTTGAACCCAACGCCGACTACAATCAGCACCGCCGTCACAACGATGGCCGCGAGCGCGACCTCGCCAGAGGCAAGCACCGTGGCGATGGCATTCAGGTTTGTCTCTCCCGTGAAGCCGTAAAGCAAACTGAGCCCGTAGAGCATCACCGCAGAGGTGGCCGCGCCAAACAGGAAATATTTCAGCCCGGCCTCGGCCGAGCGGTCATCCCTGTGCACGTAACCGGCCAACACATACCCCGCGATGCCGGCAGTCTCGACCGCGAGATAGAGCATGATGACATCCGCCGCAAGCGCCATGAAGCACATGCCAACCACCGCGCCGAGCATGATTGCGTAGTAATCCCCTTTGTGGGCGACGCCCTTCACATCTAGACTGAGCAGCGCGGTGATTGCGCCGGAAAAAATGAACACCAGACGGAAGACGAACGCGGCCATGTCGTTGCGGATCATGCCGCCCCAGATCAACTCCCCGGTCGGTTGCGAGAACAGCAGTGCGAGCGCGATGATGACGAAACTTCCGACGGCAGTGGTCAGCCCCAGCAGCCGCTTGCGGTTTTCCGCAAGGGCGACATCCATGGTCATGACCACGCCCGCAAGCGCGACCAGTGCCAGTTCCGGTAGGATGGCGATCAGGTGAGCAGGATGAAAGGCGGCGATGCTCACTCAGATGCCTCCCAGAACCGCCATCACGTTTTCCGCCCCGCTGGATATCAGCGGGGCCATCAAACCAGGGAATATGCCCAGAAGCACCAGTACGGACGCCAGCAGCACGATAGCGACCTTGTCCAGCCTGGTTGAATTAGTAATGTGACCCTCGAATTCGGCCGGCATCTGACCGAAGAAAACGCGCTGCACAACCCGCAAAATATACGAAGCGGTGATAACGATAGCAATCACCGCAATCATGACTATCCAGGTGTAATACGGCGCTATGAAATGCCCGCTAGTGACGCTGCCCGCGCTCCAGAGGCCGAGCAAAATGGGCAGCTCAGCGATGAAGCCGGAGAACCCCGGCATGCCCATAGAAACCAGACCGCCGATAATGAATGCCACAGTCACCCAAGGCAACTTGCTGGCAAAGCCGCCCAGCGAGGGGATGTCGCGCGTGTGCGCCCGGTCGTACACAATTCCGACACATGCAAAAAAGAGCGCCGTCATAACGCCGTGAGAGAACATTTGCAGGCCGGCCCCGGTGATTCCTTGTTGGTTCAACGTGGCCACACCCAGCATCACCAACCCCATGTGCGACACCGATGAAAAGCCTATCACGTATTTGAAGTCACGCTGCATCATGGCCACAAACGCGCCATAAACCACGTTGATGAGCGCGAGGAAAATAATCAAAGGAAGCCAGAAACGCGCGCCTTCCGGCAGCAGCATCACCCCGACGCGCAGCGCCGCGAAAGCGCCCAATTTCATCAGCACTCCCGCGTGAAACATCGAAACGGCAGTGGGGGCAGCCACGTGCCCGTCCGGGCTCCAGTTGTGGAAGGGAAAGATGCCCGCCAGCACGGCAAAGCCGAAAAACACAAACGGGAACCAGAACTTCTGGAAGGCAAACGAGAAGTTGGCCTCCTGCAGTGCTATCATGTCAAAAGTGCTCAGGCCGGAAAGGAAATACATCGCCAGCATCCCCACCAGCGCGAGTACCGAACCGATGAACAGATAGAGCGTCAGTTTCATCGCCGCGTATTCGCGCGTAACCTTCCAGCCCCAGATTGCAATCAGGAGGTACATTGGGAATACCGCAATTTCGTAGAAGAAGAACAGGTGAAACAGGTCCAGCGCCACAAAAACGCCGAACACTCCGGTCGCCAGGATGAACAGGAATGCGAAGAACTCCCGCGGGCGGTCATCGACACCCCACGAAATGAGTACCCCGGTGAACATCACCATTCCGGTCAGCAGCACCATCGGCAGGCTGATGCCGTCCACACCCACATAATAGGAGATGCCCAATGGCTCAACCCAAATGGCTTTCTCCACGAACTGATAGCCCGCCGCAGCCAGATCATAGTTGAAGTACGCGACCACGGAGAGACCCAGAGTGAAGCTGGCCGCCGCCAGCGCTGTCAGTCGGATTTCGCGCTTGCGGTCGGCCGGAAACAGCAGCAGCAGCACACCGGTCGCAAAAGGTGTGAGAGTGATGACAGAGAGAATCGGAAAACCCATTTGCATCACCCGATCAGGGTTTTGGCAGTTTCATTAATCACGCTGGCAATCCACCACGGCCACAGGCCAATGACCAGCATGAGCACCATCAGTGGCGCGACCACCACCTTCTCGCGCATAGTCACTTCCATATCGTGGTCCGCCCACCTCTCATTGCGGGGGCCGTGCAGCACCTGCCGGATTCCCTTGAGGATGTATGCTCCGGTGAAAAACAGGCCAATCATGCTCACCGCCGTGATGGCAGAAAAAACGGGCCATGCGCCGCGCACAATGGCGAACTCGGAGACAAAACCGTTCAGGCCCGGCAGCCCCAGCGAAGCCATGGAGCTGAACACCAGTATGCCGCCATAGACCGGCGCCAGCTGCCAGATGCCACCGCCCAGCTCGTCCAGGTCGCGAGTGTGCGCGCGGTCGTACACCACCCCGACCAGAAAGAACATCGCTGCGGCGGAGAGGCCGTGGTTGAACATCTGCAGCACCACGCCAGTGGTGGCAATCGTGCCGCTAAGGCGCATGGCCGGGTCACTGCTGCCAGCCACCCACGCGGCTGCCGCAATGCCCAGTACCACAAAGCCCATGTGATTGACGGACGAATACGCCACCAGCCGCTTGAAGTCGCTCTGCCCATATGCGGAGAGCGCGCCGAGCACAATCGCGACCATCGCCAAAAATGCGAGCGCCGGAGCGGCCGCGTGCGCTTCCTGCGGGAAGAGCGGCAGCACCAGCCGAAGGAAGCCATAAGCGCCCAGCTTCAGCAGCACGCCGGCCAAAATCATCGAGCCGGCCGTGGGCGCCTCGGTGTGCGCATCCGGCAGCCAGGTGTGGAAGGGCCACAACGGCACCTTGATGGCGAACGCCACCACAAACGCCCAAAATGCGGCCGCGCGCACGCCGGCAGTCGGGAAGTTTGCGAACAATTCACCGGAAAAATTGGGCCACACTTTCAACAATGTAAGCAGATCGAAGCTGCCAGCCACCAGTCCAAGAATCTGAATGGCGAGCAACAAACCTAGCGAACCCCCGAGTGTGTACACAAAGAATTTGTACGAAGCATACTGCCGCGCCGAAACTTTCTGTCCACCGCCAAACTCGCGTTCGCCTTTCGGGCTTCCCCAGATATTAATGAGGAAATACATCGGCACCAAACCAATTTCCCAAAACAGGAAAAACACAATCAGGTCAAGCGCCATGAACACACCTAGCATGCCGGTCTCCAGCATCAGGAAGAGCAACATGTACGCTTTCACCCGCTCCTGAATGCCGAAGGATGTGAGAATGCCAAGCGGCATTAATAGCGTGGTGAGCACTATCATGGGCACGCTGATGCCGTCCACGCCGACATGATAGGATGAACGAATGGCCGTGTACCACGTGGCCTGCTCCTCAAACTGAAATCCGGCCGCGCCGGAATCGTAGCCGGCCCAGAGCACTATCGAGAGACCGAGCGGAACCATGCTGGCCAACAGCGCCACCCAGCGCACCGTCTGCTTGCGCTCGCCCGGCACCAACATCACCGCCAACATGCCCGCCAGCGGCGCGAACAATATCAGCGTCAGAAGGTGTTGTGTTATGAAATCAGCCATGCTTTATCTCCGCCCTACCTCAACACCAGAAAGAACACTCCGCCCACGGCGATGACCGCACTGAGCGTTATGAGCAAATAGTCTTGCACGCGCCCGGTCTGAATCACACGGAATGAGTTCCCCGATGCCTTCACTCCATCCCCGAGCCTGTCGGGCGGATAATTGATGCCCCATTTATCGAACCAGCGCGCGCCGGCGCCAACGCGCATTGCCGCGCCCGCGATAGCATGCAATGTACCATCAATCAGCGCGCGATCTATCCAGCGGAAGGCCACAACCTCGGAGACCCATTTGGCCGGGCGCACCAGCGCAAAATCGTACAGTTCATCAAGGAAGTATTTTCCTGACAGCATCTCGTGGATGGGCCCGAGAGAGGCGACGAGCGGGTCGGACTGCCCGGACGCCAGCGGGCGACGCCCATACAGCAGCCAGCCGCAACCCAACCCTCCCAGACCGGCGACCACCGAGAGCAGCACCGGGGTCCAGTCAAACTCAATGCCGGCAAGATGATGTGGAAGGGTGCCCACAACGAAATGCTCGAACGGATTGCTCCCGAGCAGCTCTCCCAGCAGCGGGAAGTCAGAATGCACGCCCACGAACCCGGCGAAAAGCGCGAAGAACGCCAGCACTACCAGCGGCAGCGTCATCGTCCAGGTACTCTCATGCGCGTGAGCCGCGCTCTTACTGCGCGGATAGCCCAGGAACGTCAGCGCAATCTGGCGCATGGTGTAAAAGGCGGTCAGGAACGCCGCCAGCAACAACACAACAAATACCCACCAGTGGCCGTGCGCAAAGGCATCGGCAAGTATCTCGTCCTTTGACCAGAATCCGGCGGTGATGAACGGAAAACCCGAAAGGGCGAAGCCGCCGATTAGAAATGTCCAGAAGGTTATCGGCATACGTTTCGCCAGACCGCCCATGTTCAACATGTCCTGCGGGTCCAATTTCTCATGGGTGTGATGAATGCCGTGCTCAACGCCATGGATAACAGACCCGGACCCCATGAAGAGCAACGCTTTGAAGAAAGCGTGGGTCATCAAATGGAAGGCCGCGGCCACGTAAGCGCCGATACCCAGCGCCGCCACCATATAACCCAGTTGACTGATGGTGGAATACGCCAGCACCCGCTTGACATCGTTTTGCGCCACCGCAATCGTGGCGGCAAACAGAGCGGTGAACGCGCCGATGAACGCCATCACCGTCATCGTGGGACTGCCGCCATGCGCTCCCGCGCCGGCCGAAAGCAGCGGGAACATGCGCACGATCATGTACACACCGGCGGAGACCATGGCGGCCGCATGAATCATGGCACTGACCGGCGTTGGGCCCTCCATAGCGTCCGGCAGCCAGACGTGTAGCGGGAACTGGGCGCTCTTGCCCACCGTGCCCGCGAATATCAGCAGGCCAATCAGGTGCACTGCCGCCAGCCCGCCAATCACGGATGGCGTGTGCAGCAGATGATTCATTATTTCTTCGCTGAAGAAAATCTCCCGGAAATTGAGCGTGCCGGCCTGACTGTACAGATAGGCAATACCAATGAGCATGAGCACATCCGCAATGCGCGTGGTGATGAACGCCTTTACCGCCGCGGCGCGCGGGGTAATCTGAACCGGATTCTCGTAATTGCGCCCATACCAGAAGCCTATCAGCAGATAAGAACACAAACCCATAATCTCCCAGCCGAAGAACAGCAGCAGCAGGTTGTCGGCCACGGTCAGCAGCAGCATTGCCCCGGCGAAGAGCGAAAGGAACGCAAAAAAGCGCGAGTACATTGGCTCCACGCCATGGTGGGGCGGGCTGCCGGGCACATCGCGCTCGTCGCGCGGTTGGCCGTAATTGGAATAGCCAACGCTGTAAAGGATAATCAGGAAACACGCCAGCGGCACGAAAAAGAGCATGACCACGGTCAACGGGTCAGCTGCCACGCCCATGCGCAAGGCGCTATCTCCGGTGGGCAGCCAGGCCACACTTGCAGCAATAGGATGCTCTGCGAAGTGAACGGTTCCCAGCGCGCGGAACACCACCGTCCAGCTGAAAAGAAGCGACAACCCGATTGCACCTAGAGCAACTGTGTGGCTAAGCCGCTTGTCGTGGTGGGTGAAGAGAATAATGAGGAAGAAGGACAGCAGCGGCGGCAGCGGAATCAGCCAGGTCAGCAGAGTGGACAAATCCATGATCACCACTTCATCAGGTCAATTTTCTCGGCCATGACCGTGTCGCGCTGCCGATAAATCGAGATTATCAGGGCGAGACCCACGGCCGCCTCGGCGGCAGCCACAGCAAAGACAATCACAGCAAAGGCTTGCCCGGCGATGTCCATAGGATTGCCATAGCGCCAGAAGGCGACGAGATTAACAATCACGGCGTTGAGCATTAGCTCCACGCCCATCAAGATTGCAACCGCGTTTTTTCGCGCCAGCACCGCATACATCCCGAGGGCGAACAGGGCGGCCGCAAAGGTCAGATACCAGGATAGAGACAGCATTTCAATCCACCTGAACACGCGGGAGCGCGGCGTAAGTTGCCCGCGCCATCATTCCGACTGCTTCCCCGGAAGCGCTACGGCGATCGAACCAATCAGAGCGATGATGAGCAGCACCGAAGCCACCTCGAAGGGAATCACGTATTGATCCGGATTCACCAGGCTCCGACCCAGCGCAAGCACGGTATCGCCCACATCCCCGCCCGGCAACGCGGGCCATCCGGTGCGCCAGAGCAGACTGGAAATAGCCACAAAAAAAACGGCGGCCACAATCGCGCCCAGCCACCAGTTCGAGTTGCGCTGCGGCCCGACGTCCTGCATCACTCTCCGCGTCAACATCACCGCGAACACAATCAAAATCGCAATCGCGCCGATGTACAGCACTAACTGCACCGTGGCCATGAAACCGGCATCCAACAGCACGAATATCACCGCGACACCGAACAGCGTTGCCACCAACCAGAGAGCGGCATGAATCAAGTTCCGCACTGTAACCACGAGGAATGCGGCCACCAGAGTTAGTGCCGCGACGACCAGAAAGATGATCGGCGTCGCGTTCATGTAGTCCATCCTAGTACGAGTTGAGTTGCTGTCACCAAGATTGCCAAAATTGCCACTGCTCCAAGGGCCAACAACAGGATTTGCAATGCGATCAGGTTGGCTACCCTCCTGCCCCGCTCGAGTCGATGCTTACCTGCTCGACCGCCTGCAACTTTCGTGAGAACCCCGCCAGAAGGCTAATCGACACCACTGCTAGGGCCACGTTGGAAAGGAACAGCACCAGGGCCCGACCACCCGCGCTAACATCGGCGGGTACAGCTTTGCCCACCAGCGCCGTCACCACCAGCACCGCCAGCGATAGCGGCACCAGGAATTTCCAGTTCAGGGCGTTCATATGGTCAATGCGCACTCGCGGCAGCGTGACCCTGATCCACAACAACACCATGTAAACCACGTAGGTTTTCGTTAGGAAGTAAATCGCGCCCAGCAGCGGATACTGATCAACCAGCGGGCCGCGCCAACCGCCGAGGAAAACTACCGCTGCCAGCGCTGAAATAGTAAAAGCGTGCACGAACTCCGCCAGCATCCACACCCCGAACTTCATGCCGGTGTATTCCACGTGGAAGCCAGCCACAATCTCGCTTTCCGCCTCCAGCAGGTCAAACGGCGCCCGGCCCACCTCCGCTATGCTGGAGACTAAGAATACCATCATTGCCAGCGGTGCAGCGACAATGAACCACACCTGTTGCTCTGCCACGATATCGTTCATGCGCATCGAGCCGGCCAGCAGCGTCGGCACCAGCAGCGCCACAATCATCGGCACCTCGTAGGAGACCAGCTGCGAGACTGTCCTAAATGCGCCCAGCAGCGCGTATTTGTTGTTGCTCGCCCAGCCACCCATCATGATTGCCAGCGTGCCGATAGCACCCACCGCCACGCTGTAAAGTATGCCCACGTTAATATCG
>Ga0208274_1000898_pt1 | contig 14545 bp, 7 predicted proteins | sample ETNtaG_22_FD_185755 | JGI IMG/M metagenome (GOLD analysis project Ga0208274, IMG submission 185755) | Marine microbial and viral communities from oxygen minimum zone, Eastern Pacific Ocean - ETNP201306SV43 (SPAdes) (version 2) | ecosystem: Environmental > Aquatic > Marine > Oceanic ... | reverse complement strand
GGGGGATCAGGTGGAACATGATAAAGCGTGACTTGTGCTGTTAGATTACCAACAGCTAGAATGCAAAATATACCTCCGGATATAATCGTCTTAATCATCCGGGTCATAGGGTATAACCTTAAGTGGTGCAGTACAAAAAAATGATTTTTCGGTCAAAAAAGTTGTTCACTGAAACTTGATGATGAGTTCTTTTTCCTGACCGTCGGCATCTTGCAACTGAATACGGAGCTCGTGAATTTCCTCCTCTTCTTCAATATCTTCAGGAATATCATCAGGATCGGTGGTGTTAACTGATAGTGTACCATTAGGTGTTGAAGATCCAGTTTGATCAGCTCCTATATTTGCTACTTCACCTGAAATCAGATTCTGAAGTTCTACTAACCCTTCAATACCGATAACTTTGTCTCCTAATAGAGGATCGGACATCATCCAGAATTCAGTTCCCTTTACTGATGCCACTGAGGTAGGAGTAGAAATTACAAAGTCACCTTTGCGCTGTTTAGAGACACCTGCTTTAAGAGTACCGGCCATCATATCTACTTTTTTCGACAGACCAGCACCACTTCGAGTTCCTCGGATCTCTAAATCGCTGTTCGATTTCACTTTTAGCATACTCTTATCGTCAAGATATACTATAATCAAGGCTCCATTTGATCCTGTTCTGACAAAATCTCGATCGTTCAGGACAACACCTTTCTTAAGTGGTTTAAAACTTGATTCACCGGCTGGCCTGACTTCGACGCTGCCCTTTATTTTAGTAACAACTGCAATTCGTTCAGCAGCTATCATTGATGAACTCAAAATAATCAGAACAAGTATCCAAAGAATTGCGGAATAATTTCTCATTTTCATAATATCACCCCTTTACTCTATGGTGATATTTACAATTGTCGCCGACTCATCAGCAATCTCACTGAAAATAGAATGAACTTGATCCTCTCCTATCCCTGAACCGTTCAAACTATATGATCCATTGGGAGAAAATCCTTCCAGACTTCCATCATTTTCAAAGTAAACATTGAACTGCTGCTCGCCTAAAATATCCTTAAGATGCTGAAGTACCGGATGCAGCATATCTTCGCCTGGCTGTCGTGGGGCAGTGGCATCCACCATTACGAAGGCAAAGATGGGACTAATAAAGCTTTCCGTTCCGATTGTCGTCGGAAGATCTTTTTTAACCTGCCAAACGTAAATAGATCCCGGCTGAAGTTCTGGCGCCATTACCGGATATTGAAACATTGTAGCGATACCAACCGGTTCCCAACCTTGTGTTTGATCCAGTGGAAGGATGGTGACATCTTCGATAGCTTCTTGCGGAGAATTGTGGACGTTTGGATCATATTCAGCAACTCGGAGATATGAATCACAGTTAGGACACGGCTCAGTTTCCCACTGGAAAACTGGATAAGGACTATAAACCAGATTCATGCTGGTATCTTCCAGTGCTCCACCAGGTGCTATTAGAGCCAATGATGTAGGAGTAGTGATTACAATAGATTCCGAAACTTGGTCTGTAATTACTGATCCTCCAGTCTCAGAACTTCCACTTTTTAGAATCACATTAAAAGAATAGGTTCCGTTTGGTAGTTTTCCAGTGGAGAGAATGGAACTTTTCATGCTTTCGAATTCTGCCATATCCAGTTGTTCTACAATATGTATCTTTCCATTCAAATCTACAACATTGGATCCCATATCGTATATCTCGCTTGTCTCTATTGTCAAGTCACGATTATCAAATCGTATATCCGCCAGCATCCTGAAAGGATCAGTTTCGATACTTAAAACCGTAGTAGGTTGATCAATACCAAGAGAAGGTGACCGTAAAGTCATTTCAAATGCCAAACTTACCCAGACATTTGAGTAATCATTACTCTCTTCAGATAATCTGTACCCAAAGAAAAGAACATCACTGGAACCCGTAGTCAGATCTATACTGCTGATATAATACATTTCGTAAGGAACAAAGCCTGGATCAGGTACAAGTTTAACAGATTGTGCAGAAAGTTGCAGCGAGCAGAAGAGTATAGTTGTGAGAATAATTGGAGACTTTTTCATAACATTGGCTCCTGAATTAAGTTACTCCCTTTATATGAACAATCCTGTGACGTAAATCATCTGATCTCAGAAGGGAAATTAACGAGCTGTAGGAATTTATGCCTTCCCGGAAGGTAAATCAATCAAATAACAAAAAAGATTAGCATTACATTAAAGAACATTATTTATCTATCTAAAATGAAAACCCTTAAAGGATAACCTTCAAGGGTTTAGAAAAATCCCCGGCGATGACCTACTCTCCCACCTCGTTACCAAGGCAGTACCATTGGCGCTGCAGGGCTTAACTACCGAGTTCGGAATGGTATCGGGTGTGCCCCCTGCGCTAAGATCGCCGAGAGAAAAATGAAATTGGTCAGAGTGAATTGAGCTCATTCTCATAAATCTGAAGAGAATACAGAAAGTTGAGGAAAAGCCTGACGGCTGATTAGTATCACTCGGCTGAATTCGTTACCGAACTTACACCTGTGACCTATCAATCCCGTAGTCTACGGGAAGCCTTTACTCCCCCGAAGGGGAAGGGAAACCTTATCTTGGGAAGGGTTTCGCGCTTATATGCTTTCAGCGCTTATCCCAACCGAACGTAGCTACCCAGCGATGCCTCTGATGAGACAACTGGTGCACCAGAGGTTCGTCCGTTCCGGTCCTCTCGTACTGGGAACAGCATCCCTCAAGTTTCCTACGCCCACGGCGGATAGAGACCGAACTGTCTTACGACGTTCTAAACCCAGCTCACGTACCACTTTAATGGGCGAACAGCCCAACCCTTGGGACCTTCTCCAGCCCCAGGATGTGATGAGCCGACATCGAGGTGCCAAACCGCCTCGTCGATATGAGCTCTCGAAGGCGATAAGCCTGTTATCCCCGGAGTACCTTTTATCCGATGAGCGACGACCCTTCCATACGGAATCGCCGGATCACTAAGTCCTGCTTTCGCATCTGCTTGGCCCGTCAGCCTTGCAGTCAAGCTCCCTTATGCCTTTGCACTCTTTGCACGATTACCGACCGTGCTGAGGGAACCTTTGAGCTCCTCCGTTACTCTTTAGGAGGAGACCGCCCCAGTCAAACTACCCACCTGACAATGTTTCTCGCCCTGATTCAAGGGTCGGGATTAGAATTCCGGAAATATAAGGGTGGTATTTCAAGGATGGCTCCATTCCAACTAGCGTTGAAACTTCATAGCCTCCCACCTATCCTACACATACAGAACCAAAACCCAATGTCAAGCTGTAGTAAAGGTTCACGGGGTCTTTTCGTCCTGCCGCGGGTAGCCGGTATCTTCACCGACGCTACAATTTCGCTGGGTTTCCAGTAGAGACAGCGCTCAAGTCGTTACACCATTCGTGCGGGTCGGAACTTACCCGACAAGGAATTTCGCTACCTTAGGACCGTTATAGTTACGGCCGCCGTTTACCGGGGCTTCGGTTCTGAGCTTCTCCCGCCGAAGCGGGATAACACGTTCCCTTAACCTTCCGGCACCGGGCAGGTGTCAGTCCCTATATTTCGTCTTACGACTTAGCAGAGACCTGTGTTTTTAGTAAACAGTCGCCCGAGCCATTTCACTGCGGCCTCTTTCGACTCCATCTGCCCGAAGGAGATTTCATCTAATCGAGGCACCCCTTCTCCCGAAGTTACGGGGTCAATTTGCCGAGTTCCTTAACTGGAATTCACCCAAGCACCTTAGAATACTCATCTCGCCTACCTGTGTCGGTTTGAGGTACGGTTACCCTGTCATCTTGTTTAGAGGATTTTCTTGGCAGCATGATTAGGGTCAGTTTATGGGCTAGGCCCTCCTATTCGTGTCTCGGGGTTAAGTTCCGGCGGATTTGCCTACCAGAACCCCCTACTCACTTAAACCCGGACAATCAAAACCGGGCTGACCTTTCACTTCTGCGTCCCCCCATCACTCAGACAACAACAGGGTAGTACAGGAATATTCACCTGTTATCCATCGCCTACGCCTTTCGGCCTCGGCTTAGGGTCCGACTAACCCTGAGCAGATTTACTTTACTCAGGAAACCTTAGGCTTTCGGTGACTCGAAATTTCATCGAGTTTATCGCTACTTATGCCAGCATACTCACTTCCATCTCCTCCACCCCGCCTTCCGGCAAAGGCTTCACAGGTTAATGGAACGCTCCCCTACCTCTTCCCGATAAATCGGAAAGACCATAGCTTCGGTACCGGGTTTATCAGTCCCGGAGATTATCGGCGCAGGATTCCTTGACTAGTGAGCTGTTACGCTTTCTTTAAAGGATGGCTGCCTCTAAGCCAACCTCCTAGCTGTTTAAGCAATCCCACATCCTTTGTCACTTAACCCGGATTTGGGGACCTTAGCTGTTGGTCTGGGTTGTTTCCCTTTCGGCCATGAAGCTTATCCCCCACGGCCTCACTGCCACGGATCATAATCTTGGTATTCGGAGTTTGGTTGGGTTTGGTAACCTTGTAGGGCCCCTAGTCCATCCAGTGCTCTACCCCCAAGATACTACCGTAACGCTGCCCCTAAAGGCATTTCGGGGAGAACCAGATATCGCCGAGTTTGATTGGCCTTTCACCCCTAACCACAGCTCATCCCCCAGGTTTTCAACCCTGGTGGGTTCGGTCCTCCACGACATGTTACTGTCGCTTCAACCTGGCCATGGCTAGATCACTCGGCTTCGGGTCTGCCGCATGTCACTTAATCGCCCTATTCAGACTTGCTTTCGCTACGGCTCCGGTTTTAAGACCTTAACCTTGCGACATACGAGCAACTCGCTGGCTCATTATGCAAAAGGCACGCCGTCATCCCGATAAATCGGGACTCCGACCGCTTGTAGGCATACAGTTTCAGGTTCTATTTCACTCTCCGTTAGGAGTACTTTTCACCTTTCCCTCACGGTACTAGTTCACTATCGGTCACATGGGAGTATTTAGCCTTACCAGATGGTCCTGGCAGTTTCACACGGAATTTCACGTGTACCGTGTTACTTGAGAATAGTATCCAGGAAGATCATTGATTTTCGCCTACAGGACTATCACCTTCTATGGTCGGACTTTCCATTCCGTTTGGCTAATCGCAGATTTTTTGACTCCCCGAGTCGTCCGCAACCAACTCAGATACTACCTCACAACCCCATAACCGCAACGCCTGCGGGCTTTAACACGATTATGGTTTGGGCTCTTTCCCGTTCGCTCGCCGCTACTTAGGAAATCACTTTTGTTTTCTTTTCCTGGGGTTACTAAGATGTGTCAATTCACCCCGTTGACTCATCCCATCCTATGTATTCAGATGGGTGTATCCCGGTATTACCCGGGATGGGTTGCCCCATTCGGAAATCCTCGGATCTAAGGTTGTTTGCACCTCACCGAGGCTTATCGCAGCTTACCACGTCCTTCATCGCCTCCATGTACCAAGGCATTCACCGTATGCCCTTAGTAGCTTTACCTACATCTGCCTGTATTCTTCAGTGAATGAGCGTCGATTCACCGCTGACCAATTGTCAAAAAGCATCCCGCTGATTGCGGGAAATTTTGTGGAGCTGACAGGGATCGAACCTGCGACCCCCACAGTGCAAGTGTGGTGCTCTCCCAACTGAGCTACAGCCCCATATTTTCTACAGCTGGGTAGCCGGAAAATTCGATCATCTTATCAAAGAAAGTGGGCCTGGGAAGACTCGAACTTCCGACCTCACGCTTATCAGGCGTGCGCTCTAACCACCTGAGCTACAGGCCCATAATCATCCAGCAATAGCAGGAAATAGCGTTCTTCCCACCCAAAATTTATGGTATGCGCTGGCCGCCGAACAGGTTCGACCGTATCTGCCAATTGGCAGATTTCTCCCTTGAAAGGAGGTGTTCCAGCCGCACCTTCCGGTACGGCTACCTTGTTACGACTTCGCCCCAGTCACCAGTCTTACCTTAGTAGGTTCCCTCCCGAAGGTTAGGCCACCTGCTTTGGGCACTACCGACTTCCATGGCGTGACGGGCGGTGTGTACAAGGCCCGGGAACGTATTCACCGCGTCGTGCTGATACGCGATTACTAGCGATTCCTGCTTCATGGAGTCGAGTTGCAGACTCCAATCCGAACTGAGGCCGGTTTTATGGGATTGGCTTCCCCTCGCGGGTTCGCGACCCTTTGTACCGGCCATTGTAACACGTGTGTAGCCCTGGGCATAAGGGACATACGGACTTGACGTCATCCCCACCTTCCTCCTGGTTATCCCAGGCAGTCTCCTTAGAGTCCCCACCATAACGTGCTGGCAACTAAGGACAAGGGTTGCGCTCGTTGCGGGACTTAACCCAACATCTCACGACACGAGCTGACGACAGCCATGCACCACCTGTGACAGTGTCTTTGAGCAAGCTCGCAGAGGGCTCCGCTTTCACGGAGCTTTCACTGACATGTCAAGCCCAGGTAAGGTTCTTCGCGTTGCATCGAATTAAACCACATGTTCCACCGCTTGTGCGGGCCCCCGTCAATTCCTTTGAGTTTCAACCTTGCGGTCGTAGTCCCCAGGCGGAGCACTTAACACGTTAGCTACGGCACCGAGGGGGTCGAATCCCCCGACACCAAGTGCTCATCGTTTACGGCGTGGACTACCAGGGTATCTAATCCTGTTTGCTCCCCACGCTTTCGCGCCTCAGCGTCAGTATTGGCCCAGAGAGCTGCCTTCGCTTTAGGTGTTCCTCCTGATATCTACGCATATCACCGCTACACCAGGAATTCCGCTCTCCCCTACCAAACTCTATCCTAGCAGTTCCCTGACCAGTTCCCCGGTTGAGCCGGGGGATTTCAATCAAGGCTTGCTAAGACGCCTACGCGCCCTTTACGCCCAGTGATTCCGGACAACGCTAGCACCCCTCGTATTACCGCGGCTGCTGGCACGAAGTTAGCCGGTGCTTTCTTGTGAGGTACCGTCAAATGCCCATGCTATTTACATGGATACTGTTCTTCCCTCACGACAGACCTTTACACTCCTAGAAGCTTCATCAGTCACGCGGCGTTGCTGCGTCAGGCTTTCGCCCATTGCGCAAGATTCCCCACTGCTGCCTCCCGTAGGAGTCTGGGCCGTATCTCAATCCCAGTGTGGCTGATCATCCTCTCAGACCAGCTACCGATCATCGCCTTGGTAAGCTTTTATCTTACCAACTAACTAATCGGACGCAGGCCCATCCCAAAGCAGGACCCGAAGGCCCCCTTTAACAACATATCCCTGAGGATCCGCTGCATCATCCGGTATTAGCCCGTCTTTCGATGGGTTGTCCCGGTCTCTGGGGCAGGTTACCTACGCGTTACTCACCCGTCCGCCAGTTTAATAGTCCCCCGAAGGGGACGTTCTCCTTGACTTGCATGTGTTAGGCACGCCGCCAGCGTTTGTCCTGAGCCAGGATCAAACTCTCCATTGTAGGTTTGTTTGTTAACTTTATTGTGTCGTTTTTGAATCCTGTCGACACTGGCCCGCGCATACCAATTTTCAAAAAACTATTCGAGTATGAACTGATTCTTAAAAAATATTCTACACTCGAGCCTTGAAAGTTAACCTCTTAAGAAACTATAGCCCAAACCTTTTTTTACTATATTAATTATTTTTTTCTAAGACATATAAATAGTTAATGATAACTCAATATGTCTGGTTCAGGAAAATCCAAGAAATTCTCCGGACCAAATCGTCTGTCCAGCCACTTTGCATATTTGACAATTGTTTGCCGATTTGCAAAATCTACATCTGAGATTGATCCCCATATACTTCCACCATACACTGCAATAAAACCTCCGAAAGCAAAGAAACGCCAATTTACGTCCATCAAACGTAATCCAAGACCTACTGATGCAATAAATGTACCTGTTGCTGGAATCCAATCACCCAAATAAACCCTTCCTCCACCAGGAAGCACGCTAAGTATTCCTGCAAGGCTTCTGTTTTTTACAGGTAAATCCGAAGCATCTTCACAACCCCGTATAAGGCGTTTGAGTAGTCGATCATACTTTTGAGTTTTGAATCGCTGTTGGCACAGTTGAAAATCTTCTTTTGCTTCTGCCCACTTCAACTCCATGAAATTAGCATATCCATCAAAAACTATAAAATAAGGATCTAAGCTGTCATTTGATAGTGCCTCATGTACTGCCAAATAATCACCCTTTTGGAGACTCAAAAAAGTTAAACGATAATCTGCGGCACGATACTCTAATGAATTTGGAAGCACCATAGATTGTACTTGTTGAAAATATTCTTCTGCCAATTCAATTTTTCCCACTTCCTCATAACTTCGAGCAATTTTATAATAAACCAGTGGAATAATCTCATCTTCAGGGTAAAGAAATGTATATCTAAAACATGCCAGTATTGTACGCTCATAATATTCCTCCTGGAAAAGGAAATCACAGAAGCTGAGAAGTTCATCGCGTTGAAATGAAGTGTACTCCTCCCACTCTCTTTCAATCTCTTCGACAGAGTGATACTCTTTTTGACCTTTAGCAGACTGTAACAGGGCAAAAATAAGGAATGGCAAGAAGATTACTGGTAGTCGATTCATCCCTTAAATATAAAAAAGGCACGCCAAAAAAGCGTGCCGTAAAAAACTTTATGGACTTTCTAAAAACTATTGCAGAAGGAGCATCTTCTTTTGGTCAAAGAACCCTTCAGTTTTTAATGAGTAAAAATAGACTCCCGAAGCCATCGCCCTTCCAAACTCATTCCTACCATCCCATTGAATATGGTGATAACCAGCAGATATTTCCCTATTAACCAGTATTGCAACCTTCTGCCCAAGAACATTATAAATTACCAATTCAACAGGTGACGACTCTACCAATTGAAAATCAATAGTAGTAACAGGATTGAACGGGTTAGGGTAATTTTGCAAAAGTGCAATCTCAGTGGGTATACCACCAAAAGCGGCATCGACACCCAACATATTAAAGGTGACTGGATTAGCTGCATCAGGATATGAACAAGTGACATTTTCAGCGTCTCCATCCGAGAGCCGGACTCCACCTTCGCCTCCCAGCCAAAATTCTACTTGATCACCTACATTGCCGACAACATCAAATGTTACATAAACAAGAACACCTTCGCCAATATCAGTTTCAGCACCGGAAAAACTGAAGCCAAAAACAAGGACATCACCATTTTCTGTTTCAGTGGCAGGTATAGACCAACCTTCGATTTTATCACCTGCTACTACCGAATTAAATACCAGAGCATCATCAGTATCATCAATGATTTCAAATTGGAATGCACGCAACGGCTCATTATTATTCACCAGTACAGTTAAAGTTATTGCATCGCTTGAACCAGTTAATTCAGACTCAAAACCAAGACAAGCACAAAGACCCGTCGGAATCTCTTCACCGTACGTTTCACTGGTGGTGTCCATATCTACAAAAAATGCAGTATCAGCCAGGCAATCAACTGCCATAACAGGATTGAGCAAAATCATAAGCGGTAATATCAATATCCCAAAAAATCTTTTCATTCTTTTACGTTCTCCTCTGAGTGTAACAATAAATCTACGCTTTCTTTATTTACCCCGAAACCCTTTTTTACTTTACTTGACAACCATCACTTTAGATACATCATTTTCTGTACCACTGATTCAGAACCTACATTCACACGCAATAGGTAAATCCCTGAGGAAATGGATCGACCATTTGCATCATTTGCATCCCAGACAACTGACTGTTGACCGGCATCTTGTAACTCCTTCACAAGCGTCTGTACGTTCCTGCCAAGCAGATCATGAATTGTGATTGTAACAAAAGACTGCTCTGGAAGATCATACCTTATCCTGGTGGATGGATTGAACGGATTGGGATAATTTTGATACACCACAAATTGTGTCGGCAGCATGGGATAATTGTCTTCCACTCCCATTTCAAAATCAGAACTATTCCCGCTTCTTGTGGAATTGAATCTATACATGCTCCAATAGTCTCCGCTTCCACCTTCCGTCTTTATATCGATCATTGCTAAACTAGACGAGGCACCGACGCTTATCTCAAGATCACCATCTGAATCAGTATCCTTTACTGAAAACGACCCTTCTACACTACCTCCTAATGGAATAGGGAAGTTGTCCATTATATTACCAGCAGCATCCCAGGCATAAAGTGTACCGCCCGAAGTTGCCGCAATAATTGCGGGATGACCTGAATTATTCAGATCGGCGAAGACAGGAGCTGACTTGAAGGTGCTCGTACTTTCCTGCGGCCAGCCGGACAGAGCATTCCCTTCGTGGTCAATCCCGAATACCTTCTTCACATTACTGCCATAGAAAATTTCTAGATCACCGTCATTGTCAATATCTTCTACTGTCGGAGATCCTCTTACGTCTCCACTTGAGTAAACTGAAAACTGCTCACTTCCATCGCTGTTAATCGAATATAAATAGTTGTCATCAGATCCCACCAGAATCTCCAGTGTACCGTCTCCGTCCAGATCAGCTAAAGCAGGATCGCTGTTAATCTTGTTCCCGGCACTGTATGGGAAGCCACTCACCACTGTACCATCCAGATCAAACGCCCAAACATTGTTCGACCAAGTTCCCACTACAATCTCATCACTGCCGTCATTATCAATGTCACCTACAGCCGGTGCCATCATTATAGATTCATCCACATAAAGCGGAAATGATCCAAAATCTGTTCCGTCGTGATGGATAACATACAGGTACTTGGCGAATCCGCCGAAAATGATCTCCAGATCTCCGTCACCATCCAGGTCCCGCAGTGCCGGGGTAGTCATGAGGAAACCGTTGGCACTGTATTCAGCTTGCAGGGAACCATCTCCATTCAGGATATAGCACTTCTGGTCTTTAGAACAGAAAACTATCTCTACATCGCCATCCCCTTCGAGATCCGCTGCTGCGGCAGAGCCTCTTACCTGATTACCTGTGGCAAAACTCCACTCTTCTCTGCCGTCTGAACCGAGAGCATAGACGTTGTAATCATCGGAGCCGAAAACAATCTCATCTGCACCATCCTGATCTATATCGAAGATAAGAGGTGAGCTATAAATGCTTCCACCCGTAGTGAAAGGAAAACCAGCCTGGTTGAGTGTCAGCTCAAGATCAAATTCCTCCACCGTCTCGTACTCCACAGGAGGATCTCCTGCAGTGGAAGTAATAGTTAACGTAAGCGATATGGCCTCCGGAGGTGCAGTAGAATCAATTGAAAACTCGAAGCGATCAACAATATTCACAACGGAAGCACCAGGATCAATATCAGGAAAATTAGCAAAGTCATCAGTGATATCTATGTACGACGAATTGGAGGAGAGAATAGCGGAAACATGAGTGGCTGTAGCCCCTTCTTGCCCATTTTCTAAGATTACCCTCATCTTTGCACTTTCACCTGGGTTTAACACCCCGTCTCCATCATCTTCCGTGTACTGAAGTGAATAGCCTTGGAAAGATATATCTGGGATAGACAAATACTCCCCAAGACTGGGTTTATAAGTCTCCAATGCCCAATTTACCCGGTCAAACTGTCCAGTGGTAAACTCTGTTAAACAAGCATCATCGGTATAGGTCATAAAATTATGGATAGGATCATTACCTGGATCATCCGGACATGTATCTGTATTATTACAAGAGAAGATATTATTTCCGTCATCTTCCGCAGGTGTATCATCCACTTGATCACCGGAACCATAACAGCCGCCTTGGAAGGTATGATACAGTCCCATATAATGACCTACTTCGTGCACAGCAGTAGCCCCTTGGTTGTAGGGATACGATCCTCCGGGAAGGCACGTATAACTAAGGACTACGCCATGCATATAGTGATCTTCAGAAAACGACCAGGGTAAGTAGGCATACCCTAAATAACCGCTGGCAGTGGTAGTATAGATGTTTAACGTATGTGCAGGATCGTAAGCGAGAGCATACTTGTAAGCACTTTCATTGTCGTTATAAAACCAATCATCGTTATCAGAATAGTCAAGTCTTTCAAGAGTGAATGAAATGTCGTTACTGGCAAACTCAGCACTCAGAACGTCAATTTGGTCCTGTACTTCTGCCTCTGATAGATTACCCGTGTATCCGTTTTCAGCTCTAATTACATGAAATGCTACCGGAATAACAAGCGACCTGCTGCGAAACTGAGAATCACCTCCTATTCCGCGAGAAAAAGTCTCCGGCGCCCTAGGAAGCCCATCTCCTCCTATGTCAACCGTCCCACACCGGGCCACCATTTCTATCGTGCCGTCTGGCAACTGAATCTCTATGTTTCTTGAAAGAAGCGATCTGGCTTCATTGATCTCCAGACTGAGATTCCCTAAGTCAACATCACCCATTATGTCAACTTCAGCCCAACCAATTGTTGTAAGGAGGAGGAAAACTATCGAAATCTTTCTATATTTTTTCAACTATTACCCTTTCTGTTGATTATTTTAAAAGCATCATTTTCTTCGTCCGTAAATTACCATCTGGTATGTGAACTTGGAAAAAATAAATACCAGTACTCAGTGATAATCCATCTTCATTCTTTCCATCCCAGACAACTGACTGTTGACCGGCATCCTGAAACTCCTTCACTAGCGTCCGCACATTTCTGCCAAGCAGATCATGAATTGTAATTGTAACAAAGGACTGCTCTGGAAGATCATACCTTATCCTGGTGGATGGATTAAACGGATTGGGATAATTCTGATACACCACAAATTGTGTCGGCAGCATGGGAAAATTGTCTTCCACTCCCATTTCAAAATCAGAGCGATTCCCACTCCTAGTGGGATTCAATCTATACATACTCCAATATTCTCCGTTACCAGCATCTGTCTTGATATCAACCACAGCCATATTGGACGAGGCACCGACGCTTATCTCAAGATCACCATCTGAATCGATGTCGGCCACTGCAAATGACCCCTGTACTGTTCCCTGCAGAGAGATGGGGAAATTGTCCGCTGTGTTACCAGCGGTATCCCAAGCATAAAGTGTGCCGTTTGTGGTAGCAGCGAGAATGGATGGATGACCACTATTGTTTAGATCAGCAAAAACAGGTGCTGACTTGAAGGCAGATGTACTTTCTTGGGGCCAGCCGGAGAGAGCATTCCCTTCGTGGTCAATCCCGAACACCTTCTTCACATTACTGCCGAAAAATATCTCCCAATCACCGTCACCATCAATGTCTTCCACTGAAGGCGCTCCACGGACATCACCACTGGTATTCACACTGAATCGCTCACTTCCATCGCTGTTAATCGAATATAAATAGTTGTCATCAGATCCCACCAGAATCTCCAGTGTACCGTCTCCGTCCAGATCAGCTAAAGCAGGATCGCTGTTAATCTTGTTCCCGGCACTGTATGGGAAGCCACTCACCACTGTACCATCCAGATCAAACGCCCAAACATTGTTCGACCAAGTTCCCACTACAATCTCATCACTGCCGTCATTATCAATGTCACCTACAGCCGGTGCCATCATTATAGATTCATCCACATAAAGCGGAAATGATCCAAAATCTGTTCCGTCGTGATGGATAACATACAGGTACTTGGCGAATCCGCCGAAAATGATCTCCAGATCTCCGTCACCATCCAGATCCCTGAGTGCCGGAGTAGTCATCAGAAAACCGTTGGCACTGTATTCAGCTTGCACGGAACCATCTCCATTCAGGATATAGCACTTCTGATCTTTAGAACAGAAAACTATCTCTATATCACCATCCCCTTCGAGATCAGCAGCAGCGGCAGAGCCTCTTACCTGATTGCCCGTGGCAAAACTCCACTCTTCACTGCCGTCTGAACCGAGAGCATAGACGCTGTAGTCATCGGAGCCGAAAACAATCTCATCAGCACCATCCTGATCTATATCGAAGATAAGAGGTGAACTGTAAATGTTTCCACCTGTAGTGAATGGGAAACCTGCCTGATTAAGCGTCAACTCAAGATCAAAAGTTTCTACGGTTTGGTAATTTACCGGTGGTTCTCCAGCGGTAATAGTGAGTGTTAAAGGAATGTCAGCAGGTGGAGCATCCCCCGAGATAGAGAATTCAAATCTATCTATGATATTCACTCCAGTTCCTCCACCCACAATGCCAGGAAATGTCGCACTGTCATCCGTAATAACTATATCAGGAGAACTTGAAGAGAGAATTGCGGTTACATTTGTTGCTGTTGCCCACCCTTCTCCATTGACGAGAATCACTCGCATTTTAGCACTTTCGCCGGGATTCAGCACCCCGTCACCATCATCTTCAGTAAGCTGCAGTGCATATGCCTGGTATGACAGGCTAGGAAAAGCCGCACTGGCAATGGCTGCAAAAACATCTGGCCTTCCTGCGCCAAGCTGACCCTGAAGGTATCCTTCCGTGTTGATGTCATATATCACAGGATCAGCAGTTTCTAGAAGACGCTGCTCAATCCAATCACGATCTGCATCCGGAAAATAGGACCAGAGAAGTGCATAACTGCCAGCCACGACTGGAGAAGCCATAGAAGTTCCCATCCACGATTGATATCCTCCTGAAACATTGGCATATACCGTGCTGAGAATACTTTCGCCAGGCG
>Ga0208274_1000895_pt1 | contig 14572 bp, 14 predicted proteins | sample ETNtaG_22_FD_185755 | JGI IMG/M metagenome (GOLD analysis project Ga0208274, IMG submission 185755) | Marine microbial and viral communities from oxygen minimum zone, Eastern Pacific Ocean - ETNP201306SV43 (SPAdes) (version 2) | ecosystem: Environmental > Aquatic > Marine > Oceanic ... | reverse complement strand
GGAGCAAAAGCTTCGGGGCACGGGAAACGTGCAGGGGCTCTACTGGGATCCGGTTGAGGAGCAATACGTTTCAGTATTGGAACGAACAACGGAAAGTAACACCATTTTTTCAGTGGGATCCCGAGTAGTCCGACAGCACTACTTTCGAAAAGACAATCCCAACGCACCTTATATAAACCGGTATTCATATACAGTACCGCCGGAGCTCTCCCACAGAACCAGAACCTCCCCGGTGGCATCCACCGGCGGGCCTATTTTTATCGGTTTTATGCTGATCATAAGTGGGTTTATTATCGGCATGAATATCGTCAACGATAAAGAGCTAGGTACCATACAGGCAATCAGGGTATCACCCGCCAGCAAGGTTGATTACTTTGCGGGCAAGAGTATCTTTCCCTTTCTGGTAACGGCCTTTTACACCATCGTTGGGCTGCTCATGCTCAAACTGATACACGTGAACATTCTGCAGACTTACCTGGTGGTTGTAGTGTCCTTCACTGTAATTCTCCTGTTCGGGCTTGTGTTGGGCGCTTTAGGGAAAAACGAAAACGAAATGATCGGATATGGAAAGTTGCTCTCGATGGTGGTCATGCTTGGGGTACTAGGAGGTACATTGCTTCCCGATAATTGGCTCTGGATAGTCTGGTGGTCACCCTTATACTGGGTGTACGATGTTCTCCATGAGGTGTTCACCGAATCGGCCACCTGGGGAGGCATCGGCTGGAAATCAGCCGTGATTTTATTTACAACAGGTGTCTACTTCTTATTGCTGAAAAAGAAAATAGTAAGAGGGCTTTCGTAGGCGCCTGCGGGCATATGCGCAATCCGTGTGCACGAGATGAGATAGTGAAATGCATTTAGAATTGATTTCAATCGCGCTGTCTTTCCAGCAATCAATTTGTTACGGGAGGAAAACATGGACAATTCAGTATGGGGTGTTATCGCGATAGCCTACGGGGCTATATGCTTGGCCATCGGTCTCTTCAAGGTGCCGGCGGCTGTTTGGAATATGGGCAAGATCCAGAGTTTTAGAAAGATCCTCGGAGATGTCAGTACGCAGATCTTCCTAACTGTTTGGGGCCTTGCTGCTGTGGCTCTGGGCATCTGGTTGTTTAACAAGATGTAAGTTCCAAATCGTAAGTCACCAGAGCAAACTATTTGCACTGATTTGCGCGGCAACGCCCTGCGATTCTGCGGGATAGAAGTGCTTACCCCCTTAGCCTATTCTCTGATATGACAGTCAGAACCGGGTAACATTGACCCGCTTCATGTAAAAGCGGGTCTTTCCTTTTGAACAGGCTATGCTTGTCGACACGCTGGGGGCGGGTGTGGTGTATAGTAGGGCCTTTCATCTTCTCTATCAACTTTGGAGGCAATAACAATTATGAAGAGTGGAATTCTGCTTGCGATCGGCACACTTGTTGCGCTGGGACTTGCCGACTATGTGCGCACAGCGGCTGTATCACGGTGGCGCGTGGACAACATGAGTTTTATGCTCGTTGAGAACATCACCTGGATCGTGGTTTTGACAATAGCAATGCTCCTGCGAGGCAAGGGTTTTTCCATGTCCCCAAAATTGATTAGTATGCCGGCTCTCACAGGTCTTCTAGGAGTCAGTGGAATACTGGCCCTGATGATAGCAATTGGAATGGAAGATGGCAGCAAGGTTGTCCCCATAGGGCGGCTAAGCCTGATCCTGACGGCGGCATTGTCGATCATTATCCTTCGCGAACCTCTCACGGCCACAAAACTCGCCGGCCTGGGTTTCGGCGCTTTCGCTGTCGTTTTGCTGTCCCGGTAGGCGATCATTTCGAATGTTGAGATCGATCTTAGCCCCCCCTGCCCCGACTGACATTTGACCCGCTTCCATGTGAAGCGGGTCTTTCTTTTTGAATAGGTCATGCTAGCTGACCCGCTGCGGACAGCTTGTCCCGTCTGCAGTTGCGCCCGGATTGGGACGCTAAACGGCGAGCGGTCAGTATAATCAATAGTTAGCTTGGTGGAATTTCAACATCTATCTAGGCTCATTATTTATTTTAGGCGGGGTAGTTACACCAAGAGCAAGATTATAGGAGTAGTAAGCGGTGAAAATCACCAATATAAAAGCCACACCAGTTAATATTCCCCTTGAAACCCCTATATGTTGGACGGCGGGACTTTACCCCGGCACCTCAAAGACCATCATTGAGGTGGAAACCGATGAGGGCATTGTTGGCCTGGGCGAAGCGCCGTCTTCGCACCTGACACCGGCCATTGAAAGTCTTGGGCCACGGCTCATAGGCAAAGACCCCCTCGATATCGCTGAGATTGAAAGCCTGTGCGTTCCTCCCTGGCAGATTGTGCAAAACACTGATGACAGCGCGGCTGTGACAGCTTTTGGCGGGCTGGAAATCGCCTTGTGGGATATTCGGGGTAAAGTGTGGCACCAACCGCTCTACAAGCTGTTGGGAGGCGCGGTGAGAAAAGAAATTCCCTTTACCGAATACTTCGCGTTTCGGAGTGTCACCAACGGTAAAGGGGGTGAGATGGATCCACAAGCCGTGACCGAATTTTGCCTGCGGATGCGCGAGGAACATGGCTCAACCTATTTTGAGGGCAAGTTGATTTTGGGCGACCCACAGCTTGAAATTCAAACGGTCAGGGCCTTGCGCGAAGCCCTGGGGCCAGAGGCTATGATTCGGCTTGATTCCAACATGCAATGGTCGCTGGCCACGGCACGACACGTGCTGCGTGAAATCGAGCCATACAACATCCGCAACTACGAAGACCCGGTGGCAACCTTTGAAGAGATGGCCGCCCTGCGACAACATTCAAGCATCCCCTTCTCCTCCCACGTGCCGGACATTCGGCGGGCGGTGGCGTTGGGTGTACCCGACACCATTGTGACCAATTTCGCCGTACTGGGTGGCATCAATCGGGCTATCCGTTTTATTGGGGCCTGCGAGGCAATGGGCGTGGGGTTCTGGTGTTACAGTGGTGATACCGGAATTTGTACGGCAGCTTATTTGCACGTGAAAGCCGCTATACCCTGGGTTCACGAACCAAGTCAGTCGCTATTGCGCTGGCAGGTTGGTGACGTCATCCAAGACGGCCCCTTCAAACCAAAGAATAACACGGTGCCGGTGCCCGAAGGCCCGGGCCTGGGGGTGGAACTTGATCGTGAGGCACTCGAATATTGGCATCAGCACCATGTTGACAACGGCCCGATGGATCATTTCCACGACCCGCACCGGCCCAGTTACTTCCGGCGGTTGCCATTGAGTTGAAATAAATTTCTCAATACCTCAAATTTTCAAAAGAAAGGTAAGTTCTGGTACACAGTGACGAAGATTTGGAGACACTCATATTCGAGCTTTAGGATTTTAAGGAAGGGCATCATGCCTTTCATTGAACCGGGGTATATTTCGCTGGTAAAATTGATTTTGTCGGCAACCACGGCACCCTGCCCCTTTTGGCGGTGGAGCATTCACGTTTGAAGCCAGTCTTTGGCAATGTCATTTATAGTCGGTTTTATTAGCGCTCCAGCCTGGTTTGACCCAGCCGCATCGGAATTTCCAACCGTTGTCGAAGAGAGGGTGCAAACACAGCAAGCGCCACTCCCATTACCAGATTTCGATTATTGTCTTGAAAGCATCGCATCCGTTCAAGACGAACTCAATCTATGCGCTAAAAGCCTAAAAGCAATGGGGTGCACTCTCGTTGCACAGGTCGGCAGCCCTTTTGCGTGGGCCTGTGTTTCCAGTGAGTCAGAAGCCCGCTCACGAAGCGAGATTATGTCCAATTCCGCTAATGTACCATCCATAATGACCGGTCTCGCTATAGTCGATGGATTGAAATCACATGGCGTAAAACAAATTGCATTAAACTGCACCTATTATGAAAGCGGTTGGCGGGACGGCTTTGCAAATTTCCTAAGTATCTGCGGCTTCAACACAATCCATGCTTCAACACTTTCCGACCAGGGATTGATTGCAGCCGATCCTAAAATGGCCGATTATGGGTGGGCTATGACCCATGAGTTGACAACCAAATCGATTCTCGCAGTTGCAGAGGCTTCGCCAAGTGCCGAGGCAATCGTCGTTACTGGTTCTGGGACAAGAACCTTGAAAATTCTTTCAGATTTGGAATCAGAGATTAAACGCCCGATTGTTGCGGCAGATACAGTACTTTATTGGGCGATCGCAAAAATTTTGGGTCTGACGCTGAAACCTGAGATGGGTTCGTTAACAGATATTTAGGGTGTAAATGAGTAATGTCTAACAAGGGCATGCAAACAGACTAAATGCCTGCTACGCGCGCATTTTGCCGTTGATGCGGGGCAATAGGCATCCGCTTTTGTAGATTTCTAAGGAAAACAGTGAAGAATGCGACTGGGAATCCACACCTATAGCTTATATCATCACGGCATCGCCGAGGATTGGGCAGGCTTTCGGCTGCCTTGGACCAGACAAATGGATATATGGCAGCTAGTGGATCATGTCGTAGAACTTGGTTTAGAAGGCATTCATCTAGATGATGGGGCGTTTGACTCCTTGGATAAATCCCATTTGCACAGAGTCAAAGCGTGTGCAGCTGAACGGAATCTTTATCTCGAATACAACTTTGCCATGCTCAACGACAAATACGATACAAAGGTTCAGCACGATATTGATGAGGGAATAACCATTGCCAATGCAATTGGTGCAGATGTGGCCAAATTGGGAATGAATATAAGCCGTCCCCATCCAATCGCAGCAAGCAAGTTTCACCCAGAGGTTATGGTTCAGCTAGAAAATGTTGTGGCGCAATTGAAGAAAAATGCGCCATATGCCCAGAACGCCGGAGTGAAAATTGCGGTAGAAAACCATACAGATGCATTTTCGGAAGAAGTACTCTGGGTATTGGATCAGGTGGATCACCCCGCTATTGGTGCATGCGTAGACACTGTCAATGCCTTGCATGTCACCGAAAATCCGATTGCGGCGATTGAGAATTTAGCTCCCAGAGCTTTCACCAATCATTTCCGGGACGGTAAAATCATTATCCAGCCTGATGGCTTCAAACTGACCGGCGCCGCCGTAGGAGAAGGCGATCTCGACATGAAACGGGCTTACGAGCTGATCAAAAAGAATCCCGCTGTCAATCGACTGAACATCGAGTTGGATTTGAAGTGCCCTCTGGACAATATGCAAGAAGCTCTGCATATCGAACGCGAGGCTTTAGAAAGAAGCATATTGTATTGTCGAGAGGTATTAGGTATTTAGAACAGAGTTTTGGCAACCACAAACATCTGGCATGCCAGCGTAGACGTCCGCCTAACAACGCCAACACATCCGGCTGTTGAGGCAGCGTTTTTTGTTGAGGTGGCATTGGCTGCACCTTTGACTGTCTAACGTACATTGAAACTAAAGCGGTGGTCAGCATGTTCACTGAGTGCGCGTCGGCAAAAATGAATCGATTTGATCTTAAGGGCTCCAAAGCAACTATGAAGGCGATTGTCACCACCGGCAACGGCGGATACGACAAGCTCGAATATCGTGAAGTTCCGCTCCCGACACTTGTGCCAGGAGAGGTACTGCTGAATGTCCTCGCCGCCGGAGTGAACAACACTGAAATCAATACCCGCGTGGGTTGGTACTCTTCCACAGTCACAGCTAGCACAGAAGATGCGGCGGTTGCCGATGAACATAAAGCGACGGCAAACGCAGACGGGGGATGGAATGAGGCGACCCCGTTTCCGTTCATTCAGGGCACGGATTGTTGCGGTCGTGTTGTTGCCATCGCCCGTGGCGGAGACGAAAGCTCCATTGGTTCACGTGTACTCGTGCGGCCATGCATTCGCCAGTCGGGATTTCAATCCCCGGACAACATCTGGATGGGCATCGATTTCGACGGCGCGTTCGCGCAATTCGTGAAAGTACCCGCCGGAGATGTTTTCCCGGTGGATTGCGATTGGAGCGATACCGAACTTGCTACGATCCCTTGTGCTTACGGTACGGCTGAAAACATGGTTAATCGGACGAACCTGTGTGCGGGCGAGCATGTGTTAGTCACTGGCGCGTCGGGCGGTGTCGGTTCAGCCGTCGTGCAACTGGCGAAGCGGCGTGGTGCCACCGTGACCGCAATCGCGGGGAGGCCAAAGATGGAGCAAGTGCGGTCAATCGGAGCACATCATGTCATCGCTCGGGATGATGATATCATCGCTTGTCTCGGGGAGAACTCTGTGGACATCGTCGCTGATGTTGTGGCGGGACCAACCTTCGGTGGGATGCTGAGGGCGCTGAAGAGAGGGGGGAGGTATGTGTCCTCCGGTGCGATCGGCGGCCCAATAGTGAGTCTCGATATGCGCACCTTTTATCTAAAGGATCTGACGATGATTGGCTGCACCGCCTGGGAGGAACCCGTCTTCCCGAACCTCATTTACTACATCGAGCGCGGCGAATTGCGGCCGCTATTAGCGAAGACGTTTCCGCTCGAATGCATCGCGGACGCGCAGCGCGAGTTTCTTCAGAAGAAACATTGCGGCAATTTCGTCTTGATTCCGCCCCCATTGGATGCCTGACAAGTCGTATATGCTGCACTAGATTCCCTGAAGCTCGGCAGTCACGCAAGCCGTCTCAATAAGACGCATATCGGCTGTCAATCTAGGCGCTCTCGGCGCCAGGCTGACGCGTGCGCCAGAGTTCAATCTTTGGCCGGCTGTCGCTGAGATCTTCCGCAGTTAATATCAACACAGAGAATGGCCTTCAGTTTGACCGCAGAACACAATCAGTGATAGAATGCCGTGGTCGCCTAGTTGTATCGTCGAATTAGTTTGTAGGTGCGATTCCGCACACTACAACTCCTACGCACAACAAAATGCAAGGCTCATGACACAAACAATCTCTACTCCCGACCTGGCGAAACAGCTGGGAAACCCCGGCTTCAGTGTCATCGATGTTCGCCCCATGGCAGCATACAACGGTTGGCCACTGCTGGGCGAGGCTAGGGGCGGGCACATCCCCGGGGCCATCGCCCTTCCACTTTCGTGGACTGACGATATTGAAGATACCAACCTGAAGACGCTTTTGCAATCGAAGGGCCTGACAGCAGAAAAAACCGTGGTCGTATACGGCTACAGCCCCGGCGATGCCGTCGCCATGGGCGACAGGCTTACGGATTTGGGATATGAAAATGTGCGCACATATCGGGCAGGATGGGAAGCATGGGCGGCGGATAACAGTTTGCCGATGTCTCGCTTAACCCGCTACGAAAAACTTGTCCATCCTGAGTGGATGCACAGGCTGATAAAAGGCGAGCACGCTGAAAGCTATCCGGACAATGGGTTCGCAATCTTTCACGTCAATTTCGGGGTGCCGGAGGAATATGCAGCAGGACACATCCCTGGCGCCATGCACCTGGATACCAACGTACTTGAATCGTCAACCTCATGGAACCGCCGCTCGGCCGAGGAATTGCATGCAGCACTACTGGCGCATGGGATCACGCACGAGAAAACGATTGTGCTCTATGGTCGGCACTCCAGTCCTGACACTCGTGACGCTCATCCCGGACAAAGCGCCGGGCATATAGCCGCCGCACGCGCTGCCGCTATCCTGATGTATGCCGGAGTGGAGGACGTACGCCTGCTCGATGGCGGGTTCGATGCGTGGGTGTCAGCCGGTTATACGCTGGAGCAACACCTGCGCAAACCCGTCCCGGTGGCTGCATTCGGCACGCAAATACCCAACCGCCCGGAATTAATCATCGACATGGAGGCTGCGAAAGCGCTCTTGGCCGATCCCAACGGCGTGCTCATTAGTATTCGCAGCTGGCCGGAATTCAGCAGCGAGGCCAGTGGCTATCACTACATTGCGGTCAAAGGACGGATACCCGGCGCGGCATGGGGAGACCCTGGCTCAGATGCGTATCACATGGAAGAATATCGAAACGTGGACAATACCATGCGCTGCTATCCCGAGATCGAGGCCAAGTGGAGGGATGCGGGCATCACACCGGAAAAGCGGGCTGCCTTCTTTTGCGGCACCGGGTGGCGGGCGAGTGAGACGTTCTTTTACGCACATATAATGGGCTGGGAGCAAGTCGCCGTCTACGATGGGGGCTGGCTCGAGTGGAGTTCAGACGAGAACAATCCCATCGAGAGAGGCGCTCCCTAGGTCTGGCAGCTCACCCAGCATCGCGGCGCCGGGGCCGGAGCGCGGATTTACATGTAACCGATTCGCCAAAGGCGGATGTAGTAGGAGATGTTTTGCTGCCCCGCGGGGGGCGAGTGTATAGTAGTGAGCACACTCGAACTCCACCGAATGAACAGTAGATAACCATGTCACACTCCACTGAACAAGTTGCAGTATTCACAAATTATGCTGAGGCAAGTCGAATCGAATTCGACGACCCTCTAGAGGATACGCAGACGGAAAGGGAAGTTGCCTCACACGTGCAGCGGTGGCACTTGTCGTTGCAACTTTAGTATTGGGCATCGCTACCTTTATGATGAGCATTCATGGCTGACTTCACGCCGATAGAGTGATTCCAAGTGCGCATGCAGTGCTGAAAACCGAGGAGGTTTGATGGACGAAAAGCAAGAATTGGCAGCGGTGGATATGAATCCCGCTGAGCCCGAACGTTACTTACCAAAGCGGCGCCGCGCAGTTCTGTTTTTCCTAGTTGGAATCTGGGGTATTTATCAGTTCTCTGTTCGCGAGGATTTCAATCCGCTCTGGATTATACCAGCAGCAGTGCTTGTGATCGTGAGCGCATACAATTTCAGCATAGCCAACCAGAAAATACGGAAACACGAGCAAGAAATTGACCTGGAGTAGCTTACGTCAGTCTTGCCCGCCTAGTGTATAGTTCGGACGTTATGAATACTCGCAACCCTTCAAGGCGATACGCTGCTAAATGCTCCCTCATGGCTGTTGTCACCATAACCATCCTGCAGCTTGTTGCGGCTGGACGCCCTGATAATACCGGTTGGATGCCAATCCTCGCCATCGCTGTTTTGTGGGGTGCAGCCGTTTTCGTAATTGCCTGGCCCCTTTCCGCGCTGCTGCGGCGTGGATGGCATCCCGTTTTGGCCTGGCTCGAAGCGATCCTTTTCTGGGCTGCACCCTTGATTTGGCTCATTAGATTGTTGACCCTTGAAATCGGGTACCCGTCGGGGGGTTAGGGACTGCCAGGGCTTGTCGTCCCGACAAGCCTCCCAAATTTGCCGCGCATCATCCCTTTTAGACCCGGTGGCTTCGGGGACGCTGCTTGCTGACCCGCAGGGGTGGGTAACTAGTGCAGGTCGGCATCTCTGACACCGACCCGAATGTTGCCATCAATGGACATGAATTAAGTATGAGCGCGGGTCATCCAGAGCGGGTAGTCTGCCTGACTGAGGAGACCACGGAGACACTTTACCTGCTAGGTGAAGAGGACATAATCGTCGGAATTTCAGGATTTACCGTTCGACCGTGGCGGGCAAGAAACGAAAAACCAAAGGTGTCGGCGTTCACCAGCGCAAAGATTGATCGGATACTCGCGCTGAATCCGGACCTTGTCCTCGGCTTTTCAGATCTGCAGGCCGATATTGCGGCCGATCTAATCCGCCGGGGGATCACAATGCTGGTGTTCAATCACCGTTCTGTTGCCGGGATCCTCAAGATGATCCGAACACTGGGCGGGATGGTGGGTGCGGGTGAGCCGGCCGAACAACTGGCGCGCGAGTATGAAAACAGGATCCTCGAAATCCGCAGACGGACAGACAATAGCGCCTACCGGCCGAGGGTTTACTTCGAGGAATGGGATGAACCACAGATCTCAGCAATCCGCTGGGTCTCGGAGTTGATCGAGATTGCAGGTGGCGAGGATGTTTTCCCAGAGCTGGCGTCCCACCCAGATAGCAAGAGCAGGATCATCGCGGATTCCGCCGAAGTCATTCAGCGGGCACCGGACATCATCATCGGTTCGTGGTGTGGCAAGAAGTTCCGTGCCGAAAAGGTTGCAGCGCGTCTCGGGTGGGATACGATTCCGGCTGTCTCGACGGGCAATCTGTACGAGATCAAGTCATCCGAAATTCTTCAGCCCGGACCCGCGGCCCTGACTGACGGCCTTGACCAGTTGCAGCGCATCATCGGTCAGTGGCAATCGCATTCCTCCCGGTGATTCCCGCTAACCCGCAGATCCAGAACAAACTCAACCTGCACAGAGCAATGGGTGCAGATGATATGATTAGCTCAGAACTTTCGGCAAACCCTGCAGCGACTGGGTGATATTGACAGCGTCACCTCCCTTTGCATTAGCGCAAAAGGGCTGCCATTTTCGATTGGTTTGCCTGCAATCGGTCTCAGTTGTTTCATAAGCGCCAGACTAAAAAAGGAACATTCCATGGCAAACGAAAGTCAACCTGTAACCATCGCGAATCTTGTGCACGAAAAATCGGTGGAAATCCTCACAGAAGTTGGGTTTTGCGTGCCGGAGGGGAAAGTTCTAACACGCCTTGACCACGCCGGTTTTCCCGTAGACACGCAGACCCAGATGGTGCGTATTACACCTGCTCTTCTGGATGAAGCTTTGAGAACCCTTCCCAAGGATGTCAAACTTTATGCCCGGTCAGGGGAAGTTCTGGATCAATTCGGGGCGGGCCCCCGTTTCATGGGAGCAGGGACCCCCGTAAATGTGTTTGACCTCGACTCCGGGGAACATCGATCGGCCACACGGAATGACGTCCGCCAGTTGGTCACCATTCAGGACGCCCTCCCCCACGTAGATGTCGTCCGTCCCACAGTGACAGCCACTGATCAGGGTGAATTCGCCGATTTGGTGGAAATAGCAGAGTTGTTACGCAATACTGCAAAACCCGTCGTCCATCGCACCCTTTCTCCTGAACATGTGGCAGCCGCTGCTGAAATGCTGTTCGCCGTCTCCGGTGGGGAACAGGCGTTCCGTGCTAGGCCGAATTTCGCTACGCTTTACTGCCCCATTAGTCCCGGTTACTTTACACCCGAAAATGTGCGTTGCATGCTCAAATGGGCCGAGTATGGCGTACCCATCACCTTACTGACCATGGCAATGGGAGGGGCATCTGCGCCAGCGACACTTTTAGGCGAATTGATCGTCATCAATACTGATATTCTGGCCTGGATCGTGGTGCTACAAATACTCCACCCTGGAACACCTCTTCTGTACGGCAGTGTTTCCGCGGTACTCGATATGCGCACCGGATTGCTGCCATTGGGAGCCCCGGAACGAGGGATGATTAATGGCGGCGCAGCCGTCATGGCGCGTTACTACGGCATCCCTTCCATGTGCGGGGGACTCTCTTCAGACGCTAAAGAGTTGGATATTCAAGCTGGCTTCGAGAAGGTTAACACCGTCATCCCGCTCCTTCAGCAAAATGCGTCAATTATTTATGGCGTTGGTTCAACCGATGCCGGATCCACTATCTCATACACCCAGATGATCTTTGACAACGAGATCATCGCCGGCGTACGTCGTATGTGGGGCGGAATCAACCTTCACGACCCATCGGAGGAAGTCGAGTTGATCAAAGCGCAAACCCCTCGGGGCGATTTCATGTCAGCCAAACACACTAGGAGCAACTACAGGCGACATTGGTATCCTGAGATTATCAGCCGCGACAATTATGAAACCTGGAAAGAAAAGGGCGAGACGCTCCAGCAGAAATGCCAACGCAAAGCTCAGGAAATCCTGATCAACCACAGACCGCCAACCCTATCCGTGCACATTGAGGCGGAATTGGAACGTGTAATGCGTCGTTATTTGCCTGATTTTAGGTTTGACGGCAAAACGTCAAGATAGTAAATATACCCGGCGCGATAAAACGTCGCGGCGGATATGTGCGGATTGAGCGCCGCATGGGCAAGATTCTTCACCGTTTGTGGCGTTCATGCAAAGGTTGAATATGGAAACAATGACACCGCGTGCTTTGGGTTATCGTATGCCCGCTGAATGGGAACCCCACGAGGGTACCTGGCTTCAGTGGCCCCAAGATAAGGTTTACAGGGGGTACGAACTAAAACTCGAACGTATTTGGCTGAACATGGTGGAGACTTTGCACGACCATGAAAATGTACACATAGTTGTCAGCGGTGAGCGGCAGCAAGACCATATTGCGGACCAACTTGTGTATCACAATATAGGTCTGAAGAATATTGACTTCTACATCCTCCCCACCAATGATGTTTGGGCACGTGACAATGGCCCAATCTTTGTGGTCAGTGAAGATGGCGGTGTAGCCATTACCGATTGGAGCTTTAACGGTTGGGGAAATCGGTTTTCCTATGATTTGGATGATCAAGTGCCATCACTGATTGGTGAGCAATTGGATATTCCGGTTTTCAAAGCTCCCATGGTGTTGGAGGGCGGCGCTGTGGGCGTAAATGGCAAGGGTACGTTTCTCGCGACTCGTACATCTATCATTGATGCTTATCGCAACCCTGGTATGAGCCAAGACGAAATCGAGAGTGTTTTGAATGCGTATCTGGGCGTACACCACTTCATTTGGTTGACCGGTGCGGGTCGCGGCGAATGTGATCGATGGGGTGATGCAACGGATTCCCACATTGACATTATCGCCCGTTTTACCGATGAGAGCACAGTTCTTTACAACCGGTCCGACAATGAGAGTGATCCCAGATGTTCAATGCTGGTCAAATCGTACGACGAATTGAAGGATGCCACCACTGAATCAGGCAGGCCGCTCAATATGGTTCCCCTGCCACTGCCCGACGTCCATCAAACATCTAAGATGACAGATTGGCGCAGGAGCACCCTCGCAGATGCAGCTTATAGTAATTACCTAATTGCTAACAACGTTGTGCTTGTGCCAGTGTATGGACACGCCGATGATGAGCGCGCGCTAAAGATCATTGCAGAGCATTTCTCTGACAGGGAGGTCATCGGGATCGAGGTGGTAGCTCTCATCGAACATGGAGGAGCTATCGGCTGCGTAACGCAGCCTCAACCGCTAGCCAATTAGGAAGTGACACCGGAGGCTCGTATGAAAAGAATTGTCAGCCTGGGCTTGATCCAAACAACATGTGGCAAAGATGTTGAAGACAATTTCGACAGAACGGTAGATCTCATAAAAGATGCCGCGGGTGAAGGTGCTCAAATCATCTGTACCCAGGAGCTGTTCAAATCAATTTACTTCTGCCAACGAGAGGATTGGAAACAATTTGATTTGGCAGAAGAACTCGATGAACGCAGTTCAACTGTGCAGAGGCTGAGCGGACTGGCAGCTGAACTCGAGATAGTATTGATTGCCGGTCTATGCGAGAAACGGGCTATTGGTATTTATCACAACACAGCCGTGGTATTCGATGCAGATGGTTGTTGTCTCGGCAAGTATCGCAAGATGCACATCCCTGATGACCCGTTGTACTATGAGAAATACTACTTCACGCCGGGCGACCTAGGTTATAAGGTATTCAACACTCGCTATGCGGATGTCGGCGTGTTAATATGTTGGGACCAGTGGTTTCCAGAAGCATCCAGATTGCTTGGCCTCCAAGGAGCCGAGATCATCTTCATTCCGACTGCTATTGGGCACTCAACTACTACAGAAGGATCAGGTTATAGCGAAGCCTGGCAAACGGTACAGCGCGGCCATGCGGTTGCCAATGCGTGCTATCTGGCTGCTGTCAACCGTGTTGGTCATGAATCAGAACCAAGTGGAAATGACGGGATTGATTTCTGGGGCCAGAGTTTCGTGGCTGATCCCTACGGGCGAGTACTCAAAGAAGCATCCAGGGATCAAGAAGAGATAGTAGTTTGCCCGGTCGATCTGTCTTTCATCAAGGAGATTAAAACGGGCTACTCTTTCCCTTACCGTGACCGCCGTGTAGACAGCTATCATGATTTGCTGAAACTCTATTCGGAGTGAATCGTCCCGGTTACATGAAGCAACCCAAAGAGAGCAATCAAATAGCGGGTTCGGAAGACGAAAAAGGAGTAATCACGTACTCTGCACATGCACCTTCGGCTTTGCCTTCTGAAACGGCGCGGTAAGTGCGTCATATTTAGGAGAGCGCTGAAGCATCCTGAAGTTTGGGACATGTGCTATATACCTTGCTCGGAGGATGTGCAAAGGGGACAATATGACAGATGATGTGTGTGAGCATTTAGCCCTAGCGGTGATAAACGGCGAACCCGAAGAAGCTGAAGTTCTGGCAAAAGAAGCCCTCGAGAAAGGCTTGGACCCCTTGGTTTGCATCACTGATGGCCTCACTGCAGGCATACAGCAAGTGGGCAAACTCTTCGCGAGTGGTGAATATTTCTTGCCTGAATTAGTCATCGGGGCGAAGGCCATGAAAGTGGCAATGGCAGTACTCGAACCGAAGCTGGTCGGCGAAAAGAAAAGGGAGACTGTTGGGCGTGTTGTACTGGGAACTGTCGAAGGAGACATGCACGAAATCGGCAAAACCTTGGTAGGAACCATGTTAACAGCCAATGGCTTTCATGTGACCGATATCGGCGTTGACAGAAAACCGGATGGGTTTATCGCTGCTATCAAAGAAGCTGGTGCTGACATCGTCGGTTCTTCGGCGTTGCTAACCACAACCATGGTGCAACAGAAACGGCTAATCGT
>Ga0208274_1000894_pt1 | contig 14592 bp, 16 predicted proteins | sample ETNtaG_22_FD_185755 | JGI IMG/M metagenome (GOLD analysis project Ga0208274, IMG submission 185755) | Marine microbial and viral communities from oxygen minimum zone, Eastern Pacific Ocean - ETNP201306SV43 (SPAdes) (version 2) | ecosystem: Environmental > Aquatic > Marine > Oceanic ... | reverse complement strand
GCATTCTACAATATGTGTTAAGGAATATGATTTAATGGAAGAAGATATAGAAATTATTAATGCTAATACACGTAACGAAAAAATTAAAAATTTTTTTATAAATTATAAAAAACAATTAATTGCTATCTTAGTTATAATTATTTTAGGTTTATTTGGTTTCTTTTTTTACGATGATTATAAATCAGGCAAAAAAAAGGAATTGGCAAACAAATATAATCTTGCAGTTATAAAATATAACTCAAATCAAAAAGAAAATATTGAGACAGTTTTTAAAGAAATTATCAAAGCTAAAGACAAAACATATTCTCCTTTAGCTTTTTATTTTTTATTGGATAATGATTTGATTAATTCAAACAATGAAATTAACAGTTATTTTGATATTTTGATCTATGAAGCAGACCTTGATGAAGAAATTAAAAATTTAACTATTTTTAAAAAAGGCTTATTTAATTCAGATTTTGCAAATGAAAATGAATTATTAAGTATATTAAATCCAGTAATTAAATCAGAAAGTATTTGGAAGCCCCATGCTTTATATTTAATGGCGGAATACTATTTTTCAAAAAATCAGAAACTAAAATCTAAAGAATTTTTTGATCAAATAATTAGTCTTGAAAACATTAGTTCGAAATTAAAATTAAAAGCGCAAAAAAGAATTCGTGCAGATTTCAGTGAATAGATTTTTTTTATATTTATTTTTTTTAGCATTATTATCAAATTGCAACTTTTCAAAAAAAGATGTTGTCGAACAAGACAATAATATTCAAAATTTATTTGAAAAGGCTAAACCAATCGAAAAAGAATTAAATCCTGGTCTAAAGATTCAATTAACAAAATCAACAAAAGGTAAGCCTTTTTTAAGAAATAATAGCAATAACAGTGGCAATATTAATTTTGAAACGAATTTTCAAAAAATATCCTCATTTAAGTTTAAAACCATTGATCAGTTTGATTTTACTCAGCCTGAATTAATTTTTACAGATGATAATGGCATTGTTTTTTTTGATGGCAAAGGCTCAATATTTAAAATTAATGATGATTTAAAAGAAATTTGGAAAACAAATCATTACAATAAAAAAGAAAAAAAATTAAATCCTATTTTATATTTTGCACAAAGTGACCAAAATTTAATTGTGACTGACACCTTATCAAAACGTTATTTAATTAATTTAAGTAACGGTGAATTAGTTTGGTCAAAAAATAGTTTATCTCCATTTAATTCCAATGTTAAAATTTTTAAAGATAATTTTATAACAATTGACTTTGATAATGTAATAAGGTGTTTTTCTATTAAAGAAGGAAATGAAATATGGAACTTTAAAACTGAAGATACATTCATCAAATCTCAAAAAAAATTATCATTAGTTTTAAAAGGGAGGATTGTTTATTTTATAAACAACTTGGGTGATGTCACTGCTTTAAATGTGGAAGATGGTAGTTTAGTTTGGCAATCACCCACACAAAGTAATGTAATTTATCAGAATGCATTTAGTTTAGAAAATTCAGATTTAGTATTTGCTAATCATTCAATTTATTTCTCAAATAATAAAAATGAAATATTTTCAATTGATGCAAGGTCTGGAATAGTTAAATGGAAACAAACTGTAAATTCTAGTTTAAGGCCAACAATTGTTGAAAATTTAATTTTTTCAGTTTCAGAAGAAGGATATGTATTTATCATAGAAGATCAAACAGGAAATATAGTTAGAATAACGAACGCCTTAACCAATATTGAAGACAAAAAAAACAAAATCAACCCAACTGGCTTTGTAATAGCAAGAAATAAAATTTATTTGTCTTTAAATAATGGTAGATTAGTTAAAATTGATATTGCAACAGGCATACAAGAAAATATTGTTAAACTTCACGGATCAAAAATTTCAAGACCGTATGTCCATAATGGCAATATGTATTTGATAAAAGATAATGCAATAATTAAATCCAATTAATGTTCCTTAAGTTACTTGAAAAATTAGGAAGAAAAAAAATAGTTTTAGACAGAGGACCTTCTCATCCAAAATATAATGAAGCAAAACCCTGGATAAATAGATATTATGTTCTTTTTAGAAATAGACCTAAATGGTTTCCGTTTAATATTTTAATTCATGAAATGTTAGATGATGACCATGGTGATGGAGTTCATAATCATTTATGTCCTTACATTGCAATAATCTTGAGAGATGGTTACTGGGAAAGTACCAAAGATGGTAAATTCTGGAGAAAACCGGGTTATATTGGATTTAGATCTGCCAACGCATATCATAGAGTTGATTTAGAACCCAATACAAAACCTTTAACAATTTTTATTCCTGGTCCCTTTGGATTAAGAAAAGAACCTAGATCTGAATATGGAATTGATTTTAAAATAATAAATAAATGATACAAAAATTTTATAATCTTAAGATATCTACAAAGGGTCAAAGACTTTATGAGTTTACTGATGAAACGATAAATTGGATTACAGAAAATAATTTTAAAAATGGCATGCTAAATCTTAGTATTCAGCATACAAGTGCTTCATTGATAGTCCAAGAAAATGCTGATCAGGATGTGCAAACAGATTTAATCAATTATTTTGATAAGTTGGTTCCAATGGATAATAAACTTTATGTTCATACAACCGAAGGCAGAGATGATATGCCTGCACATATCAAGTCTGCTTTAACAAATAATCAAATATCACTAAGTATCAAAAATGGAAATCTGCTTCTAGGAACTTGGCAAGGGTTGTTTCTGTTTGAGCATCGAATAAATTCTCACAAAAGATCTATTTTTCTTCATTTTATTGGTGAATAATTAAAAAAAACCGTAGGTCTTGATTTTTTGAAACTGTTCTAGTTTATTATTTTAATAACTTTCTAAAAACAAATATTACAGCAAAAACCACTATAAGAGCAGCAATGCCTTGTTCACCAAGTTTATTAAGTAAATCAATTAGATTATTCGTTACTTTAGAACCAAAAAACGGCACATCCGGACCAAATAATATTTCAGCAATAACAGAAACCGCTAATAACAAAACACCAACTTCAAGAAATTTATTCAAATAATCTTTTATTTTCGAAATCCATGAATTCATAAGTATTTCCGCCCTTTTTTTAATCCCCAAACCTAATTCTTAATTGGGTTTGGGGATCTATTAACAATCAGCAAGAAGGAGATTGTCAATAATTTGTTAGTTATTTATATAAATTTAGAATGATGATAGCTGCAACTAAACCAACTATTCCGGCATCACCTAAACCTTGTACTAGAGCAACTATGTTGTCAGCCACTCCTCCTACAAAAGGTACATTACCTCCCAGAAGAGAAACAACGATAGCCAAGGCTAGTAAAGATATAACTATACTAGTCAAGCTATTAATAGTGCCACCCAAACCTGATAATATTTTCATTTTATGTCTCCTTTAACGTTAAGTTAACTACCGAATCACTATAGGTAGCATGACCTATCATTAACATACCAGATATTGATTAAAAGTTAATAATAACCAATAAAATCAACGATAATTTAATCATTAATTATAATTTATAAAATAATTCCAATCTTTCTGAGACATTGCTTGTCTTTGTTTTCTTCTACAGAATAGGTCCATTTGGTTCAGAAATGATAATGTAATTATTTATTCAGTAGTAGTTTTTGATACATTTCTTGATCGGTATCACCTTCACAACCTATTAACAAAACATTAGAACTAGAATTTAAATTAAATTTTTTTTTAATTTTTTCATCATTACAACTGGCAATTAGACTTATAACTCCAGGAGCTGCGTTTTCTCCAGCAATTATTTTATTTTCACCAAAACTTGCATTTCCTAATAATTTCATAGCTCTTGGAATATCGTCATCAGGTAAACTAATGCAATAATTTACAGAATTTTTTAGTATTTCCCATGGAACTAAAGATACTTCACCACATGACATTCCTCCCATTAAACTTTCTCTTATGATATTAATTTTTTCAATTTTGCCAATTTTTATACTTTCCATAACACAAGCCGCACTATCTGGCTCTACAACAATCATTGTTGGGATATTTTTTAAATATCTTGCGGTACCTGCGATTATTGCTGCTGCCATACCACCAACACCTGCTTGTAATATTATATGAGTAATTTCTTCATTCTTTATTTGATCAACAATTTCTTTCATCATGACCGAGTAACCAGCCATAGTTAATGTTGGAATTAACATATAATTTTTCCAAGCAACGTCTTGAACGATTTGCCAATTATTTTCTTTAGATTGTTTAATACATTCTATTAAAGAGTTTTCATAGTTTCCTTTAACTTTAATAACATCAGCACCAAGATCTTCCATTGCTTTACCTCTAGCATCACTTACATATTCGCTAATAAAAATTTTGCATTTGAGACCCAATCTTTTTGCTCCCCAGGCCACAGATCTACCATGGTTGCCTGCTGTTGCGGTAGAAACAGTAATATCTTTATTTCCTTTGGTAACTTTTTCAACTGCATAAGCTCCACCTAAAGCTTTAAAAGACTTAAGATTAAATCTTTTTGACTCATCTTTGTAATAAATTTTATTTAGATTTAATTCTTTAGAAAGTTTCTTTAAAAGAAGAAGGGGGGTAGGGTTGTAATTTTTCCATTTAGATATACTTAAATATGCTTCATCAATTTCTTCTTTGGATAAAGTTTTTAATATTTCTTCTTTACTGAATGAGTAATTTTTATTTTCAATACAAGAAGAGTATTTCCATAAGTGACCGTTAGATATAATAGTCATATATTAACAGTCTAGAGTATTAGATCTTTCCCATTTTGTAATTTTTTTTGTTTTATCAAAAGTTTCTTTTTGCTTGAATTCTTCAATTTCTGAGTTTCTTAATTTTAGATAACTGTTTATTGTATTTTCACCAAAAGAATTTTTCATATCTTTATTATTTTTTAATATTACCACTCAGCAATATTACTTTTATAGTCGTTTGGTCCATGTTTCCCCTTAGCTGTTGCTAATCCGTGACCTCCACCTCCAATTATTATCACATCGTATTCTTTTTTTGGTGTAGGGTCTTTCCACGCTACTTCCCAGTTTTGATGGTTTGAAAAGGCATTCTTAATCAAACTGAACAATGAATATTTCTGCATGACTTAATTTTATATAAACAAATATAAATAATTCTTATTTTTTTTATATATATTTTTTAGATGTTTAATAAATTGGTAAAAAAGGATACTAATTCACTTCAAATTTGGAAATTAATGTAGAAGAAACCAAAACTTATGTCCAAGTCAGATATCCAGATAGCACGAGAAGCTAAGATGAAACCAATAAATGAGGTTCTTTCTAAAATTAATGTGCCAGATGACCCCAAATCTTTCAGTCCAATGGGACGTCACATTGCCAAAATAAATTTAGAATACCTAGAGACTCTTAAAGATAAAAAAGATGGTAAACTCATCTTGGTAACAGGTATTACACCAACTCCGGCCGGTGAAGGAAAAACAACGACATCGGTTGGATTAACCGATGCTTTGAATAAAATTGGAAAAAATTCTATCGTATGTATTCGTGAACCAAGCTTAGGTCCGTCTTTTGGAATGAAAGGTGGAGCTGCTGGAGGGGGTTATGCTCAAGTTGTCCCTATGGAACAAATTAATTTGCATTTCACTGGCGATTTTCATGCAATAACATCAGCTCACAATTTACTATCCGCTTTAATTGATAATCATATTTATTGGGGAAATAAATTAAATATTGATGTTAGAAGAGTTGTTTGGAAAAGAGTAATGGATATGAATGATCGATCTTTAAGATCGATAGTAGTGGATCTTGGAGGAGTAGCCAATGGTTATCCAAGACAAGATGGTTTTGATATAACTGTTGTTTCAGAAATAATGGCAATTTTTTGCTTAGCCAAAGACTTAAAGGATTTAGAAAATAGAATTGGTAATATTACAATTGCTTATACTAGAGATAAAAAACCAATTTATGCAAGAGATTTGAAAGCACAAGGACCGGTGACTGTCCTTTTAAAAGAAGCAATAAGACCTAATGCAACACAAACTTTAGAAAATAATCCAGCTATCATTCATGGTGGTCCTTTTGCAAATATTGCTCATGGATGTAATTCAGTAATTGCAACGAAGGCTGGGTTAAAATTATCTGATTATGTCGTAACTGAAGCAGGTTTTGGTGCTGATTTAGGTGCAGAAAAATTTTTAGATATCAAATGTAGAAAATCAGGAATAAAACCTGACTGCGTTGTAATTGTAGCAACAATAAGAGCACTCAAAATGCATGGAGGGCTAAAAAAAAATGTTCTTAAAGATGAAAATATTAATGCTTTAAAAAAAGGTTTGGTAAACTTAGAGAGACATATAAACAACACTAAAAAATTTGGTTTACCTGTAGCGGTCGCTATAAATCATTTTATTACCGATACTGATAATGAAGTAAATGCATTAGTTGATTATTGTAAAACGCTTGGTGTAAAAGCATCAATATGCACACACTGGTCTAAAGGAGGTGAAGGTGCAAAAGATCTAGCAAAAACTGTAGTCGAAATTTGTGAAAACAGTACCAATACATTTAAATTTCTATATCAGGATGAATTACCATTATTTAAAAAAATTCAGACAATCGCACAAGAAATTTATCATGCAAGCGAAGTCGTAGCTGACACAAAAATAAGAGAACAATTAAAAGATTTTGAGAAGAGGGGATATGGAAAATTACCCATTTGTATAGCTAAAACTCAATATAGTTTCTCCACAGATCCAAATTTAAAAGGTGCTCCTACGGGTCATGTTTTGCCAATCAGAGAAGTAAGATTATCATCAGGAGCTGAATTTATTGTAGTGATTTGTGGAACAATAATGACAATGCCTGGTTTACCATGTATACCTGCTGCGGAAAATATTAAATTAAATCAAAAAGGTGAGATTGAAGGTTTATTTTAATCTTTCAGCTTCGTTCCAAAAATTTTTTGCCAAATTTATTCCACTTAAATCTTTATACTGAGGTAAACCTGTAGGGGAAGTAACATTAATATCTCCTATTAAATAATTTGAAATTAAATCGATACCAGCAAAAAAAATATTTTGTTGTTTTAATTTTTTTGCAACAAGATTTGCTAAATAGTATTCTTTCTTATTTAATTCAGTTTTAACAGCTGTACCTCCTTGAGATATATTAGATAAAATAGATCCTTTTACAGGAATTCTTTTAATTGCTCCTTTTACACTTCCATTCAAAATAAAAACTCTTTTGTCTCCGTATTTTACTCTTGGTAGAAATTTTTGAACCATTACATGGCCTATTTTACCAATATATCTTTTAATTTTGTCAATATTAAATTTTCTATTGATAAATATAATATCTTTTCCTGAGTAACCGTGGATAGGCTTTATAACTATTCTTTTATTTTTTTTAAAAAAATTCATTATTACTGTTAAATCTTTTGTAAAAATGGTTGGAGGCATAAATTTAAAAAAATTAACAGAGTAAAATTTTTCAGAAATATTTCTTATTGCTATTGGATTATTTATTATTTTAACTTTTTTAGATAAAGATTCTAAATATAAAGTTGAAGTTATATAATCCATATTAAATGGTGGATTTTGTCTTATTAATATGAATTTAACTATTGAAAGATCTAATTTTATTTTTTTTAATATTTTGCAAAATTTTTTTTTATTTTCAAAAAAAATAACTTCTTCGGCTGTTGCATAAACTTTACCTTTAATGAAACTTAAATCTTTTGTTTGATACCAATATATTTTATAAAGTCTTCTCTGCGCTTCTAAAGCTAATAAAAAAGTTGTATCGGTTTTTATGTTTGTAGAATTTAATGGATCTGCTTGAATTGCTATAATTTTTTTTTTTGACATATTTTATTAAATTAAATTATCCAAAGTTTTTTCAGCCTTTGTCTTGTTTTCATTTAAAATATTTTCAATATTTTTTAAAAAAATTGTTTCATTGTTTCCTTTTTGATCTAGATGTTTACGTGATAGTAAACCTTCTTTTGATAAATTTAAAAAGATTCTACTCCAATATAAAATAGATTTGCCGCTAATTTCTGTGTTTAATCCTTTTTTAGGTGACTCCATATAAGCATTCAAAACATCATCCATTCTCCAATTTTTAATTATATCTAGAGCTTCATCTAAACTTCCGTATACTAAACCTGTATAAAATGCCGGACCTGCACAATGACAATCCCATTCACATGCATCTAAACATCTAATTTCTACATAATTTTTTAATCTTACTTCAGTAAATATGGTACTTAAATGGATTTCTAAATCTTTCAAGGCCGGCAACTTATTATTCACTTCTTGAATTCCACCGCTCATAAAATCTTTAAAAGTTTTGTAATTAGAAGAAATATGTTGATCATTCTTAATAATAAACAACAGAGGCATATTGATTGCATAATCTGCATATTTTTCAAAATCCATGTTTTCTAAAAAAATTTTAGGTAAACCGCCTCTAGAAGTTTTTTGCCAAACTCTTGCTCGATAAGATAAATATCCGCTAGGTTTATTTTCTTTAATTGAAGAATTGGCAAAAATTGCAATTGATAATGGAGTTAAATTTGAAATTAATTTGAATTTTTTTATAAAATCTTCTTCAGATAAATAATCTAAATTAATTTGAGTTCCTGATGTTTGATACATCATATTTAAGCTAAGTTCTCCATTTTTAGGCATCTCAGCTGCCATTAATTTATATCTCTGTTTTGGATTATTCGGCACATCCTTATGGTTATTAAATGGATCATATCCAATTGATAAAGTTTTAAGACCAATTTCTTCACATACTTCCTCAAGTTGATTCTGAAAAGAATATGATTCTGAACATACTTTATGAATATTTTCCAACCTATCACCAGATAACTCAATCTGATTTCCCGGTTCAATGCTTATTGATTTACCATCAAATTTAAGTCCAACTAGGTTCTCACCTTCTTTTATCTCTTCCCATTTAAACTTATTCTTTAATTTTTCTAGTACTTGTCTAACTTTATTATAATTTGCTCTTTTATTTGATCCTTTTTCAAATAAAAATTTCTCGTTTTCAACTCCAATAAATAAATTTTTTTTTATACCATCATTAAAATAATCAATAATATTTTGTTTTGATTTAATTTGCATTTATATAATTAAGCCAATTTTGCAACTCTTGTAGTCTTAGACTTTTTTCAGAAATTTTATTTTCTTTTTCAATTAAATTTAAAAGTTGTTGGATAATTCCAATTAACTTTCATTTACCAATTAATTTCTAGCTTTTTATTATTACAAATCGAATTTAGGACGCTAAACATTAAAGGGAAGTCTTTTTCATTTTGTTCTTTAAGAATTGTTGGACCAATCTCTTTTGCAAGCTCGGCTCCTTCAACTGTAATTTCTTTCATATATTTTTCTTTAGCTTCTTTATACAAGTGACCTTGCCCCAAGTATTTGCCCATTAAACTATTTCTTCCACCTATCGCACTTACATAGAGATCTCCCAATCCTGCTAGCCCATAAACTGTTAAAGATTGGCCACCATATATTTCAACAAATTTTGACATTTCTGAAATGGATCTATGTATTAGTGTTGCTGCTGTATTTAAATAAAATTTTTTTTGAATTTCGCTTGGAGCGTTTGAATTACTCAATCCTTCAGAAGCTCCAATTAACATTGAATAAATATTTTTTATAGCGCCAGATATTTCTATTCCAGTAATATCAGTTGTAATCTCAGTTGAGTAATATTCTGTAGATATTATTTTTTGCAAATATTCAGCCTTATTTATTTCTGGATTGGCAATAACTGCCCCTGTTCTCATTTTATTAACTAGACCTGTTGCTAGACACGGTCCTTTAATTGCAGAAATATTTACATTGCTGTGTCCATTTTCATTTAAATAATTCTTAATTTTCTCTGATATTGTAATTATTTTTGAATTATGAATTGCCAAACCTTTGGTTAGTAAAACTATTGGCAAATTATCTTTGTAAAATTTTAAAATGTTCTCAGAAAACCAATTTATACCTGGAGAGCTTACTCCTGCTACAATTACATCGGTATCTTTTATTATATTTTTTAAGTTTTTAAATTTTTCAATAATAACTTTTTCGGGTAATTGGCATTTAATAGCAGGATGAATTTTATCTTTTTTTAATTGATCTATTAGTTCATTTTCTAAATGAGTTCCAACTAAAATAGTCTCATTTTTATTTTCTATACACGGTACAGAAAAAGCTGAGCCCATTGAACCAGCGCCAATTATAACAATTTTTTTCATAAGTAAAAATTAAGCTAAAGTTTTTCTAATTGCTTGTTGCCAGCCTTGCAATAACTTATTTCTCAAATTTCTGTTTATTTTTGGTCTAAATACAGCATTTATTTTCCATTTTTGTTTTATGTCATTTAATGATCTGAAAATTCCGATTTGATATGCTGCAAGAAATGCAACTCCAAGCGATGTTGTTTCTTGAACAGATGGTCTAATTACTTTTACATTCAAGATGTCAGATAAGAATTGCGCAAACCAGCTATTTGCAACCATGCCCCCATCAACTTTTACTATTTTGGGTTTTAATCCATCTTTTTTCATAGAATTAAAAAGATCAAAACTTTGATAAGCTACCGACTCTATTACCGCTCTTACTAAATCTTTCCAATCGGTATTTCTAGTTAATCCTGTAATAATTCCTTTTGAGTTCGGATTCCAATATGGGGCTCCCAAACCGGTAAAAGCCGGAACTATAAATACACCTTCATTACTTTTTTTTGATTTGGCTATTTTCTCAGTTTCGTAAGCATTATTAATAAGTTTTATTTTATCTTTTAACCACTGAATTCCTGCACCAGCAATAAATATTGAGCCTTCTAAAGCATATATATTTTTATTTTTCAACCGGTAGCAAATTGTAGTTAATAATTTATTTTTAGAAAATATTTTTTTATTTCCGGTATTCATAATTACAAACGCTCCAGTACCATATGTGCTTTTAACAGAACCTTTTTCAAAACAAGCTTGGCCAATTACAGCAGCTTGTTGATCTCCCAAAACAGCATTTATTGGTATGTTTGCTCCTATAACTTTTTTACTAGTTTTGCCAAAATTATCTGCGGAATTTCTAACTTCAGGAAGAATGGATTTTGGAATTTTTAATATTTTTAAAATATCTTTATCCCATTTATTATTATTAATATTGTACATCATGGTTCTGCTTGCATTCGTTGCATCAGTTAAATGTTTTTCTTTATTAGTTAATTTCCATATTAAAAAAGTATCTATCGTTCCAAATAATAAATTATTGTTTTTGAGAAATTTTTTTGATTTTTTTATATTTTCTAATATCCATTTTATTTTTGTTGCTGAAAAATATGGATCAATAAAAAGTCCAGTTTTTTTTCTAAAAAAATTTTCTAATTTTTTTTTCTTTAAATTTTCACATATATTTTTTGTTCTTCGATCTTGCCATACAATAGCGTTATAAATTGGTTCGCCTGTTTTTTTATTCCAAACTACAGTTGTTTCTCTTTGATTTGTTATTCCTATAGTTAAAATTTTACCTTTAAGTTTATTGCTTTTATTAATTACATTAGTTAGAACTTTTTTTGTGGTCATCCATATTTCTTTTGGATTGTGTTCTACCCAACCATTTTTTGGAAAATATTGTCTAAATTCTTTTTGAGATGAATAAATTGGTTTTCCTGATAAATTAAATAAAACAGCTCTGCTTGATGTTGTTCCTTGATCTACTGCAACTATAAATCTTTTCACTGATTTAATATTCTTCTAATCCTAACAATTTTTTTCGTTTTTCAGCATACCAGAAGGTTCATATTTGGTCAAAGATGAAAATGCAAAGCTCCCCAATTCTAAATTGGGCCATGTATCTGCATTTTGTTGGAGTGTTGAATATGATAATCCATTTTCATTGGCAATACTTAAAGATGGAAAAAATATGATTGGAAAAAAACTTTATGCTTTATCTCCACTAAAAAATAAATCTATACCTGTTGAAATTGTTTCTTCACATTATGTTGATCCTAAAGGTGAAAGAGTTAGATCATGACATTAATATCAGCCTTAGAAAGCGTTCACACCAAAGGTCTTTTTGGAAATTATGAAAATAAAAATGAAGAAGATTTATTAAAGATTTCAGAAAATAAAAATTTACTAATCGTTCAAATAGTTCAGTATAAAAATTCTTCTATTTTGATTGAAGATATTAACATTGATAATTTAACATTAAAAAGTGATACTTTTAGTGTAATTAGTAATAATGATACAAGAATATTATGGAGCGGACCAAAAAATTGGTTTTTGATATCAAAAAAAAAAGATTTACTTAAAAATATATTGCAAGTTTTTAAAGATACCGATTTTGCAGTTACAGATTTATCCCATTCAAGAACTATAATTGAATTAGAAGGAAAAAATGCAAAAGAAGTTTTAAAAAAAGGATGCCCATTTAATTTTAATATTTTAGAAAAAAATAACTGTGTAAACACAATATTTAATGGCATAACTTTTACTGTTGATATGATAGATGACAAACCAGATAAAATAAGATTATTTGCTCTTAGAAGTTTTGGCGAGTCTTTATATCACTCAATAACAGACGCCTCTTTAGAATTTGGCTATAAAGCAGTCTAACAATTATTCCGAAGTTTTTAATTTTGTCTTTTGAATAGATATTACAAATAATATTGGTACAACCAACGTAAGAATAGTTATTGTAATTAACAATAAACCCAATTCAGAATAATCAGCTGTAGTTAATATAGCGTTAGTAACCTTATCTTTAACTTCTCTTGTTATTGTAAAGATTTCATTTAGATATTTTGTTCCTAAAGAACTTGCTGAAAGAGCTAAATTTGTAAAAGATGCAAATACAGCAAAAAAAGTTGCTTTTAAATGTGCAGGAGCATTTTTAGCAATCCAGGCTAGTAATGGTATCATTGAAACTTGTCCAAGAGGAGATTCAATTGCCGTGTTTATTATTGCAATAAATTTTGCATCTACTATTCCGTTTGTTAATGAAGAGGTCCAATTATGAAATCCATAATACATGCCTACACTTGGTAGAAATAATACAGCGCCAGCAATTGATAATATTACAATTATTTTTGCTATAGAATTTTTTGCCATAAAAGGTCTAAGCACTACAATTCCAACTAGAGTTAAAATTGAAGCTAGTAAAGATAAAATAGAAAAAAATTGCTCATTAAATTTTAGTTCATCTATTTCAAACCATGACAATCCTGGTCCAGGACCTGGCATTGCTCTAAATATAAAAATGATTATAGCGGTTCCAACAACTGTGAATCTTAAATTTTCTGGCAATTCCTTTATTAGTTTGCTCATCAAAAATACGATTATTGCCATTGATCCAAGAAAAACTATTTCCTGAGCATAAGGAACTTTAAAAGCGCCTATACCAAGAGTAAAAACAACAAAAATTAGACTACCGCCAAGTATCCACCAATTTATATTGGTTTTTTCTTGCGGAGTGGAATCCTCATATCCCGACATTCCTTTATTAATTAACTTATTAATTTTTTGTTTTTTTAAATAAGAAGCAAGAAAAACTCCTAAAACAGAAACGAATGGAATAATTAATGCATAAATATAAATAGAACCATAAAGTTGTATCTTGTTAGTTTGGTCTAAATTATCAACTTCATTAAATAAAATTACATTGGCAAAAGAAACTAATACACTTCCTCCAATTATTGCAAATCTACCCAAGGTTTGCATCGTTGTATGCATAGTTTTGATTTCATCTTTTGAAAATTTTTGACCATTGTCATCTACCAAAGGTACAGCTTCAACAGTCATAGCATCTGCAACAACATCTTGAACTACATATCCAATCGGTGCTAGTAAAATACTTATTACAAACCAAGTCTCAATTTTTAAAATTGAAGACATCAGTTCAGTATGAACGATAAGTCCGTACATTATTAATAGACTTAAACCAATTAAACCAGCACCAACAAAAACCATGTAGTTTTTTTTGTTCCAAATTAAATCTACTAGATGTCCTAATGGCATTTTTAAAGCCCACGGGATACCAGCCCAAAATCCTAATCCAGCTAAAAATGCAGCAGATAGATTGAGATAATCTTTTACAAAAAAAATTCCAACAATTCCTGTTAAGCCTGAAATTCCAGCTGCCATATAAATCATCAAAGGCGGCAGATAAGTCCACTTAAATTGTCTACCAAGATCAATTAATGTATCATCTAAAAATTTCGAAATTTTATTCATACATCATATTAAAATCTTATTTTATATTTCTAAATTAAAATAACAAGAATTTGGATCTTCCTTGTAATGAGCAAACGGCTTACAAGTTTTAAACCCAAACTTTTGGAATAATTTCCTTGCTGGATCAAAAAATTCTCCAGCTCCAGTTTCAATACTAAGTTTTTTTATGCCAATTTGTTTTGATTGATCAATTAAATGTGAAATTATTTTTTCACCCATCCCTCTTTCTCTAAATTTATCAGCGACTCTTATGGATTTAAATTCACCATGTTCTTCATCTAATAATTTCAGGGCGCCACATCCAATTAATTCTTTTCCATCCCATAAACTCCAAAATCTTATACTT
>Ga0208274_1000893_pt1 | contig 14595 bp, 13 predicted proteins | sample ETNtaG_22_FD_185755 | JGI IMG/M metagenome (GOLD analysis project Ga0208274, IMG submission 185755) | Marine microbial and viral communities from oxygen minimum zone, Eastern Pacific Ocean - ETNP201306SV43 (SPAdes) (version 2) | ecosystem: Environmental > Aquatic > Marine > Oceanic ... | reverse complement strand
CGCTTACTATAAGTTAAGCCTTCGGCAACTTAGGAGCCAACTCCTTCGGGCAGGCTGGCGACCGAGGCTTACATGCCGTTGTGGGTGTTACTCGCCGTCGGGAAACGGCTTCTACCAAAAAGATTGAAATTTCCAGACACTTAATTATAATTAACCAATAAGGATTTACAATATATTTTTATCTGGTGCGAGAGGGGGGAGTCGAACCCCCATACCTTGCGATACTAGATCCTAAGTCTAGCGCGTCTGCCAATTCCGCCACCCTCGCTCACAACAGTTTATTAAAGATTCAGAAATTCCTGAATTATTTTGCCCACCTGCCAATTTGCCTGTTAACGGACTAATGCGACCATCTTTTGCCACATCTATGCCGCAATATTCACTTAGATAGCTTTTACCAATTTTCAAGTTTTGTTTCAAGTACTATATTTTGCAATCATTTAATAATCACAGATAATTCTAAAATCACTTGCGCTGCAAAAGCCTATATGATAGGATTTTCACGAACTTCAGAAACTATTTCAGAAGCAAACTTTATAACTTAGAGTGTAATAAGCGATCTATAAGACAACTTGCAAATTATGCACAAAGTTTACCACTGCAACGAATAAGTTTCTAATATGTACTCAAAAAGTATCACCATTATAGTTATTATTGATAGAAAGGATAAATAATGAAAGGTGTTGTTCTTGCCGGTGGTCTTGGTACTCGATTATTGCCTTTAACAAGAATTACCAACAAGCATCTATTACCTATTTTCGACAAACCAATGATTTACTATCCATTGCAAACCTTAATAAATGCCGGAATTGATGATATTATGATTGTTACCGGAGGTAATAATGCAGGTGATTTCCTCAAGCTTTTAGGCAATGGGAGGCAATTTGGCTTGAAGGACATAAGCTACACATATCAGGAAGGAGAAGGTGGAATCGCAGAAGCACTGGACCTGACCAGGAACTTCGCAGACGGTGAAAAGGTTTTGATTGTCTTGGGAGACAATATTATTGAAAAGAACATAATCAAAGAAAAAGAGGATTTTGAGAAACAAAAGGAAGGTGCCAAGATATTAATAAAGAAAGTCCCGCATCCATCAAGTTTTGGTGTTCCGGAACTTGAAGGGAATAAAGTGATTGGCATTGAAGAAAAACCTGAAAACCCTAAAACTGACCATGCTGTCATAGGCATTTATATGTACGATAGCCGTGTATTTGATATCATCGAAACACTTGAAAGGTCAGACAGGGGAGAATTAGAGATTACTGACGTCAATAACGCTTACATAAAAGATGGAACGATGACATGTTCGGTTTTAGACGGTTGGTGGATAGATGCGGGCAGTTCACCGGAGAATTTAGCCGAGGCAACACAACTTGTTATCAAAACAGGCGCTAACAATTTAACATAAATTAAATGTTGCGAGTTACATGTTATGTTTCATTTAACTCGTAACATGTAAACACGTAACTCGAAACCAAGGCTATGTTGTACTAAAATTATGCGTATTATTTCAGGTAAATCAAAAGGTGTCCGACTATCAGCATTAAGCAGTAAACGAACCAGGCCAATATTGGATAGAGCGAAGGAATCCTTGTTTAACATTTTAGGAGACTCTATACTTGATAGTGTTGTTCTGGATTTATTTGCAGGTACCGGATCACTAGGAATAGAAGCTCTTAGTCGAGGTGCAAAAAGGTGTTTATTTGTAGATAATAGTACAAACGCAATTCCGGTGATTAAGAAGAATCTCCAGGATGCAGAATTTCTAGAAAAATCTGTTGTTCTAAAAATAAACGTATTTAGATTATTAGGAATTTTAAAAAATAAGCATCTGGAATTCGACCTTATGCTGGTAGCTCCTCCATATAAATTATTGGATTTGGATTGCAGAGACAGAAAAAGAATCTTTTCTATGCTGGATGAGTGCGTTTCCAGAAAAATCATAAATGAAACTGGACTCATTGTACTTCAACATCATAAAAAGCAAACGGTTAGCCAGGAAAGTTTCAAACAGTTGAAGGTAATTGATGAAAGACAGTATGGTACTACACAGTTTACTTTCCTGGGAATAAACTCAAGCTCAAATCCTGAGATGTAAAAATCGTAGCGCGGCATAGCCGCCTGCCAGTCGGGCAGGCAACCAAGTTTGAAGTGCCTTAAGTGAACTACCCGTCCAAACGGCATGGCCGGGCGGGAAGTGCCTAAAGTTAAAAAAAGAATTCCACAACTTTAGGCACTTTTAACTTTTCCTGAGACTCAAAAAATTTTCTAAAGAAAGAAGTTTTTATGGTGTAATGGTATAATTACCCAATATCAAGTGGAATTGAGTGTCCTCCCTTTCGGGAGGATTCCATCTGCGGACATTGGAATCCCTGCGAAAGCAGGGTTGTCCACTAAACCGTGTATTACTTCACTTGATATTGGGTAATACTTGCAAAGAATGTGAATAAAAACAATCGTGAAATAAATAGAATTAGCCTTAAAGCGCCTGCCAAGATAAATCTTTTCCTGGAAATCCTAGGCAAAAGAGATGATGGTTATCATGAGATTGAAACAGTAATGCAGGAAATTGATCTTGTGGATAACCTTCAGTTTGAAGAAATCCAGGAAGGCGTGAGGCTTAAATGCAACGACAAGAATATTCCTTCAGATGAAAACAATCTTGTATGCAAAGCTGCGAATCTTATTCTAAATGAGTGCGGAATCAAAAAGGGAGTATTGATAAGTCTAGAGAAAAACATACCTGTGGGAGCTGGTCTGGGCGGCGGGAGTAGTGATGCAGCCACGACCCTTAAGGCATTGAATTTACTCTGGAAGATCGGACTTAACGATGCTGAGTTAATGCATTTTGCTGCAAAGCTGGGGTCTGATGTTCCTTTCTTTATAAAGGGCAAGACTTCGCTATGTAGTGGGAGGGGAGAAAAGATAACTCCGGTTGAAGTGAAAAGTGAAATGAATTATCTTATCATTTTTCCGCATATCAATATCAGCACAACAATGATCTACAGAAACCTGAAAATTGACTTGACAAAAAAAATAATAGATGTAAGCTTTTTTTTGAACGCGCTAAAACATCATAAAGCTGCTGGTATCAGTAAGTTGTTGTTTAACCGTTTAGAAGAAGTAATTTTCACTACATACCCTGATTTGTTAGATGTAAAAAAGGTCTTGGGTCATTATGATTTTTGTGGTTTGTCAGTTTCTGGTAGTGGGTCAGCCTTCTTCGGTCTGTGCAAAGATAGGCAACAAGCGGAAGCTATAAAAGGCAAAATAGAACTAAGCGACATAGGAAATGTATTTGCAGTAACAAATGTTATAACACCATAGACAACGAGACAGGAAGGAGACCTTATTACAATGAATATTACTGAAGTCAGAGTGAAACTAACTGAGGCAAAGAAGAATCGTTTACAGGCTTTCTGCAGCATAACAATTGATAACGACTTTGTAGTAAGAGACCTGAAGATTATAGAAGGATATAAAGGGGCCTTTGTTGCCATGCCGAGCAGAAAGCTCGCTGATAAGTGCCCTAAATGCAATTCCAAAAACCACCTTCGTGCACGCTTTTGTAATGATTGTGGCGCCAAGCTAGATGATAAACGCGCATTAGGAGAATCCAGAGGTGAAGCGGGGGAAGAATCCAAGGGTAAATTCAAGTTATATGCGGACACCGCTCATCCAATAAATTCAAATTGCCGTGATGAAATTGAACAAAAAGTACTTGCTGCATACAAAGAAGAGACTGAAAAGGCCAAACAGCCAGGCTATAAACCACCCGTGATGGGAGAGCCTGATACAGATGATTACGACGTCGAAACCAGTTAATTAATTTCAAGAGGATCATCCATAGCAAAGAAACTCAGGAACATCCTTTCAGTCAATTCAATTAACCGATCACGCAATTGACATATCTTAAAACACACGCTATACTTATCAAAAGAAATAATTCTTTTACAATAAATCTATGTCTTGTCGGCTGAAATAAATTGGCAACCTTGGTTTATTCTCTAAAGCTTTGAAAGATTTCTCTGTATTTCTATTTATTCAGGCTGGCGAACTGAAAAAGTTCCAATTTGCCAGCTTAAAAATTATCTAAACTCCCGGAAAACCTGGTTTAACAAAAATGGAAAAAACTGGTTCGCAAATTTTAATTGATGCTTTAAAAAAAGAAAATGTTGAATACATTTTTGGCTTACCTGGCGGTGTGGTCATACCACTCTTTGATACACTGTTTGATTATTCTGACCTAAAATTCATACTAACACGTCACGAACAGGCGGCAGGCCATGCGGCTGACGGTTACGCTCGGGCTACAGGAAAAGTAGGTGTTTGTCTCGTTACATCAGGTCCAGGCGCAACAAATTTAACAACGGCCATTGCAACAGCCTACATGGACTCTATACCAATGGTAGCCATAACCGGACAGGTCAAAACACATCTTATAGGCAGTGATGCCTTCCAGGAAGCAGATGTAACCGGTATAACCCGTCCTATATCAAAACATAATTATCTCGTTAAAAATATAAAAGAACTGGGAAAGGTAATTAAAGAGGCGTTTTATATTGCATCAACAGGCAGACCGGGCCCTGTTGTGATTGACCTCCCTGTAGACGTAACCACAGATAAATGGGATGGAGATATTCATGATAAAATAAACCTTCCCGGGTATAAGCCATCATATGAAGGTAATATACGGCAGATAAAAATAGCGGCAGAGGCAATAAACAGATCAAAAAGACCGGTAATTTATGCAGGCGGTGGAGTTATATTATCAAATAGCTCAGAACAACTTATTGAACTTGCAGAAAAAGCCAATTTGCCTGTAAACACAACTCTGTTAGCACTGGGAGTATTTCCTGAAGACAACGAAAAAGCACTGGGAATGTTGGGAATGCATGGAACAGTTCCTGCTAACTATGCCGTACACGAATCAGACCTTTTAATTGCAATAGGCGCAAGATTTGACGACAGGATTACGGGTAAGATAGGTGAGTTTGCTCCCCAGGCTCAAATTATTCACATAGATATAGATCCAACTTCTATCAGTAAGAATATCAGGGTTGACATCCCGGTTGTTGGTGATGCCAACAATATTCTTACTGAATTGATAAAACATGTAAATTATGCTGAAAGAAAAGAGTGGTTTGAAAAAATTGCGGAATGGAAGGAGAAATATCGCTTGTCTTATGATAACACAAGTGACGTTGTAAAACCCCAATATGTAGTTGAACAAATCTGTGAGGCCACCAAAGGCGAAGCAATTATCACTACTGAAGTCGGCCAGAACCAGATGTGGGCTGCTCAATATTATACCTATACAAATCCCAGAAGTTTCTTATCTTCCGGCGGTCTGGGTACCATGGGATTCGGTTTCCCTGCCGCAATAGGCGCCCAGCTTGGATGCCCTGACAAAATCGTTATTGACATTGCAGGTGACGGTAGTATTCAAATGAATATTCAGGAACTTAGTACTGTTGTTAAATATAAACTGCCTGTTAAGATTGCTATCCTGAACAACGGCTATCTTGGGATGGTGAGGCAGTGGCAGGAACTGTTTCATGACAAGAGGTATTCGCATACACAACTAGATGGTAATCCTGATTTTGTACAGGTAGCAAAGGCCTATGGTGCAGATGGTTTTCTGGTTGAAAAGAAGGAAGACGTCAGACCAGTAATTGAAAAAGCATTTTCAATAGACGGCCCTGTCGTAATAGATTTCAGAGTAGACCCGGAAGAGAATGTATTTCCAATGATCCCTGCAGGCCAAACCATTAGTCAGGTCAAGGGAGTTGAATTAATCTGAGGAATGGCATGAGTACCTTTCGGGTTTTTCAGAAGATCACGTCTCTTAGAAAACCTGCATTTCAAATATATCAAGCCATAAAATAAGAGTAACTTTGTTAATTTCCTCCATAATAAAGGTCAAAGGATTAAGTATGAATCGTTTTTATGTTCCATTTCAGGCGGGGTTGAAGAGTATATGGATTGATAGTTCAGAAAGCCATCACATTATACATGTTAAAAGATTAAAGACCGGTGACAATATCGTCCTGTTTAACGGTATGGGAATTGAGTGTAATGCCGAAATCGTTGAAATAAATGGAAATAAAGTCAGAGTAGAAGTTAATCAGTACAAGACTGTCAATAAAGAAAACAGGGTAGGCGTCGACATAGCATTTGCTGTTCCCAAGGGAAAACGTTCTCACTTTCTAATACAAAAATGTACAGAGCTGGGAATTCGCAAATTAATTCCAACAAATTATGCACAGAGTGTGGTAAAGCTTAAGGCCGAATCTTCCGAAAAGATTGAGAAGTGGCGCAAAATTGCAATTGAGGCAGCAAAACAGTGCGGCCGTAATACGATAACAGAAATTGGTGATGTTGTAAACTTTGGAGATATCATCGATAATCTGGATAATTACGACCTTCCTCTCTTCGCCTGCAACCAGCCTGATTCAAATAATCTGAAAAATACGTTGCAAGAACACCTGAAAGTAAATAATATAGTTTGTTTTATTGGACCGGAAGGAGGATTTACATCGAACGAGATTGAGATGGCAAAGAATGCCGGGTGTGAGTTTGTAAGCCTGGGGCAACGGACCCTTCGAGTGGAAACTGCCGCAATTGCAGTTTCTGCAATCCTTTCGTATCATTATTCAACCAACTAATTATCGAGGTTATTTATATGTTATATGCCGTAATTATGGCAGGTGGTACTGGTACCAGGTTTTGGCCGTGGAGCCGAAAAAAAACACCAAAACAACTCTTGAAGATTACTGGACAAGATACTATGATTAAGCAAACTGTTGATCGTATTATTAGTGAAATACCTTCAGAGAATATCTATGTTGTAACAACGGCTTGCCTGGCTGACAGTATTGAGGGGGAACTGTCGCAGATACCGGCAAAGAATATTATATCTGAGCCATTCGGCAGAAACACGGCCGCATGTATTGGTCTTGCGGCAACCATAATTTCCAATAGAGACACCGATTCCGTCATGACCGTTATGACGGCAGATCATATAATCGAACCCCCTGATCTTTTTCTAAAAGCATTAAAATGTGCAGAGAAGCTTGCAACAGAAACAGACGCTCTTATTACGTTTGGAATTAAACCAAAAGAACCATCTGTAAATTACGGATATATACAAAGAAACGAAGATAGGATTGACCTTCAGGATTTCCAGATTTATGATGTACAATGCTTTACAGAGAAACCGGATCGTGCTACAGCCGAAGGCTTTGTGCAGAGTGGTAAATATTACTGGAACAGTGGCATCTTTGCCTGGTCTGTAAGTACAATTCTCGAAAATATAAAAACTCTTATGCCAGAATTATCTAGGGGCCTGGCGAGGATTGGAGAATCAGTAGATACACCTGACGAGTCAAATGTCATTTACAATGAATATGAAAAGTTTGATAACATATCAATAGATTATGGAATAATGGAAAAGGCTTCAAATGTAAAGGTAATCGAAGCAGATTTTAAATGGGACGACGTTGGCTCATGGCTTACTATAGAAAGATTGAACAAGTCAGATCAAAATAATAATACCATATTAGGTGAACATTGCGGACTTGACACGCAAGGAAACATAATAATCGGAGACAAAGGACACTTAATAACCACTATAAACGTGTCAGACATGATTATAGTAAGCACAAAAGATGTTACCATGGTTTGCAACAAAAACAATGCTGAAGATATTAAAAAATTAACTGACCTCTTGAAAGAGAGAGGTTACGATTGCTATCTATGATTTTCTGATTATTTAATATAAAAAATTTACAAATTAACTTATTTATAAAACACAATGAATTGCAAATAATTTCTATCTCGCATCCATGAGAAGGGGTTGAAACTAAAAAGTGTTATGGATATTAATAGAAATACGATAATTAAAAATCTGGTCAAGAAACACCCGGAAACTCTGTCAGTATTCAGAAAATATAATCTTGTTGTAGCCGGAGGTGTAAGAGGGCCTAATGAACCTCTGGCATTCTTTGCAAAGGCTCATGAGGTGGATTACGACGAAATAGTTAAGGAATTGAAGGCCGCTATTGAAAAGGGTCCGGACAAAAACACTGAAACTATAGAGCTGGTAGAAGATAAGGTTTATGAAAAATTCTTTAAGACAGCTATCTTAATGGCACTAACAATAGGTGTGACAGTTGGCGCAATAGTATTAACTTATATTGGTAAAAACCAAAACTTCCATTACGTACTTCATAAACTTGTCCAGACACATGGACATGCTCAATTGTTTGGATGGGTGGGTCTTTGTATCATTGGTTTTGCATACTATATAGTTCCCCGGGTTAAAAACGTAGAACTCAAATATCGTGAATTCACAACCACTAGCTTCTGGCTGATAGTCACAGGAACCGTTATAAGGATATTTGCCCAACCTTACGCTAATGAAACAACAAACATTCTCCTGCCAATATCAGGGTTATTAGAATTCATGGCAGTTGCGTTATTTGCCTTCATCATTCTCAGTACCGTCCTTGCAAGTCAGGAAAAGAAAGAACCATACGATAAATTTATAATGGCGGGGGTAATATGGTTTCTGGTTTGTAGTATTATGAACTTTATTATGGATGGTTTTATGTTTTTCACAAATACAAACGAAATTCCAAGAACATTTTACAGCCCTTTTGTACACGTATTTCTCCTCGGTTTTGCTTTCATGTTCATATTTGCAGTAAATATAAGGACGGTGTATGCCTTCCTTGATGTTGGAACAGCAAGGGTACGTGCCGTAAATACTACATTCTGGATGCTAAATCTAACTATCCCCGTATACTTTATTGCAAATTCTTTTAATTACAACTCTCCATTTTTGTTGAAAGTCTCATACCTTACGATTTACCTGGTAGCGTTCAGCGTTTTACTATTTGTTTACGGTATCAGGATCTTTGAAAAGTCTACAAGGGAACTCGATGATGTTGTAATGGATAGAAGCTATTCAAAAACTATCAGGACTGCTTATGTCTGGTTGATTATCGGTATGCTTATCCTTGGGGCAAAACCTTTCTTTAAGGCATTTTCGGAACCTCAGTATCTGTTTCATGGTGCAGCCAATCACGCCATCGCCGTTGGATTCGTAACTTTGATGATTATAGGATACGCATCAAAGATGGTTCCAACTTTTAAGGGTGTTGGCATGCATAGCATAAGGCTTGCAGATTTATCATTTTATCTTATAAACATAGGCTGTTTTCTCCGGGTTTCTACCCAGATAATGATTGGACTATCAAATGATTCTTATTATTCTCTTATCGGGTTCTCAGGCTGGATCGAGCTGGCTGCAATCGGAATCTTCGGATACAATGTATGGAAGACAATGAACGCAGAGGATGAAGATGAGATTGAAGAACCACAGGAAACTTTAACTGAGATTACAGGAGATACAAATATTGCTAATGCAATAGATCAATATCCAGAAACACTGGATGTGTTTCTGGAGTTTGGGTTTAAACAAATGAGTAATCCTGTTGCAAGGAAGACTGTTGCAAAAATGTTTACTATTAAACAGGCAACAAAGATACATCCGGTAGAAATAGATAGTCTTCTTAAATCCTTAAATGAAAAAATCAAAAAATCATGAAAATATTAAAAAAAACCATATTGCTTGTAATATTCAGTTTTCTGTTATCTAATCTTTGTATTGCTCAAGAGGCGGAAGAACATTTCAAGAGAGGAGTTGGTTATTTTGAAACAAGACTCATAGACAAGGCGATTGCTGAATTCAAAAAGGCCCTGCCTCTATTTAAAGAAGATCAAAAACAGATGAAGGCTGAAACTTATGTGACACTTGCAAATGCATACAACAGGAAAGGGATACACAAAGCGGCAATTACTGCGTGTAAAAAAGCAATAGAGATTAATCCCGACCTTGCCAATGCACATTATAATCTGGGATTTGCCTATAGGGAAGAGGGAAACGACAAACTGGCAAAGCAAAAATTTGCACTTTATGACGAACTATTAAAACAAGAGGGTGAATATATCGAAATCCCTGAAAAACTAACCTCAGAGGACATTGAAAAATATATTACCCTTGGTGATAATTTTTTTAAAGAAGGCAAGTTTGATGAATCTATTGCCGAATACAAGAAAGCCCTGGAAATAAAACCCCGTGACGATATCCTTAATAAACTTGGACAGGCTCATCAACAAAAGAGATTAGCAGGCAAATCTGAAGAGCAGCCTGCGAAAATAGATACATTTACAAGCAAAAAGACATTGGACGAAATGCCAAGGTTGGAGACAGAACAGGAGCTCTCAATAGAAGAGCTCTATGACAGAGGAATTTCATATTACGATAAAGGAATGATTGACAAGGCAATTGAAGAGTTTAAAGAAGTACTTGAGCTTGATCCGGAGGATGTAGAAACTCACCATCATCTTGGTAATGCATACGCAGATAAGGAAATGTTTGACGAGGCCATATCAATATATAAAAAGATAGTAGAGAAAAATCCTGAATTTATAGATGTCTATTTAAGCCTGGGTACGCTGTATTTAGATATGGACATGGTCGATGAAGCAATTTCCCTATGCAAACAAGCCATAAGTGCAAACCCAGATGATTCATTTCTATGTTTCCACCTTGGGGAAGCATATGTCCGGAATGAGCAATACGAAGAAGCCATAACAGCGTTTAACAAAGCCATTTCCATAAACCCCATGGATCCGGAAACACAATACCGGTTAGCAGAGTCTTATTATAAAACCAAACAATATGACATGGCGTTAAAGCACGCAACGCAAGCTGAGGAGTTGGGATACATCACTGATCCGACATTTATGATTGATTTGAAGAAAAATGCCACTACTGAATAATAAAACGTCTAAGCAATTCCATATTGTCACCTTCCTCTAATTCAAAATCATCTTTTGGTTTTAAACATTCCCACTAAAAGAAGCTTTAGGTAACTGCCTGCATAATAAGCTTATATACCATCAGTTAACAGTAATATCTCTAAACAAGAAAACATTTACATTTATTTTTGCACTACTTTGAATATTATTCCCATATTTTGCAGGAAAATAATTCCGTGTGCAAGGAGTAACAATTTATTATTCTGGCTAAAGTTTTAACAATATTAACCGATTATAATGATAAGCTTTTTAGGACCTTACGATCCACGTAAAGCAGAAAGAAGAAGTAGCAAACGGCGGTATACTACTTTAGCTCGATAAGGAAGTGAACAAGAGGTTTTGGGATAAAAGGATAACTGAATAATTACCATAAATATTTATTCTTTAGAAGAAAATATTAAAATTATATAGTATGGACAATTTTTACTATCATCTTTTCAGTCTTTCCAGCAAAAACAAAATATCAGCTGCATCAGTATAATCCAATCCAGCATCAGAAGCCAATCCCACCTCACGAGAACCTGCAAGGATAGCCTGTAATTTCGAAACTAACAATTTTCCTGACTCAGGTATGTACGGATCACTGGCTACCTCGTCCAATTGCTTTTTAATCTCCTCCGGTTTCTGCTGCTGCAAGGCATTCTCAAACAAGGTACATAACCTGGCACTCGGACTTTGATCCTCACCACGAATAATGCATCATGTGGCACAAATAACAACACATCATACAAAATATTTTAACATCTTACCCATCAAAAGTAGTAACTTAAAAGTCGTAACTTTAATTGACATATCCGTAATCATCACTATAATATAGGTTTACAAATTCAGAGGCTACTTGAGATGTCTTAAGGCAGGCCGCATAAACATCAAGAGAAAAACCTCATATTGTTAAAGATATTTACAGCAAAATATAGAGAGCATAAATAATGAGTGGAAAGATTGAAAGTCTGGATATTGACGAAATTATAGATAATACCGTTTTACGATACGTCGGGAATACACCCTTGATAAATGTCAAAACTCCCAAAAACATATCCGATAAAGTAGAAATATACACAAAGCTCGAGTATTTTAATCCGGGAGGCTCTGTAAAAGACCGTCCTATATTGCGGATGATAAAGGAGGCAATAAAATCCGGAGAATTGACTCATGACAAGGCCATTCTGGATTCCACCTCCGGAAATGCGGGAATCGCGTATTCAATGATAGGCGCTGCTCTTGGATATGAAGTGGATCTGGTTGTACCGGGTAATGCAAGCGAAGAGAGGAAACGAAACATCAGGGCTTACGGGGCAAAGATTATCACGACGGATCCCATAAAGGGTTATGATGAGGCTATAAGAAAAGCACATGAGATGTTAGAAGAAAATCCAGATAAATATTATATGCCGGATCAATATGCAAACAAATATAATCCAATAGCCCATTATGAAACAACAGGCAGGGAAATTCTGGAACAAACTGAGGGCAAGGTCACACACTTTATTTGCGGTATTGGTACAGGCGGCACTGTAATGGGTGTTGGAAAAAGGTTAAAGGAACATAATCCTGACATAAAGATTTATGTCATTAAGCCCGAAGACTTCCCGGGGATTGAGGGGCTGAAGCCTATGGGTAAAGAGTATATAAAACCAAAGATTTACAGGGAAGACTTTATAGAAGATAAAACATTCTTTATAACCTCTGAAGAGGCAAAGGACACATGTAGTACCTTGGCTAGAGAAATGGGGCTCTTTGTCGGGCAGTCCTCTGGTGCATTTATGAAAGGTGCATTAGAGTTAGCCGGGGAAATTAATGAAGGTATGATCGTCACTCTTTTCCCGGATACCGGCAATAGATATTTCAGTACACAATTATGGGACTAGAAATAATGAAAATAAATTCTTTTACACTTCTCAGTATCTCGATTTTGTCGCTTGTGCTTATTACACTGTACTGCGGTTGCAGCGGAAAACTGAAAGACGCTGAAGAGCATTATGATATCGGTACCATTCACTGGAAACAGGGAAGGTTCGATGACGCTATCGAGGAATATAAGAAAGCTACAAATATTTTCCCTAATTTCGAGAAAGCACACTTTAATCTGGGTTGTATATATACCCAGAAAGGGAATTTTGGCCTTGCTATAGAGTCTTTCAAAAATGCACTGGAAATCAAACCGGATTGGATAGAGGCTCACACAAATCTGGGCGCTGCATACGAAGCAAATGATATGTTTAATGACGCTATGGAAGAACACCAAAAAGCGTTAGGGCTTAATCCGGGTATTCCAGTATCTCATACAAACCTGGGAAATCTCTATTTCAAGATGGAGCAATTTGATGAGGCCATGGAGAAATATAAAAAAGCTATTAAGCTTAAACCTGACTTTGCGGAAGCTTACAATAACCTTGGCTATGTCTATTTCAAACAAGGTAAATACAGCTTTGCAATTAATGAGTTTAAGAAGGCCATAGAACAGAAGCCGGGTTACATAAGCGCACACAATAATCTAGGTCAGGCATATATAAATGTAGGCTTGCACGATAAAGCAAGGGAACAATATGATATTGTCAGTAAACTTACGAACAAAAACAGATAAGTAAAAACAACCTTCTAGAATATAGTTAAAGATCTGTATTAAACCATTCCCTTACTCTTAAAAAAACTACCATGCCTGAAAAAGGCCTTCTGGAAGCTACAAAAATATAACGGCATCTTCAGAGAAAATTAAATATCTTAATCGAAAGGAATACGGCAAGGTCTAAAGTGAATGTATATGAGGCTACAATAAAGAGACGTACTATCCGGCGGTTTAAACAAAAACCAATCCCGTTCGAAACCCTGAAGAAACTTGTTAATGCGGGAAGACTGGCTCCTTCCAGTGCCAATTTACAGCCAATCGAATATATAGTCATAGACGGCTCTGATCATGTTGAGAAGGTATTCGAAACACTGAAATGGGCCGGATATATTTCTCCGGCTGGAAATCCTCCACCTGGAGAGAGACCGGTAGCTTATATCATAGTACTTGCTAATAAAAAGAAGAACCCCGGTAACTGCGAAAGAGATGCTGCCGCGGCTATTGAGAATATGATACTAGTTGCCATGGAGGAAGGTATTGGAAGCTGTTGGTTGGGATCCATAGACATTAATAAGCTGGCAGACATCCTTGAGCTTCCCGAACATATCAAGATAGATTCTGTCCTTGCACTTGGATATAGTAACGAATCTCCACAAATAGAGGAAATAAAGGACTCAGTTAAATATTGGAAGGACGAAACAGGTACACTTCATGTACCTAAAAGAAAGATTGATGATATACTGTTTTATAACAAATATTCCGAAGGTTGATTTATTCTCTCAATAGATAATATACCTGAAGTCAGGAAAAGCGGAGCACATGCAAAGAGCATTCTCAACGATATTATTTGTAATTATTTTAATAACATTATTTACAGGGAATCTAAGGTCTCTATCCTCAAATTCTGAGGTAAAAGATATGAAACATAAATCCGCAAACAGCGATACTAAGAAGAACCATAACAGGCTTATACACGAAAAGAGCCCTTATTTACTACAGCATGCAGAGAACCCCGTAGATTGGTATGCCTGGGGACCGGAGGCTTTTGAGAAAGCCAGAAAAGAAAATAAACCTATTTTTCTTTCCATTGGTTATTCGACATGTCATTGGTGCCACGTAATGGCACATGAGTCTTTCGA